>WNGR01004462.1_pt1 | contig 22654 bp, 17 predicted proteins | sample 5407581 | NCBI WGS metagenome assembly WNGR01 (sample SAMN13153383, study PRJNA577476) | soil metagenome | isolation source: 80 cm soil or saprolite under Garry oak tree replicate 2 | place: USA:California | collected 2016-06-15
ACGTGTTTCCCAACTTCCCCGATCCCCACCTGGCTGATTGGGGTCATGCCTATTACGGAGCCAACTACGAACGCCTTGTTGAAGTAAAGGACCACTACGACCGCCACAACGTGTTCCACTTCAATCAGTCGTTACCAACCACCCGGTGAAATCGGCCTGGATTCCAGACACCGCATTGACTCGCATCTCGAGAGGTGCCGTCTCAATTGACAAAAACGGTGCGTAACGATCTGCCTCTCCAGCGGTTTTGTAGATGATCAAGAGTTGTGCTGCTCAACATTGAGGACAAGTGCTCAGGTGTGAGGGCCAACCCTGCTCACTTCGTGGTTCTGGCTCACTCTTGGTGATTCCGGCTGCTTGCTACTTGGTAAATAGGCTGAAGGTTCGGACAAATCAGACCCAATCATCGGCAATCAGACTCAATGCTCGGACAGGTCTACGAAAGAGTCTCCCGATGAGCTTGTAGGGCGAGTACACTGTTCTGTAGAGATGGAAATTCAGGGATGCAAGGAGCTTCTCATGTCTGAGATCGGAATTCGTGGCATCGATCTGTTCAAAATTGCGAACGAGAGCATCTCTGGGTGGATTCCCAGCTGGAAGATGGGTGGCCAAAAACCCACTCGGCAGCCTTTTTGTAGCCTGATGGAAGAACGATTACTGCTGTATCTGGAATATCACCCCCAGGTGATCTGGTATGGACGCGGTGATATCAGCTCTACCTTTGCCTCAACCTACAAGATCGAAACACCCCTGCCAACACCTTTTACCATCAACTACCTGTTTGACGGGAACGCTCACGTGTATCTGCCTGATGCCATCGGCCAGCTTCAGGATGGCTCCCTGCTCATTGCAGAGGCAGGGATGGAGCAGGAAAAGCGCAGGGAACGCAATCAAGCCAAGGCAGAGGCAGCGCGCAAGGTTGCAGCTTTGCAAGGCGGGGTCTATTGGATCGGGACTGAAACAACCTTACTCCCCAAGAGACATGCCAATCTCGTCTTTTTACATGCCCGGCGGCAGCCTTTTCCATCCTTTCCAGAACTGGCAGAAGCGCTTCAGGTGGTGTGGCCCTGGGGGGAAGCTGCCTGTATCCAGGAAGTAGTCGAACGCCTGGGAGAACGCTGGTCGCCAGCTGAAAAAGAAGCAGCGGTTTGGAAAAGGTGTGCCGATGCTGCCGCACATGGGCACCTGGTGGTCGATCTGGCAAATGTCCAACTGACTCGACTGGCCCCGCTGATCTGTCTTCCTCCCGACTCTCCCCCGATTCTTCCTGATCCTCTGCCCTCCCATCTGGAAAGCAGCGCCCATCAGGAGGATTCACATCCTCTCGATGCCAGTGTTCCAGAAGAAAACGATGGGAAGCCAGATCTGCTTTCCACGTTTGATGATTCTCTCCTGGATGAAAAGCAAAGGGAACGCTTTCTGCGCAACCTACGTGCGGTAGAAGCAGTCAAGAACGGAGTGACTCTCCGTGAAGCGGCTGCGGCTGCCGGTATGGGACGCTCTACCCTGTGCCGCCTGGTCCAACGTACAGTCGAGTTTGGACAATTGGCCTGTGTTCCTCGTGCGACCTACCATCGAGAACGGGAAGTCCATCCAGCCTTTCAACAAACGATTCGCCTCCTTTACAGCCGCCCGACCAAACTGTCGATCCAGGCAATTACTGAACATGTAGAACTGAAACAGGTTGCATCGCGTTTACGGCAGGACACCGGAAGGGCATTCGCCCTCCCAAGCTACGATCAGGTCAGGCGGTCCATCCAAACGCTTCAACAGGAACCCAAGGTGCGAAAGGAGCGCGGTGAGGAGAGAGGCGTTCGACGAGAACGGCAGTCTCCACTCTCTTTTGCCCTTTCCATTCCTGCCCCAGCCCAACTGGCCCAGGTCGATGAGCATACCATGGAACTCTACGTAGTCACGAAGGATGGCATCCCGGTTGCCAGCCGCATTCATGCCGCTGTACTCGTGTGTGTAAAGACCGCTGCGATCATGAGTGCCGTCATCGCCCTGGGTCCACTGGCTGAGGAGGATTACATGCGTCTGGTGAAAGGTATGTTAGAGCCGAAAGATCGGCTGGTCCTCAAGGCAGGATGTCAACACGATTGGCCTTGCTACGGCAAGCCCGCGACCATCTTCCACGACCGGGGCAAGATCTTCACTTCTGAACGGGCACGCCAGGTGCTGGTGGACCGTCTGGGCATCATTACGGAGCAGGCACCCCCGTATTGCCCAAGCGCGAAGGGAACCGTCGAAGGGCTCTTTCGCTGGATGACCCAGTGTTTTGAGCGGCGTTTACCCAACACGAGTTTTGGGATCCATGATGCGCAAAAAGCGGCGGAGGCCGGAGGAATGACGCTAGAAGAGCTTGAATGCTACTTTATCCGCTCAATTGTCGATGATTACCAACAGAACTGGGATGGGTTGCGTCGGCAAAAGCGGAACATCCTCTGGGAAGAAGCGGTTCTTCAAACAGGTGTCCCTCAGTATCTGGGAGCCCCGGATGATCTCAAGCTCCTGCTGATGAAGGCGCAAAATCGCAAGCTCAGCAGCCGTGCCTATCGGGTTCATGATCGCTCACGCCTTTCCTTTCAAGGGAACTGGTATGTGAGCCCAGGCTTGCTCAATCGACTGGCTGGCCGGGAATTCGAGATCTATTACGATCGCCGAGATGTCAGTGTGATTTACCTCTTTGTAGATGGCAGTTATGTGGGAGAAGCCTACTGCCCCGCCTTCATGGGGCAACGAGTCAGGGAATGGGAGGCGAAAGCCATGCGCAAAGCGGATACCGCCAGAGCAAAAGATGCTGGTTCCGAAGTGGCTGCGGTTCGAGCGCAGATCCAGGAGGATATCGAAACCACCAAAAAGCAGCGCACAAAGGCTCTCCGCCAGAGAGAAAAGGCTCGACAGTACGATCGACAACGTGAAGAGATCCATCCGTCGCATGTGGTTGAAGCGCTGGAGAGCCTGGCTCCTTCTGATCGAGAAAGCCTCCAGCTCCCCAAGGCAACCCCTGACCCGGTGAAAGTGTATTCATGGGAACCCCTGGCCATCCGCTATCGTGAGAAGGAGGGGGATCTATGACCGTTCGCAAACTCCCGCTCTTCGATGGCTTCATCGAGACCCCTTTCGAGTGCAGGTTTCAGGGCCTCTTGCGCCAGGCATGGCATCAAAGAAGTTGGCATGTGATTGTGGCCGAGCCTGGCTCTGGCAAGACGATGGGAATCCGCGATCTCAGGGATGAAGCGGCGCGGGCAGCCGGGATGGTTGGAGGACGGCGGTACCCGGTGCTGGCAGTGACGGCTCCTAAAAATGATCCTCGGGAAGCGGCGCTGGGAAACCTGCTCCTGGGGGCATTGGGAGTGGGAGCGCGGGGACGCTGGAGCGAACGCAAATATTTGCTCTATGACCTGTTGGGTCAATATGGCGTCGAATGCCTGATTTGTGACGATGCCCATGATCTCTCGATGCCGCACCTGATTTTCTTGAAAGAGTTGACTGATCATCTCTTCCTGGCTTTTCCTGCTCATCCCCTCGGACTCTGTTTAGTGACCGCCGGGCGGGGGGCGTCCATTCCCTTAAAAGATGTCTTCGATCAGCCGGAAACCATGTGGATGCAATTCCGCCGACGCCTGGACTGCCTCCAGCCGTATTGTCGCGTTGTCAGCCATACTGAGGGAGAGGTGCGTAATATTTTGATCGCCCTGGAGCAGATTTATCGTCCATCTTTTCCTGAATTGAATTTGCAGCAGTGGGCCGGAAGCGTCTACACCTGGCTTACCCATCCGTTACTTGATCCCCAAAAAAGTGGGCGAGTGCTCATGGACCCCTTAATGAAGCTGGTGACAACAGCGCTCAAGTGGTCGTATGCGCAACGAGAGGCCGATGTTGCCTCCAAACAACTTGAAGCTGCTGCAGAACTGCTCACTCTTCGTCGGGACAGAATCCAGATCATTGACGCTGAAAACAACCGTCTCAAAGAAGATGAACAGGAGAAACAGGAGTCAGGAGAAGAACAAAAGAAGCCGAAGCCAAAAGGCAGGAAAGCAAAAGAGCCGAAAAAACAGCTCTCTTCCGACGAACCAGAGAACCCATCTCCGAAATGAATCCGAATATTCATCCAAACGTTTTTTGGGTGAATATTCGGACAAGGGGATCTCAGGCCAGTATTTGCGTCCGAATATTCACCCAATTTACCAGCACATGGTGGTAATTAAGGCGAAGGGTAAGCAGGTTTTAGGGTGAAGAGTAAGCAGTTGGCACGAAGCATGAGCACTGACAAGGTGTTGACGCATGAGGCCTCATCGAGAGCAGCCTCATGCGTCAACACCTTGTAAATTGATCTTCAATCCATGGAAATGAGAGAAGTATTCGGTGACGTACAAGCGAAGCTTCAACACGCCCCCAATTGCCTCTGAAAGCTTTCAAAGGCGAAGGCAAGAGCAGTGTAGAAGTTCTAGAACGTCAGCTCCTTGGGTCATTTGATTGTCACCTGAAATTCGCGTTTCCGCGGACATGACCGTCAAGCGATTGGTCATGAAGCATCTTCGCCTTGGTCAAAGTCAGTTGAGAACGCGACGGCCTTTTGCTGCTCGAAGGTTGACAGTCTCTCTTTGAGTGCATCGGTTACCAAGCTATAGGCGTCTGAACCGAGCAAGAGGCGGCGCGGTGGGTTCTGAGACAGCGCTGCTTCGATCATAGCGGCGACAACCTTCGTCTGGCTCCCTGGCATCTGCTCTAGAGGTATCGGTTTGCGGTCAGCAGGCCCACCTTGATACGGCTCGCTCACTGGAACACGTGTGGCGGCTTCGTAAAAGCTGGTGCGGATCATGCCTGGCTCGACAAGCGTCGTGTGAATGCCGAACGGTTCGACCTCCTGAGCAAAGGCTTCATAAACCGTGGAGGCAATACTCACGTACTAACGGTTTGCTCCCACCGCACCTCTAATGAAGTAAGATATTCGACAGGGCGATGACGAAAGCGATAGCGGTTGAGTTGCTCGAGATGACACTGACGGGTCTCTTGTCGGACACATCTCCATGAAGAAGAGGCTCCCTGTTGTAAACGAGCCTGCAGTTGAGCGTCTCCATCAGGTTGATGCATCCACCATTCTTGATAGGCGACACAGCGTCCATATCTCAACAGATAATTATTCCAGTTTTTTCGGCCACTGATGCGACGGTAATGCATTTTAATCGCACGAATGGTGCGTTCCATGTCATTATTGGTCCGAGGAAAATCGGTCCGATCGTAACATTGAACCAGTCCTGGCCTCAAATGCGTGAACACCTTCAAAAGATGGCCTAAACGGAATTTCTCGTCTTCAGTTCGCTCTGCTGCTTCGACAAAGTGGGAGAGACGCTGCAAATAGGCATCAAACTGCCTCCCGACTTCTGCATTACTGATCTCTTCTGGTTGACTGGCCCATGATCCATCAAAAATGTGTTCTGCTTCTACAACCCATGCGTACATGTTCTTGATAGAAGCAAGAAGTGCTTTTTTCTCCTCATACAGGCTCACAATGGTCTTGAGGCGGGCAAGACGCTTTTTGCACGCTTGGTTGACTGCTCCCCCCCTTTTTCCAGCTTCTCTAAGCTCGCCTGTATCTTGGTCAACGCTTCTTCCATAGCCAGCCCGCCATACTGAAAAGGAGGGTGGCTTTCGAGATTTAAGGCTCCTTCCACCATCGCTGCATATTCTTCCAGAATGCGCAACTGGGTGATTTCTTGCTCTTGCTCGTCCTTGTGCTCCTCGGCTTCTCGCAGACGTTGGTGCAGATTGTGACGATAGGCATGCGTTCTTTCTTGCATGCGGATGCGCATATCGGTCTTGACGCGATGATCAGCGTTGTAAATCAGGCGTCCTGCCTCACGAATGGCATGCGCATTGGCAAATTTGATGGGGAACACCAGGCCATAATTCAGCCACGGCTTGTAATTCGGTGGGTTGAGCATCGCTGATGACTCCGATCACTGCGACCTGCAATGCCACTACAGGTGCCAGGATCTCTTTCAAGCGTTCTTTGGTACTTTCCGTGACATTGTCTGCAGTGAGGATTCTTCCCGTCAAGACATCACGGATCAGATAGATCGTTTCGTTGCCCTTATCGGGCTGAATGCCATCAATCGAGAGCACTATGCCTTTATTTTTGCGGACTTGCTCTTTCCAAGCTTCATCATGGCTCACTTCCGTTCCCGCACGCAACAAGGCGGTGGAGGCTTCAAAGAGAAACAAGATTTCTCTCCGCGAGATCGTTTGTTGGAGGGGCGCTAACTGCTGCGAAAGGTCCTGGTGAATTTCATCAACCGTTTGGTGCTCTTTGAGTCGGAGATGTCCGACTAACAGGACAATATCCAATCCAAAGGTAAAACCCGCTAAAGCCAACGCATCGGCTTCTGCACTTCGATAAAGCTTGTTGCGTCCTGGACAGTCTAGGTGTGGACATCGATACCCACAATGAACGAGTCGAATGACTTGCTTGAGGGTCACAATGATTCGATCGGAAATCGTGACACACCGTTGGAGCTTGCTTTGACACTCCAAACAATGGCTTATCTCTGGACGCCGTATGCGCTTGACCACTTGATGGTAGATCTTCTTTTTGCGCATGGTCTTTCCTCGCTCTTTCTCTTGGCTACAACACCTTCTTTCATTTTACCATCTGTGACTGTACGGATGTATTGCCCCCACGGTCATAAAAGCCCTCAATGCCCCACTTTGTGGCATGGTAGAGCGAGAAGGTTGGGAACGCAATGTGCCCCCCCATGCTGGACAACTGCATGAGCCGACCACCACCCTGACGACGCAGATGTGGGACGACCATGCGAGCAAGTTGGATCGCGGCGGTCAAGTTGGTCGCAATCATCTGCTCCACCTGGTCGTTGGTCAGGTCCTCTGCCGCGCCGAAGACACCGAAGCCAGCATTGGACACCACCACGTCAATGCGCTCGTGATCGGTGAATGCATCCTCGACGACGCGACCCATCTGTACGGTGTCCGTGACATCAAGCTGGCGCACCCATAATCGGTCGCCGTGAACGACGGCGAGGTCATCCAACTGCTCAGGATGGCGGAGTGTCGCTGCAACGCTATCCCCACGAGCGAGCGCTTGTTCGGTCAGTTCGCGGCCAATGCCACGCGACGCACCAGTGATGAACCATGTTGAAGACATATTTCCTCTTTCCTTCAAATAAACTGCCCTTCCGTTGTACTACCGAGCTTGACGTGCTGTCAAATCGCGCACAACGAAGAGCTTTCACCTCAATGGTGCCAATCCCAGAGCAGCACCCCCTCTCATATTTACAAGATGTTGATGAAAGATGCCGCATCTGGAGCGATTTTCCCTGAGTATGAAGCACCAGTGCTCATGCTTTGCGCCGATTGCTCACTCTTCACCCTAAAACCTGCTTGCTCTTCACGCTATTTACCACCATGGCTCATCGCTGGTAATTGGGCTGAATGTTCGACGGAATCAGCCTCAATCATCGAATGTTGGGCTGAATGTTCGAACAAGGCAGAACCTCCGTGGCTCGTCCCGCTCCCGGAGCGGAATAGGCCAAGGAACGAATGGAAATCTGGAATGGTCGAACATTCAGCCTAAAAAAATTGGGCTGAATGTTCGACGCAATGGCCCTCAGCCCAGTATTTGCGTTCGAACATTCAGCCCAATTACCAATCGCGCATGCTGGTAAATTGGCCGAAGGTTCGACCGATTTTGACTGAAGGATCGAAACGTGGGCTCAAGGTTCGAACAGGAACTGGTGACCGACGGAGAAATCGGCTTGCCTCCTCCTCTCCCCGGCTGGAAGCAGATGGAAATTCACCGGATGATGTTCTGCGCCCCGAATGGGCCATCTGATGAATCTGGTTGCTACGGCCTCAGAGCGGTCACCTGCACTGGGAGGAAAGGATGTGAGTCCGACATTGTAGGAAGCTACCACTGAGAAGCTTCCGCTACGCTACGATGAGGTCATTGATGCAGGCGCAGGAGACGAGAAGCCCCTTGAGATCGCGAGAGATGGTGGTTCCACCTCTGGAAATGCGTTCGAACCTTCGTGTATGCGTTCGAACCTTCAGCCCAACATTTTTTGGCTGAAGGTTCGAACAAGGGGCCCTCAGCCCAGTATTCTCGTTCGAACCTTCAGTCAATTTACCACATGCCATGCGGTACGGATCTTCCCTCCATAGCCAAGTAGTCTTACCCCCAGCAGGAGAACTCATGCACCACGATGCGCGGGCTTTCTGTTGGGGATATATTCTTTTCCAAAGAAAACCGGATTTTGACAGGTGTACAATGGTTTAAGCACGAGAACTATCAACCGGTTGGAGCCTTCAAAGTGCGTGGAGGGATTAATCTGATCTCCCAACTTAGCCCGGATGAGCGTGCCAGAGGGGTTATCGCGGCCTCTACGGGTAATCATGGTCAATCCGTCGCCTATGCCGCTCGCTTATTTCAGGTCAAAGCTCGTATTGTCGTTCCTGAAGGGGCCAATCCTGGTAAGGTTGCTGCTATGCAAGGGATGGGGGCCGAGGTCATCTTTCATGGTAGTATTTACGATGAGGCTCAATTACATTGCGAGGCTCTGGCTCAAGAACATGGTTATCGTTACATTCACTCTGGCAATGAACCTCTGCTCATTGCAGGGGTTGCTACCGAAACGCTGGAGATGTTGCAGGATGAGCCAGATTTGCAAGTGCTTATCGTTCCCATCGGTGGTGGAAGTGGAGCAGCGGGGGCTAGTATCGTGGCCGGTGCTATCAATCCTGCTATACGCGTCATCGGTGTGCAGGCTGCCGCCTCACCAGCTGCCTATGAGTCATGGAGGCAGGGCCACTTGATCGAGGCTCCTAATACTACAGTGCCACTTAGCAAGGAGCAATCGTCGTAAGATGGCTTCTCAGGCTCAGCCTCCAACAAAAACCTGAAGAGCAGAGATCAGCTGCTGGAGCTATCTCACCTTCTAAGTGGGACTGTAGTACTAACCGCACGCTGGCCGAGGGGCTCGCCACTGGTCACGCCTTTGAGCTTCCTCAGACTATTCTACGGCAAATGCTTGATGACTTTTTCCTAGTCAGTGAAGAGGAGATTTTACAGGCTGTTGTCTGGCTCATTGAACGCGCCCATACCCTTGCTGAGGGGGCTGGGGCCGCCTCTCTAGCTGGGGCTTATAAGATGCGCCGTGAGTTAAAAGATAAAAAGGTGGGCATTGTCTGCTCTGGTGGCAATGTATCGCTGGAACAGTTGAAAAGAGCGTTGGCTCTGAGCTGAGTGAGCGTCAACTTTTTGCATAGTGCCGCCCCGCCCCCATGACGCCCGCAAGGGGCGTCACTACTATATACGATGCCTCGGCTTGCAGAGTCGTAGTATAGTAGTGACGCCCCTTGCGGGCGTCATGAGGGTGGGGAGAGCTAATATGCTTGTTCATCCGCACTTCCCATGTTACAATGGGGCTATAATACGAAATTTTACAACAAAAGAAGAAAATATGGACGAACAAGTGGAGTCGAGGAGCGAGAGCCTAGCGGAAATTGAAACGTTCGTAGCGCGTTATCCTTTCCCGCTCGATGACTTTCAGTTAGAAGCTATCGCCCAGTTGGCGCAAGGGCAGTCGGTGATGGTGGCGGCACCCACCGGTACGGGCAAAACGCTGGTGGCTGAGTATGCCATCTGGCTTGCTCAACAGCGTCAGCAGCGTGTCATTTACACCACGCCGCTCAAGGCACTTTCCAACCAGAAGTATCGTGACCTGCGTGATATCTACGGCGTTGAGGTGGTTGGCCTCGTCACGGGCGATATTGTGGAACACAGCCGCGCCTCTGTCGTCATCATGACCACGGAGGTCTACCGCAACATGTTGCTGGAAGAAGGTGGTGACCGTTTCGGTAATGATACGAGCCTCGTGCCATCCTCGCTCACTGATGTCGGCTTCATTATCTTTGATGAACTGCATTACTTGAGCGATCTGCAGCGTGGCCCTGTGTGGGAAGAAGCTATTGTCTGTTCTCCACCTCACATACAACTGGTTGGTCTCTCCGCCACTGTCAGCAATGCACAGGACCTGGCAAATTGGATCAGCCGTGTGCATCGCCCTATTTCCCTGATTGTGCATGAACAACGCGCTGTGCCCCTCGAACACTACTACTTTCTCGACAACAAGCTGCATCTTGTGCAGGATGCTCAGGGCAACCGTATAGAGCGTTTTCCCGATATCGGTGGTGAGGCTCGACTGGCCCAGCTCATGCGCCGTCGACGTGTCTATACCTTCGATGATGATGAAGAGGATAAGGATGACGACGAGTTGTGGGATACATCCTCTAAACAGCGCGGAGGTACACGCCAGGATGCTATGGCAACAGGTGAAGCTCAAGCATATTCAGGGGAAATACAGGAGAAGCCAAACGCCAAGGCCAAACGTTCACCTGAGCGCGAAGCACCGGAACCTGGTGAAGTGCTCACGGTCTTACGTCAGGCGGATCTATTGCCCTGTCTTTACTTCCTGCCAGGGCGGCGCGTCGTCGAAGAGGCGGCTATGAGTGCTGCTCTCCATCTCTTTACCTCGCCTGAAGAACAGGCTCTAATTAGAGAAGAAGTGGGCGTTTGGCTTGAGCAATTGCCCAAAGAAGATCGTAACCTGCAACAGGTGTATGCTCTCACTGAACTGCTACCGCGTGGGCTGGCCTTTCACCACGCTGGCCTCCTCCCTGGCTTAAAAGTCCTGGTGGAAACGCTTTTTGCACGGGGACACCTTCGTGCTGTCTTTGCCACCGATACATTGGCTCTGGGTGTCAATATGCCAGCCCGTTCCGTCGTGGTTGGTAGCCTCAGCAAATTTGATGGTCAAGAGATGCGCCTGCTCACGCCCAATGAGTACCGCCAGTTAACCGGGCGTGCTGGTCGGCGTGGGATGGATGTGCGTGGGGCTGCTATTATACCCTATTCCCCATGGGAGCCGTTTGAAAGCTCCTTTCAACAGATCACGGGCGAACTTTTGCCTGTGACCAGTTCATTCACTATTCGCTATAACTCTGTACTCAACCTCTGGCGTCCCGCTGACGTGCAGCATCTACGCCGCATTTGTGCATCTAGCTTGCGAGAGTATCAACGCTACCTTCTCTGGGAGGAGCGCGAACTGACCCGCTTAGAAAAACTGGAGATGCGTTACCATAAGGGCAAGAAGGAGACGAAAAAGCGTGCCAAAGCTATCGAGGGAGCGACTCAGGCTCTGGAACGTCGCCGCAAGTCAATTGGAGCGTATCCTCTCAGTCGTGCCGGAGCGGCTGAACTGGATGGCACGATCTTTGCCCTGCGTACACTGGGCTATATTGGTAAGGATGATCAGTTAACTCTACGAGGTCGTCTCTTGCGTAGTATTTTCCATCCGTCCGGCATTCTGATTATCGAGTTGATGATGTTGGGTGTACTTGATGACCTCTCAGCTGGCGAGTTGGCCGAGGTGTGTAGCTGGTTTACCTTTGACCACGAACGCCGTATGCATAATCGTAATGTGCTGAGTACAATGCTCAAGCGTGTGCGTGGAGAGCTCTGGCGTGTCTCACAAAATGTACATAATATAGAGGAAGCTGCTAATATCAACTTCACTCCTGGTATTGTGCCAGATTTTCATGGTGTAGCTCTGGCGTGGTCACGTGGCACCTCGCTGGCGGGCCTGCTCCGTCGCATTGACCTGGCCGAAGGAGATATGTTGATGCTCCTCAACCAGACCATTGATCTCTTACAGCAGGTGCAGTCCGCTGTTGGTCAGGTACTCGATGCGCGTGATATCTGGCAGCGGATCTCTTCTGGGCAGGATGATATTACCCCCATTGAAGTGGCACGCGGTCGGATCGGTGTAGGTGCCAATCAGTTACGTCTCCAGCGCGAACGCCTGGAACGCTTGCGCCCCTTGTTTGCTCAAGCTTCGTCTTTACTCCTGCACGGCATCATTGTTCAAAGCCGTACCGTTCCCTCCATGGTTGTCCTGGTTGGCGACGAACAAGTGCCTCTGGACGCTGAGGAAGATAGTGGCCCCGAAGGTGTAAAAGAAATATAGGATAGATGTCCTGTATTTCGACAACTTGGTTTCTTCCTACGTTATTTTGCAATAGGAGCCTCTCTTGTCAGGGGTTGAGTTTTGTCATAGTGTATCGCTATGTGATGCGATAATCTCCGTAGGTATATTACTTTGGTCATGGGTTTTAGCCCTATAGATTGTCAGAACAGTTCAAGTTGAATAAGATGTAAGAGACACACATTTTAGAATGTTAAGAGTAAAGAGGGGATGTGGTGGAGATAGGAGACACGTAGGAATGTCAAGAACGGAATGAGGTAGAGCTTTGATGAATGCAGAGGCATTGATAGGGACGGTGCTAGGAAACTGTACGCTCCAGAAAATTATCGGGCAAGGTGGTATGGGAGCTGTTTTTCTAGCTCAACAGTCTCGTCCTCGTCGTTGGGTTGCGGTGAAAGTGCTATTGCCGGCTAGCGCGTTGACCGCTCATCAACGGGCGGCTTTTTTAGAGCGTTTCCGGCGTGAGACTGATGCGGCAGCCTCTTTGGAGCATCCTAACATTGTACCTGTCTATGAATATGGTGAGCGTGATGGTTTTGCCTATCTGGTCGTTCCATATATCAGTGGTGGTACGCTGCGTGACCATATGGAGCAGGAAGGCCAGCTTCCGCTACCCAAGGCATTGAACTATTTGGAACAGGTCGCGGCGGCCCTCGACTGTGCCCATGAGCGCGGCATCGTTCATCGTGATATCAAGCCTGCTAATATTTTGATGACTCCTGAAGGGCGCTTGCTGCTGACTGATTTTGGGTTGGTCAAGATCATCGCAGATGGACAAGCTCCGCAGATACGCTTGACAGGTGCTGGCGCGCCTGTTGGCACGCCAGATTACATGGCCCCTGAACAGGTGATTGGTGAGCCTGTGGATGGCCGTTCCGACCTCTACTCGCTGGGTATCATTCTCTACCAGATGGTCACTGGTACGACCCCCTTTCAGGGTGAGACGCCTATGCAGATCGCGGCCCATCAAATGAAAACGCCGCCTTCTGCGCCGCGTCTCTTACGTCCAGACCTGCCAGTAGCCTGCTCGCAGGTTATGCTTCGCGCTATGGCCAAGCGACCCGCCGACCGTTATTCCACCGGACGAGAGTTTGTGGAGGCGTTCCGCGATTCACTGAGTGCCGCTGGTCTTCCCATACATGGCTTCACCGTCAAAACTCCTGCTGTGACTACATCTACCGGGGCACGCCTGTTCACGCCGCGTGGTCTGTTTGATCCGACGTGGCAGAATGGTTCAACGGGGATGTTGCCCACGGCGACTCCTGGTTCAAATCTCGTTTTGGGGAAAGCAACGGATGCTTTGCCAGCTGCTGAGGCTACCGATGCTACTACTGCGCCAGTGCGTTCAGGTGGATTACTCTCGCGCACGGGTATGTTTCCTGCTGTTGGTAGAGGCAGCGTGCCTTTGTCGGCGGTATCGGTTTCCAGGACAGAGCCATGGCCTGCTAATACAGACTCGCAGGTTGCTGCACTGTCTAGGCGATCTGCGGCACCTAAGCCGACGGGTGAGCTTCCTGCGTTGACAGAAGGAGAGCCTGCTGTGCTGCCAACGGAATTGAGACAATTGTCTCCGGTACGCAATACGAGTGGCTCGTTGGCAGTGCCAAACATGGGAGAGAAAGCAAGCAATACCATGAAGCTGACCGGCTCTGTCAAAGTTGTGCAAGTGCCTGTTGCCGGTCAGCCCGGTCAGTATATTACCGGACTGCTACCCGTCGTTCCATCAGCCCCAACCGAGGCAACCGATGTTGCTAAGCGCAAACGCAAGCCGTGGCAGGTGGCCGTTTTAGGTGTTCTTGTTTTGCTGATTGTTGCAGTTTCCGCTGGAGCTTTCTCGTATGTCCGTACCCATTCCAGTTGGTCAGCTCGATCCAGCACAGCTACCCATATAGCTGGAACCCCCAACCCAAAAGCGACGGCTACCGCGCTGGCGCAAGCAACGGTTGAGGCCAATCAGATTCTCTCCGATCCACTGAGCCATAATATTCATAACCTGCCGGTGGGTCGAGATGAGTTCTTTAGCGGGGGAGCCTATCATATCCAGAATACTGAGGGGAGTGCAGTGGCGGTGGTCTTACCAGATCAGCCTTTTACCATCCCCAACGCCTATACATTAACAATGTGGGAAGTAAAGGGCGATGATACCTCCAACAATAACTCGTTTGGTATGGTCCTGCGCTTCAGCCAGAGCACCAAAGCGAATAAGACAATCACCACCTTCTACAGTTTTGAGGTCGTCAATGTCAGTGGTGGCGAGTATCGTTTTTATAAGTATGACGATAGCTCTGGCAACCCTGATAATTACTGGACGCAGCTGTGGCACCAGCCCTTTGGCTCTGAGTTCCACCAGGGAAAGGGAAGCAAGAATATCAACACCATTAAAATTTACCAGAATGGTCCCAACTTCACCTTTAGCGTCAATGGTTCGAAGGTAGGAACCGATCAAGATAAGTCTTACGCTAGCGGTACGGTGGGCATGCTGGTCAATCTAAAAGGTACTGAGGTGGCCTTTGTGAATATGTTAATCACACGTCAATAAGTTGAGGGTATAACGGCATGTTCGAGTCTCATGCTGTCATCCTGAGCGCGAGCTTTGGATCGGCGCTGGGCCCAGCGAGAGATCCAAAGCTCGCGCTCAGGATGACAGCCGTGCTGAAGTGAACGCCTGTGGGTGGGGGCCCTTGTAATTGTTTGCAATTAGAGTGAGGCATGCTACTTTCAAGAAAAGCATGGCAGGAAAAGGGAGGAATGTGTAGTGGCTGGAGGATCCGCTTTGCCAGAGAGGCACTGTCGGCGGTTAAGGGATGTGGTAGTGGAATGAAGTAGATGAGGCTCACCGTTGGTGGTGGCTGGTGAAAGGGGAAGTGGACGAAATGACAGCAACAGCAAAAAGAGGTAGGACCTTGATAAACGCACAAGCCTTGATTGGTACGACGCCAGGAACCTGCACACTTCAGAAGATTATTGGGCAGGGGGCAATGGGGGCCGTATTTTTAGGTCAGCAATCTCGTCCGGCACGACAGGTAGCGGTGAAAGTAGTGGCACCGCTAACCTCGCAACATTCTGACCAACAAGCCGTCTTCCTGGAAGGGTTCCACCAGGAAATGACTGCTGTTGCCGCACTGAAACACCAGAATATTTTGCCCATCTATGAGTATGGAGAACACGATGGCTTAGCTTATCTGGTTATGCCATATATCAGTAGCGGCACACTACAACATGTTTTGGCACAAAAAGGCCCTCTTCCCTTGGCAAAAGTGGCTGACTACCTGTCGCAACTGGCAGCGGCATTAGACTGTGCCCATCAACAAGGAGTTGTGCATCGAAATGTGCAACCTGCCAATGTGTTAAAAACTCCCGATGGTCGTCTGCTGTTGACCGATTTTGGTCTGGTCAAGATTGTTGTGGATCGGCAAACCTCGCAGATGCGCTTACTGCAAGCGGGAAAGCCTGTCGGAGCGTTGGAGTATATGGCACCAGAGCAGGTGATGGGTGATGTCGTTGATGCACGTACGGATCTTTATGCGCTGGGTGTGATAGTCTATCAGATGGTCACCGGGAAGACGCCATTTCAAAGTGGTACACCAATGCGCTTGGCAACCCAACTGGTCCAAACGTTTCCTCCCTCACCTTGTTCCTTAGGCATAGACCTGCCATTAGCCGTCGAACAAGTGATATTACGAGCCATTGCTAAACGCGCAGCCGATCGCTATAGCAGTGTGCAAGACTTTGCCAACGAATTTCGTCTTGCTTTGACAACAGCTAGCTCTATCAGTGTGCCGTCGGCTGGCTCTGTCAAGGAGAAAGCTGATGTTGCCAACCCAGTTACTCCAGCCGTTCCTGCTTCAACAGTGAGCGCGTCTCACCGTTCACGAGATCTTTCTACCCTGACATCGCAAAAAGTAGAGAATGGGAGCAAGTCGGCAGAGGATGATACGCTGGGCAAAAGTAAGCCTGAGCGTCTTTTACCGATAAGGGAGATGGCTAACGCTCCACAGACCGAAAACTTGTCGATATGGGACAAGCAGAGTAAACCTGCGTGGCTTGTATCCACAGTGAAGAAGCCTTCGTTTGTCCCAATGGAAGAGACTCCAACGGCAGAAGAGACAACGACGGAGAGCAGTGAGCAAGGCAATAGCCAGCCGCTGAGTGCATCGGTGTATAATATGCCTCTTCCACCGACACGTCCACGCCAGGGTTTGAGGACCAACCTGGTGCGATCGACAGATGCAACGGATGGCGCGGCAACTTCAGCCAGGGTAGGAACTTCTGAGCAGAGTACGACAAATGCCAATCGGCAACAGCTAGCATTTACTTTTAATTTCAACACGCCACCCGTTCCAACTCCAGCGCAGGCCATTCTATCTGCACCATCGCCGATGCCTGCGTCAATAAGCACAGAAAGCACGCTGGCAGCTCCTGAACAGCTAGGGTTTTCTCTAAGTACATCGCCTGTTACCATATCGCAGGTTGGGCAAACACCACAGCCTGAGCTGGCTGTTCCCACATTTGCGACTGCCAATACTACGGGTACTTTAGCCGCACCAGATAGCGAACAGGATCAGGTAGATACATCATCACCGCCGAAGTCAACAGTACCGAATCCTCTCTCGCCTTTTCCGGATTCACAGATGACAGGGACACTTATGCTCCCTCCTGGCGAGCGAGGTAATATGAGCACTGTCAAGCTGACCAGCTCGGTGAAAGTCGTCCAGGTGCCTGTGGCCGGTCAACCTGGTCGCTATGTCACCGGTTTTTTGCCTGTACTATCCCAGTCGCAGCCGCTTCAACAAGCCTCTGAAGTAGGCGATGGTATACACAAGAAATTACTGAAGCAGTGGCAAAAGGTAGCAGCACTAGCTCTGGTTGTCCTGCTTGTTCTCTCCGTTTCTGGTATAATGGCGTTTCGCTTACACTCGAACCAGAGTCGGTCAGCGAGCAATAGCATGCACAAGATAGCAACACCTAATGTGCAAGCAACTGCTCTGGCTCAGGCAGCGGAGACAGCAGAGGCTAATATTATGCTGAGCGATCCGTTGAATCAGAATATTCACAACTGGCCAGTGATTTCGAGTGGCGACAAAATTTACGTCTTTAAAGATGGGGCCTATCATATTCTCAATAATGATCCACAACAAAGTGTGCCCGCTTTGCTAAGTGGGGTGGATATCAAGGTGCCTATGGTTTACATGCTCACCATGGAAGAAATAAAGGGAGATGATACCTCCGTTGATAACTCTTTTGGCGTGATTTTGCGCTTTAGTCCACCACAAATAGTCCATGGTAAAAGTCGCACGACGTTCTATACCTTTCAGGTGGTGAATACGGTGGGTGGCGAATACCAGTTCTCGAAATATGATGATATCAATGGCCCATCGGTTGATCCGTATCAGATCATCTGGCAGCATCCCTTTGGGAAGGAATTTCGCCAAGGGCAGGGAAGTACCCATGTGAACCTTTTCAAAGTTGTGGCGCAAGGGAAATTCTTTACCTTTTTCGTCAATGGACAGAAAGTAGGAAACGTAGAGGATGGCTCGCTATCGGAAGGTGAGGTGGGGATGATTGTGAATTTAAAGGGTACGGAGGTAGCCTTCTCTAATCTATTACTGACGTATAGTTAGCAATGAGTCTCAGAGATATCTGGGTGGAGGCATCAGAGTGACAAGTATTATTTTACAAGTGGCACCTTTCATGGCAGGCTTTTTGTGCCTGTTGAATGTTGTTTTTGCATATGCCTTTCGTAAAAAGCGTATGGCTGAGGTATTGTGTTACATAGTGATAGGCGTGCTTGAAATGGGAATCTTTGTATTTGTACTCGGCCTGCGCCTGAGCGTGATTCACCGGATTCCTTTTCACATACCGAACTATCTGCCATTTACACGGACTGAGATTGGTGCTGCGCTGACTATTGGATTGGGTCTCTTTCCCGCCGCCTACTGGCATCGCACCTCTGCTACCCAAATACGCGCCAAAATAGCCGAAGATGCTAAAGCTATCAAAGGACAGAAAGGCGGGGTGCGTGTGCGTAGCAATACCCCTGGTGAGTGGATGAACTAGCCTACTATAATGCCTGAGGGGTGGATGTAGTGTTGAGTATGAAAAGGAGTAAGTTTGGCGATGTTTCGTAGTGTCTTGAGTTGGAAAAATGCCTGGAGAATCCGTACGGTTGCACTAGGCTTTATTGTCTTACTGGTGGGGATTGGTTCTCAAATGTTGGCAAATGCTGTCGCGTCTGGTGCCGAGCCTGCGACGTTTAAAGTAACTGTCTCTACCGAGAGTGGTAGAATGGCTGATGGCAATTGGACGCATGTCGGTGCCTGTGCCGTTTCATTGGCCCAGTTTCCTCTAGGAACTACTCTAGCCCTTTATAATGCTGATGGTTCGCTGGCGGGCCAATGTACGGCGGAGGATACCTCTAGCGGTATTGACTATGGACACATCAGTTTAGTTATGCCTGGCGATATAGTCAGTGCCATCCGTTGGGGTATTCGTTATCTTGCGGTTCAGGTGTTACGTCTGGGCTGGGGACCAGCTGGCCCACCGCGCTTCTCTATCACTTCTCCTGGATCGTTGGTGCTCAGTAATAAAGTGAAACCATATACGGGGCCTCACAGGTCAAAGCCCTGATCCATTAGCTCATCAAGCTTATAGTTCTTCTGACAGGTATGCCATGAGATGGCGAGTCGCGGCAATACTATCGCGACTCGCCATCTCATGGCATACGGTTATTTGTCGCCGATTAATTCAGGTGTGCGTTTCTTTGGATGAAAATGCTTGTATTTTGAGTATATAGCTGATAAATTAGATTATATTCTTGACAGGTGAGGTAATGCTGATGTCTTCCAGCCTATCATCAAAAGAACCGTCCTGCCATGGAGCTTGTTGGCTGGAATTTACTGGAAAAGTCCGAAATTGGTTCCAATAGAAAGAATAGACAGAATAGGTTTCTAACGGAAAAAATAACAGTATGACTGCATTCCATGACTCTAACACACCTGGATCTTTAGCAGGACAGGATGGATTACGGCCTTCGCCATCTGTAGCGTTGGCTATTGTTGCTCATGATTTGGTGCGTGTCTTTGGACAGAAGATGGCAGTGAATCATCTTAATCTGACCGTACAACGTGGTGAGTTTTTTGGCTTTCTGGGGCCAAATGGAGCGGGTAAAAGCACGACGATCAAGATGATGACGGGCCTTTTACGTCCCACATCTGGTTCTGTGGAGGTGGGTGGTGTTGATGTATGGAAACATCCTCTGCAAGCGCGTGCTTTAATGGGAGTATTGCCGGAATATCTGAATATCTATGAGCGGTTGAGCGGAAAGGAATTTCTTGTCTTCGCCGGTCATATGTATGGTGTGCCAGAGACAGATATCCGACGCAGGGCGGGAGAGTTGTTGCAGGTACTGACGCTGGCCGATGATGCAGATAAGCTGATTGTCGATTATTCGGTGGGTATGCGTAAGAAGATTGCATTGGCGGCAGCGATTATTCACCGTCCGCAGGTCATTTTTCTCGATGAACCATTTGAAGGCATCGATCCGGTTAGTTCGCGGGTCGTCCGTGATATTCTGCATGATTTGACTCAACGTGGTGTCACGATCTTTTTTTCTTCGCATATCATGGAAGTGGTTGAGCGGCTGTGTACGCGGGTGGGCATTGTTAATCAGGGAATGCTGGTGGCCGAAGGGACGTTGCAAGAATTGCGTGAGCGAGCGAGTGGTGAGAATAAAGATGCCACGCTGGAGGATATCTTTCTCAATATTATTGGTGCTCCGAGTGAGAACCATAACTTGAGCTGGTTGGAGTAATTGGAAAGATCAGATACTTCAAAAAACCAATCTGGCAGTAAATGAGGCTCGCTTTACTAGCCTAAAGAGATATATGCTTGTTTTCTGAGCGTTTTAGTGGTATTATCATTGACATGAGCGAACAAAATCCCTTACAGACAGAACTTGAATACTTTCAAAAGCATAAGCAGGAGTATCTGAAACTCTATAAGAATCAGTTTGTCCTTATTAAGGGCGGTGAGTTCGCGGGCGCATTTACTACAGAGGCAGAAGCGTATAAAGCGGGTTTAGAGAGATTTGGCAACGAGCCTTTTTTAATCAAGCAAGTCCTTGATGGCGATGAAGCAGTTTCCTACCCCGCATTGACCGTCGGTGTGATACACGTTAGATTGTAAGTTTTAGCATGCCTGTTTTTAATAGTCAATTTTTTGAGAACGACCCTGCTGGGGGACGTAGACCAAGTCCTCCAACACTGGCTCATCTCGGCCCTACCCTTGCTGTTTCTATATCTATCCCTCAAGCACTTGTAGACCTTTACACAAGGCAACAAAGACCCCTTCCCTCTCCTATAACAGGTATTGGCCTTATAGATACCGGTGCAACAAGAAGTTGTGTGCATGCTCCTATTATGAGTAATTTGGGAGTAAACCCAATAGGTATATAATATGAGTCAAGTTAGAAATCATTTACAGCTATCACAAGGTCAATTGAAATTTCCCATCTTTATGCCAGATGCTACTCTGGGAGTGGTCCGCTCGGTTGATTCTAGTGACCTTGTACAGTGCGGGATTCAGGCCGTCGTCATGAATACATTTCATTTGATGCAACGCCCAGGTTCTTCAACTATCCAAGCCCTTGGAGGGCTGCATAACATGAGCGCGTGGCCACGTCCCATTATGATGGACTCAGGAGGCTTTCAAGCCTACTCGTTAATCCAGCAAAATCCCAAGTTTGGCTCAATAAACGATGATGGTATCACCTTTAAGCCCACCGGGTCTGAACGTAAATTTCATCTCACTCCAGAGAAAACCATTCAATTGCAACTTAGTTATGGAGCAGATATTGTCGTGTGTCTCGATGAATGTACTCATGTTGATGCCCCACTCAAGGTTCAGGAACTATCAGTCAAGAGGACAATTGACTGGGCACGTCGTTGCAACAATGAATTTCAACGCCTCGTTCTTCAAAAAAGAATTTCTCCGGAGCACCAACCTCGTTTATTCGCTGTGATTCAGGGCGGTGGATATTATGAACTTCGTAAGCAATGTGCCGATGCATTGTTGGAGATAGGCTTCGATGGCTTCGGTTATGGCGGGTGGCCTCTCGATAATCAGGGTAACCTGCTCACTGATATTATTACTTATACGAGGGAGCTTGTGCCACCACAGTTCCCCATGCATGGACTTGGAATAGGGCATCCAAGCAACATTGTTACATGTAGCCACATTGGTTATGACATGTTTGATAGTGCGATGCCCACCAAAGATGCAAGACATGGACGACTTTATATTTTCAACTATGATTCATCTGCTCCTCATGCAGGTTTAGAGGGTGATTGGTTCTCATACATTTATGTCAATGATGACAAATATTTCAAATCTGATATTCCGGTTTCTCGTTTCTGTGATTGTTTATTATGCGCAAACTACTCATTAGGATATCTGCATCATTTATTCAAAATTAATGACAGTCTCTTTCTCAGATTAGCAACAATTCATAATCTAAGATTTATGACTCAGCTGATGGAACGTTTAAAAGAGATTTCATATGACCACAAAAAATGACCAACTAGATAAGCTTGTTGAAGCTGTTCTTGCAAGTTCCAAATATAAGGATGTAAGCAGAGACCTTATCAAGAGCATAGGGTTGCAAGAGCTTGGCAAACGATCCAGTATTAAAGAAGCCATTAAGGCTACTAAGAATAAACTTCACCAGGTTGGCGGAGCATATCTTAGTGGGAATGAAGTTTATTCCAAATGGCTGGATTCCCTGGCGAAAATTTCTCGATCAAGTAATCAGGATGAGCTTCTCAAGTATTTGGTAAAGATTATGAGTTATCATGCATCGACAAGAGAGCGGTTACCTATCCTTAGCCAGTTCTACACGACTATCCTGGCTGACCTTCCTCCGATTCACCGTGTACTTGATGTCGCCTGTGGTTTTAACCCACTTGCGCTACCATGGATGCCACTAACGGATCCCGTGGAATACTATATGTGTGATATTTACGGGAATATGATAAACTTCCTAAATAAGTTTATGACACTTATGCATGTACAAGGCTGCGGCATGGTCTGTGACGTCATTCATTCTTGCCCCTCGGAAAAGGTTGATGTAGCATTTATCCTCAAGACCATACCATGTCTCGAACAGATAGACAAGTTAGTCGGCTTTCGGCTCTTGCATGCTATCAATGCAGACTACATGGTAATCTCTTTTCCCGTTCATAGCTTGGGCGGTAGAAGTAAAGGAATGATGACTAACTACGAGGCTAAGTTTTACACTATGGTGGAGAACACGACGTGGTCAGTCAGGCAATTCGAGTTCTCTACTGAATTAGCATTTTTAGTAAAAAAGATCTAATAGGAAGCTAGCTGTGATTATTATACATGCGGATAAAGTACGCTGGCTGTTGTGGTTGCGCTGGAAGCTTTTCTTGCGCGGCTTCACACGTGATAAGACACGCATCTTCAGTACTATTGTGCTGATCATCTTCGGCCTGCCCTTCTATGGAGGCATTGCTGTTGGCACGTTTTTTGCCTATCGCTACTTGCCATATCCGGCGAATGTGGAAGTGTTGTTC
>WNGR01002013.1_pt1 | contig 22633 bp, 19 predicted proteins | sample 5407581 | NCBI WGS metagenome assembly WNGR01 (sample SAMN13153383, study PRJNA577476) | soil metagenome | isolation source: 80 cm soil or saprolite under Garry oak tree replicate 2 | place: USA:California | collected 2016-06-15
TCAAACGGATCAGCGGGCCAGACGTGAAAAGGCTCTCGGGGCAGAGACATCACACCATCCTGTTCAGCCCCCGCTGCGGTGCGGACCATAGCTGACTTGGGTGACTTTCCGGAAGGTGTATGAAGCGCCCACGCGCTCCGGAGAGCGCCTTGTGGTTGCCGAATAACCCTTCTGCGAGGTCGCAGCAGCGACGGGGAGGTGAAGTTGTCGCCGACGAGGTAGCGGAGTTGACGTCCCGCACTCGCAGTCCCGGCACCTCAGGCATGCGAGTACACGAGCAGGGGGCCGTCGTCCCCTGCCCCTCAGGCCGAAGGAGATTCCAGCGCGCCAGCAAGCACGTCGCGGAGAGGCTTGGGCGGCCGGCCGCCAAGGCGCTCGACGTCGCCGGTCACAATGTCAAACGCACCCGCCGCGAAGCTCGCCTGGATGCTGATGACGATGCGCGAGCGGCCGGCCAGTGATTTCGGCAACGAGGGCAGCGCGTTCCGCACCCGACAAGCGCTCGGGGCCGGTGGCGTTGTAGATCGCGCCTCCATGGCCGTCTCCGATTAGGATTCCGGCTGCGGCGGCCGCCACGTCACCGCGCGCGACAAAGGCAACCCGGTTCTCGGCCAGCCCGGTCAGCACGCCCTGGGCCAGCGACGCCTGCGCCTGCTGCACGAAACTTTCGGCATAGAAGTTCATACGCAGGATGGTCCACGCCGGCGCCGTGGTGATAAGACGTTGTTCGCCCCGCCAGAAGGGGGCGCCGAGCGCCGGCTCCTCCTCCTGCCGCGCGCCCGCGGCCGACATGAAGACGATATGCTTGACGCCCGCCCTCACGGCCGCGTCAATGGCAGCGACGTTCTGCGCCCCCTTCTTTCCGCGTTCCGGATCGAGGGTCGGGATGAGGAGCAGACGATCGAGACCTGCATAGGCCTCGGCAAGGCTTTCGGGCCGGTTGTAGTCCCCGAATCGTCCCTGAGCCGGTCCAAAGACGGTTTCGGGCGTGCGCGTGATAGCCACTACCTCGTGCCCGCCGGGGCGCTGCAGCAGTTCCGAAACGACGGCTCTGCCCAAATGGCCGCTGGCGCCACTCACACCGATTCTTCTCATGTCAACCTCCAATACTTCTCTAACGAGCAACGAGTATTGAGTTCCCGGCGACCTTCGCCGTGCCTCTATGCGCTCTGCAGAAGCGCATTCCAATCCTGCGTCTTCGACCAATACTCGAAGTCGTGGAAGGCCACGTCGGGGAACTCGTGGCGGAGCGCTGCGCGATCGACCGTGTAGCCGACACGGTTGAACCACTCGTACATCTTGGCGGCGTCCTCACCCATGCGTTGGCGGATGACGTCCAGCGGGACCTGGAAATAGGTGAACGAGCGACCGGTGACACGCGAGAGGATGGCGACGACATCGTTGCCCGTGAGGTCGTCGCTCGCGAGGTCGAAGCGCTTGCCTGCGAAGCGGCCTGGGTCCTCGAGGAGGCGAACGGCGACGGCCCCGATGTCCGCGACGGCGACTTGCGCGAGCTGTCTCGTCGGCGGGAGCGGCGTGGCGTAGATGCCCTTCGCGAGCTGCTCTTTCCCAAAATAGAGGTTCTCCATGAAGTAGACGGGCGCAAGGACTGTGGCGCGTACGCCGATCCTGACGATGTGCTTTTCGACCTCGTACTTGCTGTCGAAGTGCGGAACGCCCGTCTGTCGATTCGCGGAGCCGACCGAGGTGAAGACGAGATGTACGCCTGCGGCCTTGGCCGCGTCCGCGGCGGAGATGCCTTGTAGCGTCTCGGCTTGCGTCCCTCCTTCGAATGGCGTCGACATCGCGAAGAGGGAGGTCGCTCCTTCGAGCGCCTTCGTGATCGCCGCAGTGTCTTCGAGCGACGCCGCAACGAGCGTCGCCCCGGCGTTCGCGAGCGACTTCGCCTGGCTCGAGTTGGGGTCGCGCGTGACGGCGCGGACCTTGTGGCCCCGCTCGAGGAGGCCCCGAGCGACGGCGCCGCCTTGTTTACCCGTGGATCCCGTGACGACGACGGTGAGCTCTTTCGCCATGTTCTGGTTCCTCTCTCCTGCGATCTATCCATCAGATGTCTTGCGGGCAGCCCGGAGATCGTGGATCCATGTGTCCCATGCGCGGGACAATCGAGGTTGGCGCCGTCGAGCTCTTCGTACGCGTGGCGGAGCTTCGGAGCTTTCGGGGAGCTGCGGATGCATTGGGGATGCCGCGCTCGACGGTGAGCCGGCGGATCAGCGAGCTCGAGCGCGCGCTCGGCATGCGTCTCCTCCAGCGCACGACGCGCCGCGTGGAGCTCACGAGCGCGGGCAAGACGTACCAGCGCGCCTGCAGTCCGGCGCTCGAGACGATCCTGGAAGCGGGGCGCGCGCTCTCGACCAGCTCCGAGGAGACGGCCGGACGACTGCGCGTGACGGCACCGGTAACGCTAGGCGAGCGGCTTCTCGGTGACGTTGTCGCGGAGTGTCTCGCGCGGCATCCCCGGATGAGCATCGAGCTGGTGCTCACGGACCGGCATGTGGAGCTCGTGGCGGAGAAGTTCGACCTCGGGTTCCGGTCGGGCACGCTGAAGGACACCTCCGTCGTGGCGCACGAGCTGGGGCGCGCACAGCCGCGCTGCTTTGCGGCGCGCGAATACCTGCGCGACCGCGGAACGCCGCGTACGCCACGCGACCTGCTTCGGCACGACTGCATCCTCTTCACACCGCTGGCGCCACGGGGACGCTGGACGTTCCGTTCTCGCGGCCGGACGGTCGAGGTCCCGGTGCGTGGACGCCTCGTCGTGAACAGCATTCCGCTCGCGCTGGACGCCGCGATGCGAGGGCTCGGTATCGTCCGTGTTCCGGGAGCGCTCGGCGTCGAAGGGCTCGCGGCGAAGCAGCTCGTCGAGGTGCTCGACACGTACGCGCCGCCGCCACGACCGGCCTATGCGGTGCATCCCAGCGGTGGTCGCGTAGCGCCCGCCGCGCGAGCGTTCCTCGAGATCGCGAAGAGGCACCTGGAGCGCCAGGGCTGGTAGACGGCAGGTCTCTGCAGGCAGCTCAACTACCCTGCCGAGCTCGGGCCGTGCGCCCGACCTCTTCATCGCTGCGGGCGTCATTCTAGCTGACCGAGCGACGCAGGCTCGTGCGAGACCGTCCGAGGTGGAAGACCTCCTTCGACGAGCAGTCCATCAGACTACGGGGCTCCAGGGGCGACGACGATGACCGCACTCGAGAGCACGAAGGCAGCAAGTGTCGCCATACGCAGCAGGCCATGCTGGTCGTTGCATCCACTCATTCTTAACCTCCAGGAGTTGTACTGCGGCACAGCCCGCATCATCTTCGAGTCGCGTCCCGCCGCCGTTACAGAGTTCTTCAGGGGTGCTCCCGGTAGCCTCGTTGGTTGGTGGCAGGTATGACGACCCACTGCAACGCGGCCGGTCCCTTCACCGCTACCGACTTGGTGTCCTCCTCCGCGAATGCACGAACGTGGCTGACGTCTGTATGAGTCTCATGGTTCCCCCCGTGAGCGCGCTCTTGCCTGCGCCGCGGCTTCACCCAGCGGCGACGACCCGGCGCTCGCCCGATCATTCAACGTGCCGTTCGGCGCATGACAGCTGCGGTCCGCGCGCGACCGACGCGCCGCACGAAGCTTCGGCACGCTGCACCGCCCCGAGCGCGCGGGCGACGTTGCCGGTCATCCACGCGCCGACCGCCCAAACAGCGGCAATCACGAGCGCGGCGAAAGCGGCGGCGAACAGCGCGCGACCTCGCCTGCTAGTCGCGCGCGCGAACGTCGGTGCCCAAACGCGCACCTGTTCGCTGCGCTGAATGAGCGCTGGGTCTTCGTGCACAGCAATAGCGTCGAACCACTGGTTGACATGAGTCGTGCCGCTCATGGCTTTCCCCTGAGCTCGGAGCGACTGGATGACCGGGGCTTCTGGTCGCTTCGCATCGACAACCGGCGGCGCTTCTCCACCAGGCGACGTCCGCGACCGGCTCGGGTAAGGGCTCGGTTGCATCGTTTCCCCGCCTCCGACGCGAACGATGCTCCATACAGGGATGGTGACTCGTGCTTCGCGTATCAGGCAGTGCCACGGTAGATCTCCGCAGCTAACCGTTGGCTAACGTCTGAGCCATCGGCGAGCCCGCAGCACAACCAACTGACTACACCGGAGATTCTTGGCCTCGGAACCAGGCCGCCCCCCGAAAGTCGGAGGCGATCCACGAAACGTTGTTCTACCGTGGGTGCAAATGAAGCGTTCGGTGCCGAAGATCACCCGCCCGGAGCTCAAGGGCGTGGCCGCGCGCGGCCGGCTGTTCCGGCGCATCGACCAGCTCGTCCGGAAACACTCCGTCGTTTGGATCGGCGCTCCGGCTGGGAGCGGAAAGACCACGCTCGCGGCGAGCTGGCTCGCGGCACGGCGGCGGCCCTGCCTCTGGTATCAGATGGACCCAGGCGACGCGGACCCGGCGACCTTCTTCTACTACCTTCGCGAGGCGGTGGAGCGGCTGGGGCGAAGGCGCCGGGAGAGGCTGCCGCTGCTCACGCCGGAATACGCGCTCGGCCTTTCAGTCTATGCGCGGAACTTCCTTGCGGGCGTGGGCCTCCGGCTGCCGACGAGCGCTGTGATCGTCCTCGACAACTATCAGGACTTCCCGAGCGGCGCCCCGCTGCAGTCGTTGCTGCCGCCGGCGCTTTCGGCTCTGCCCGAGGGTGTGCACGTCCTCGTGCTGAGCCGGTCGGCGCCCCCACCGCCGTTCGCGCGGCTCGTCACGGAGAACGCCATCGGGCTCCTCGATGCGGACGAACTGACTCTGACCGATGAGGAGACGCGTGCGGTGGTTCGCGTGCGGGTGGGGAAGCCGTTGACGCCGACTGCGGCGCTCGAGCTGCAGACGCGGACCGGCGGCTGGATGGCGGCGACGGTTCTCCTCCTCGAGGCGCCGACGCGCGCGCTGCCGGCGCGGCGAGGTGTCGAGACGGCGCCACAGCAGGTGCTCTTCGACTATTTCGCGAGCGAGATATTCGATCGCGCGCCTGCCGAAACGCAGAAGCTTCTGCTCGCGACGGCGCTGTTGCCGGAGGTGAGCGTGCCGTCTGCGCAGGCGGTGGCGGGTGAGCCGCGGGCCGCCGAGATCCTCGCTGACCTCGTGGCGCGCAACTACTTCACGCTGCGGCTGGCCGGAGACGAGCCCCGCTACCGGTTCCATCCGCTCTTCCGAGAGTTCCTGCTGACGAGGGCGCACGCGTCCTTCTCGGCCGCAGGTCTTTCGGAGCTGAGGCTCATCGGCGCCCGGAAGCTCGACGAGACGGGTCGGTGGGAAGACGCGGCGAGGCTCCTCGTGGAGGCGGGCGCCTGGCACGATCTGGGCACGATCATCGCCGGCCACGCCCCCGAGCTGCTGCGGCAGGGACGGAGCAGGATGCTCGAGGAATGGCTGCGAGCGATTCCGGCCGAGGTGCTCGCCGGTGCGCCCTGGCTGCTCTACTGGCTCGGGGTCGCCGCGCTGGCGGTCGACGTCGCCGAGAGTCGAAGCCGCTTCGAAGCGGCCTTTCGTCTCTTCGCGTCACGTGACGACGCCTCCGGCTCCTGTCTCTCCTGGTGCGGAATCGTCGATACCTACACATACGAGTTGGGTGACTTCACGCCGCTCGACCGCTGGATCTCCGAAGGAGAAGCCCTCCTCGAAAGGCATCCACGGTTCACATCTCCTGAGCTCGAGTCCCGCTTCACCTACAGCATGTTCTGCGCGTTGATGTTCCGTCCGTCGGGTCACCCTCAACTGCCCGTCTGGGAGAGTCGCGCAAGAGCCATCGCGTTGGGGAGCGGCGACGCCTTCCTCCGGGCGTCCCTGTCCGGCCATCTCGTGTGGCATCACTGTTGGTGGGTCGGCGACCAGGCGAAGGCCGGGGTGATCGTGGACCAGTTGCGGGACTCGGTCCGTTTGGCGCGGGCCGGCCCGTTCTTCGAATCGACCTGGTATTGGGCCGAAGCAGCGCACTGCCATGCGACGGCATCCTTGGAGAGATGTTCAGCTCTTGCGGAAGAGGGGCTTCGAGCAGCGGAGAGAACGGGCATCCATATCTTCGACTTCTGGCTATCGCTCCACGGGTGCTGGAGCGCGCTCTCCACCGAGGACTTCGCATCCGCGGGCGACTACCTCAGGCGCATGGCGCCCGTCGTGGGTACGCTGCGCCGGGCAGACATCGGCTCTTACCAAGCTACGCTGGGATGGAAGGCCCTGTGCGAGGCTGATTTCAGCCTGGCACTGCAGCAACAACAGACAGCTTTCGAGCTCTTCCGCGAGGCGGATTTCCAGCTCGGCATCGCCGCTTCCAAGATGTTCATGTCCGAGCCGCTCATCGAGCTGGGCCACATGGACAAGGCGAGATCGTGCCTCGAAGAAGGGTACAGGCTCGCCGTCCAGATAGGATCCCAGACTTGCCTGTATTTGTACTGGTTGTTCGACGCGCTACGCACTCTCAGGCGCGGAGACCCGGACAGCGCCCGCGCCAGCATGCGACAGCATCTCTCGATCGCCAAGGAAACGGGGATCCTGAACCACGTTGGCTGGCGATCGGTCATCATGTCCGAGCTCTATGCGATGGCGCTGGAGGCAGGCATCGAGGTGGAGCTCGTTCAATCCCAGATCCGGAGACGGAAGCTCGTCCCTCCCTCGTCCTCTCGTGACATCGAGAGCTGGCCCTGGCCGCTTCGGGTCCGGACGCTGGGCCGTTTCGAGCTGTGCCGCGACGGGGAACCCCACGCATTCGGCCCAAGACCTCCCCGCAAACCGCTCGAGCTGTTGCAGGCGCTCGTCGCCCTGGGTGGACAGGGAATACGTGAGGACAAGCTCGTGGACTGCCTCTGGCCCGAGGCGGAGGGCGATGCTGGCCAGCATGCGATCGAGACGACGCTGCACCGGCTGAGAAGAATCCTCGCCTCGCCGGGCATCATCGCCCAGAGCGGCCGGACGATCAGCCTCGACCAACAGAGCTGCTGGACCGACTTGCGCGCGCTGCAGGGTCGCCTGACGACGGCGTTCACCGCTTTGGGTGGCGCGCACGTCGATCCGGCTGGGGTCCAGAAGGACGTGCAGCACGTGCTCGAACTCTACCGAGGGCCGCTCCTGCCCGCGCTGGATTCGGAGTGGGCGTGCGACGCGCGCGAGCGCTTGCGGGCGCAGGTGGGGCGCTTCCTCCGCATGGCGGTGCAGCGTCTCCAGGCCGCGGGTGAGGCCACCGCCGCCGAAGAGGTGGCGCGCCGCGGCCTCGTCGCTGACCCGGAGCTGCGAATCGAGATGACTTCGGACGAATGACGCCGCAAAACTCCCCGCGTCGTCAGGGGCTTGTGCGAGGGCCTGGTCGACGGCCTCACGCGTGAGCCAACGGTAAGCCGCGGCCACCTACCCTCGCCGAGCCCGTGGGGACTTACACCCAAGGCGCTCGCAAGAAGGGGGAAACCATGACCGACACGATGCTTCATGTCGCGACCAAGCCCGTGCGTTCCGCCATCGCGGTCTTCGCGCTCGCGCTCCTGTTGGCTGGACCAAGCACCTTGGCCAGCGAGGCAGGCCCTGGCCGCGGCTCTCGCGACGACGTGTACGAAGCGCGCGACCGCCGCGTCGGGTACCTCGAGCGCTTCTATGGCCACTTCGAGGGAGAGCGGGCGAGGCCCATCGCCGAGATGCTGCCCGACGACATCTCGTGGCACATGATCGGCTGGCGGGAGGACGTCGTACCCTTCGCCGGTCTGTATTCGGGCCATGAGGAGATTCTGCGATTCTTCAACGACTACTTCGCGGCGATCAAGATCCGCGAGTACCACTTCCAGTACCGGCTCGTGGACGGCGACTACGTCAGCTGGCACTTCCGGCTCGTCGCCGAGGTCCCTTCGACGGGCAAGTCCTTCAACGCGGAGTTCGTCCACGTGTGGCAGTTCGACGGTCGAGGCAAGCCCGTATTCTGCCGCTCCTACTACGACACCCAGCTACAGGTCGCGGCGTTCACCGTCGGCGGACCCACGCAGCTCACTGACAGGCAGAACCGCGATGACCATTTCCGGGTCGGGTGCACACCCTACGACGTCCAGGGCATGGTGAAGGCCCTGTACGACCTGTTCTACAGCGGCGACATCGCCGGTGTGTTCGGCATGCTCGCCGACGACGTGTATGTCTACTTCAAGGGTACCGACAACCCGCAGTCCGGTGAGTATCACGGCTCCGCTGGCATTCTGCAGTTCATCTACAACCTGGCGGGGACGGCCGCTCTGAACGACGTGACCCGCTTCTACATCACCGAGGGGGACCGCACCGACGTCGTGCTTCTCGAGCATTGGACGGTGTTCGCGACGGGCAAGAGTTACCACGTCCATACGGTGAACTCGTGGCGCGTGAACGGACAGGGCAAGCTGATGGGCTTCATCAACTATCCTGATGTCGATGAAGTCGCCGCCGCGTACATACCCTGAGACGGTCTAAGCGTTCTCGCCGGACACCCGATTGACTACCAGTCGGCTACCCTCGGCCGATGAGGTCGGTGACGTTGAGGCCACCAGCGTCGGCGCGTCTCCTACTTGTCACCGCCAGCAGCGAGGGCGCGCTCGCGCAGCGACGCCACTTCTTCCATGTGCTCGAGCCGGACCAACCAGCCCGCTGGCGGCGCGCGGTGGCAGGATCGGGTCCGTGTAGAAGATCTCCGTCGTCGCTGGCCCCGCACGCCCGCGCCTTCCGCACCCAGCCATCGGGCAGTGGCCGACCCGGCCTCGTTTCTCCGAGGTTGGCGAACCGCTTCAGCGAAAGCGCCGAACGCCAGTACCAACGCGGGCTTGAAGTCGCTCGGGCAAAAGGAACGGCGCCCTCCGCCCAAGAAATGAAAAACCCCCGACGGATCGGGGGTTTAGCACTGCAACTGGAGCGGGAAAAGGGATTTGAAGCGTTACGGACAGTGAACAGACACCTGAGGCGGGACGCGCGCTTGCCGCACAAGGGCTCGGAACGACTCGGGAAGGTACTACCACGGGGATCGGACGCATCTCGGGGTCGACAAGGACGCGCCGGTGGTTCGTCTCGTGGACCTGCGCCCTGCAGACGCCGCCGCCGTACACGCCCATCGTCGGTCAGGTGGCAGTCCCCCGACGCATCGCACACCGCTCATCTCCGGCGACTTGAGCGGCGGATCGAGTGGTGGCGACGCACAGGGTCTCCAGGTGAGCAATCTGTTTGCCGTCGAGTCAGTCTCAGTCAACGCCTTGCACGATGAAGGTCCGGTATCTCGCGCCACGAACTCTGTGCACCACGGCGGCCTGATATGCCGGGCTGTGGTACCAGGCCTCCGCTTCCTCGAACGTCGCGAATTCCAGGATTGCGGCGCCTTCGAAGGGCTCGCCCTCTGTCATCCGTAGTCGACCATAGGCGACCCGCGAGATGAGGTGATGTCCGTTTGCGGATGCTCCGGCCTTCTCGGCGTACAGCTTCATCTCCTCGGGATCTCGAACCGATTCGCGCAGCGCGACAAAGAATGCAGACATTGGACTCCTCCGGCTCGCTCAGTGCCGAATCACGACTTTGCCGAATACGTTACCGCCGGCGTAGTGCTTCCATGCCGACCTCGCTTCGGCGAACGGAAAGGCGCGGTCGATGACCGGGTGCATCGCGTGGGCGTCGACGGCGCGGATCAGCGCTTCCAGGTCGCTCCTGCTTCCGACGCTGATGCAGCGAAGCGTGACCTGGTTCATGAACACGCTCATGAAGTCGATCCCGGAACCACCGGCAGCGAGCGCGCCGACGACGGAGATTTCGCCGCCGTATGCCGCCGCCTTGATCGATTGTGCAAGCGTCCCAGGTCCACCGACTTCGACGACGCGATCGACGCCGCGCCCGCTCGTCAGGCCGCGCACGGCATCCCCCCACTCGGGGTTCGCGACGCAGTCGACGACGGCATCGGCACCGACCTTCTTCAAGCGCTCGCCCTCTGCTGCGCTTCGCACGGTCGTAATCACGCGAGCACCGAGAAGCCTGGCGAGCTGTAGCGCGAACACCGCGACGCCGCCTGGGCCCTGCGTGAGGACGGTGTCGCCAGCACGAACGCCCGCGAGCGCCGACCACGCGGTCACTGCGACGCAAGGGAGCGTCGCGGCCTCTTCGAAGGTGAGGTGCCGAGGTGCAAGCGAAAGCGCGTCCGCTCCAACGACCTTGAACTCTGCCAGCCAGCCATCGTGATCGGAGCCGTATGTCTCGAGACTGGGTGCGCGAGGCCCTCCGTACCAGTTGCGAAAGAAGGCGTTGACCACGTGGTCGCCGACCTGGAAGCGCGTCACCCCGGAACCGATGGCAGCCACCTCGCCGGCGGCGTCGGACATCGGAATCACGCCGCTCCGCACCGGGAACGGCGACTTACCCATGATCGTGGCGGTGTCGCGGAAGTTGAGGGCCGTCGCTTTCACGCGAACCAGGACCTCTCCTGGTCCAGGGGCCGGTGTCGGCTCTTCGTGAGCCACGAGACCATCGAGACCGCCGATTGTGTCGATTCGATAAACACGCATGGGACCCTCCTGCCGTTGATTTTCGAGGACGTCCTTCGCAGCATGCACGCTGAGAGCTCGCTCTACATCCGTCTCCAGATGGGAGCCCCATTCGGCGTGCATTTCGACACGCGCAGCCAGGCACGACTCGTGGTCGTCACTCGGCGCTCGTACTGGCTCGTCTCGCAGCACGTCCCTCGTCCACTCCGTTCGCTGCCGGAGACTGCCTTCTCTTTCGACGGGATAGCGACAGCGCGAATCATCAGAAAGCCGGGATCTGATGGTTGGGCCCTTGATCGATCGGCGTCAGGCCACGTAACCGCCGTCGATCGTCATGCTGGCCCCGGTGACAAAGCCGGATTCCGGCCCGACCAGATAAGCCACCATGGCGGCGATCTCTGCCGTGCTGCCCATGCGCCCGAGCGGGATCAGCGGCTTCACCGCCTCCGCCATGCCGGGCACCGATGTCATGTCGGTCACGGTGGGGCCGGGCTGGACGTTGTTGACGGTAATGCCGCGCGGCGCGAGATCGATCGCCACGCCGCGCACCAGCGAGGCGATGGCGCCCTTGGTCATCGAGTAGATGCTCGCACCTGGGACTCCGGTTCGCACGGCAGTGTTGCTGCCGATGGTGATGACGCGACCGCCTTCCCCCATATGGGCAGCCGCAGCCTGGATGGCGATGACTACTCCACGCACATTGACGGCCAGCATGCGGTCGAGGTCCTCCATGCTGTATTCCAGTATGCCACCGGGGATCAGCACGCCGGCGTTGACCACGAGGATGTCGAGGCGACCGAAGTTCTGCTTGGCTTTCGCCACTGCGTCGCGCAGCTCGGCCTCATTGCCGCTGTCCGCCTTGATGGCGATGGCGCGCACGCCGCCGGCCGCAATCTGCTGCACCAGTTCATTCGCCTTGTCCGCCGCGGCGGCGTAAGTCAGGGCGATGCCCGCGCCTTCTTCCGCCAGGCGCCGCACAATGCCGGCACCGATGCCGCGAGAGCCACCGACGACCAGCGCGAGTTTGTCTTTCAAGGGCTGCAGGGTGTTTGTCATCGGAATGCTCCATGCTGAACCCGCGGCTTAGCCGCCTGCGAAGAAGTCGAGGTAGGCCTGGGCCAGGGCGGCCGGGTTCTCCAGCGCGATGTTGTGACCGGACGCAGGGATGACGGCGCCGCGGACATCGCGGGCCACTTGCGCGAGCTGTTTGGATACTTCGTCCCCGAGATAGGCCTGCGCGCCGACGGCCAGGACCGGGCAGCTGAGCGGGTCGGCGTAATGCGGGCGGTTCTGTTCGGCGTCGGTCTGGCGGGCGCGGTACATCTCCAAGATGGCCCTGGTGCCGCCCGGCTGCTCGGCCGAGTGCACCATTTCGTCGATGTCCTCCTCGGCCAACGCGCTGGGGTCCCACATCTGGCGTCTGGCGTAGTACGTCCAGAACGGCCGTTCCCGCCCGGCCAGCAGCAGCTCGGGCAGGTTCGGCAGGCTGAAGAAGCTGAAGTGCCAGCCGGTGCGGCCGTCGTCGGCGGCGAGCGAGGGGTCGTGTTCGCCGCCTGGCACTCCTCGGCCGGCTGGCAATCCTGGTAGGAGCGTTTCCTGGAACACCAGTTGCTGCACCCGGGGCCTGTGGAAGGCGGCGACGGCGTAGGCGATGGCCGCACCCCAGTCCTCGCCGGCGACGCGGAACTGGTCGAAGCCCAGATGGGTGGCCAGTTCGGCGACGTCACCGGCCATCGTGGCGGTGTCGTAGCCGGTCAGGGGGCGCTGGGAGCCGCCGAAGCCTCGGTTGTCGACCGCGATGACGGTGTAGTACGGGGTCAGCAGCGGCACGACGTGGCGCCAGTACGACATGGTCTTCGGCGCGCCGTGCAGCAAAACCACCGGCTCGCCGGCGCCGCCGATCGCGTAGTGGATCTCCACCCCGTTGACCTTGGGCTTGCCGTGTGTGAGCCGGACTCCGGCGTGGTCAGTAAGGTTCATCTCGGCGAACTCCTTCTTCCATGGCAGCCTGTGCGGGTGACATCTCGTCCTCCGTTGCGTGGGCGCAAGTCGGGTCGTGCTCGGGTGGAAGTGCGGTCCCTCTCCCGCATCGGAGGGGGGCGTGTCGCAAACGACGGTATTGCTAGAGCTCCGCTCCCCGTGAGCTTGTCGAAGGGCGCGCGAAGCGGGTCGACGGACACTCGGTGCGTCGTCACCTGAAATCGGCGATCACCTCTTGCGACCCGCGGCGCTCAGGATCAAGTCAGCAACTTCTCGCGGATGAGACAGTAACGACAAATGGCTCGATGGGAGTTCAATGGTGGTCGCCTTCATCCGCTTGGCCAGGAAGCGCTCGAGTTCGGGATCGATTGTTCGGTCCTGGGTCGATACCTGATACCATGTTGGTCTGGCCTTCCAGGCGGCCACGGTGGTTCTTGTGGTAACGAGCGCGTCCGCAACCCGGCCCTGTACGGCGTAAAGAGCACGTGCTCTGGCGGGTTCAAGATCGCCCGCAAAATCCCTGAGAAATGCTTCCTCGCTCAGCCAAATGAATCCATTGGCCTTTACCACGCCTGCGCTCGCCGGCGGCTTCGGGTATCTTGCCGAGAGCGCGCCGAAGTCCTCGCCGGCATCCGGCGCCCGAGCAGCCACATAGACCAGTGCCGAAACGATCGGATCCATGCCCACCTCGCTGATGAGGGTTCCCGCAAACGAATGGCCGACGAGGACTGTTGGTCCGTCCTGCAAAGCAAGAATGCGACGAATGGCGGCAGTATCGTCGGCAAGTGACGATAACGGATTCTGCACCGCCGTCACCTTCAAGCCTGCGCTTTCCAAGTAACGAATGACGTCAAGCCAGGAGGATCCGTCAGCATAGAGACCGTGAACCAATACGACGTTACTGGCCACGGGAACATCCATCCCCATCGCCGTGTTCTCGGCCCTTGTGAGCGCGGGTACGATTAACGACACGACCCCAGCCGCGATCATGCGGCGTACTGTCTTGCGAGCAATCATAAACACTCCTCACGTTGCATGTGAAATCGACAGCCCATTTCAACTGGCGGCTCGGCAGGGCGAGCCGCGTTCGTGACCCACGCAAGCAGGCCGTGGGCGGCGGGCTCACGCCCCGCTGTCATCCGCACCCGGCGCGAGCGCGCCAGCGTTGTCGCCAGGCGCGGGCCCGGCCGGGTGTCAGGTCGGCGGCACCTTCTTGGCGGTGTTGGCCGCGTTCCAAACCGAGCCTGGATTCACGCGAGTGGGATAGAGCTTCAACATGGCGTCGTAGAGCTCGCGGGCGCTCGTCGTCGCCTCGGCCAGGCGATTGAAGTCCTGGAGGTATTTCCGCGTCTCCCCGATGTTGCTGGGGACATCGTCGTTTCCCGGCACCTTGTGCCCAGCGATCACGGTCCGTGGCTTGAGCGACTCGAGCTTGTCAAGAGAGGAGATCCATTCAAGCCGGCTCTGTTTGTCGGTCTCGCCGAGATAGGGATGAGTTCCGTTGTACACCGCGTCCCCAGCCACCAGGAGATCGATCGACGGGACGAGCAGGCTCGTTGAGTGAGCCGTATCGGTCCGCCCATCGTTCACGACAACGAGCTTGTGCCCTTCCAACTCGAGCTCCCTGCCTTCGAGCGCTTGAGGAACGAGAAGGCGATCTGGAACATGGGCGGGAAGAAGTGTCTTTCGGAGAGTCTCGATGCGCCCCGAAGCAAGATAGGCCTGCACGGCTTGGACGACCTCGGGGGTCGCGACCGCCCGTGCATGCGGGAAGCGATCGAGCAGCTGTGCGAGGCCGAAGAAGTGGTCCGGGTGTCCGTGGGTGACATAGATCGTGGTCAGGTTCTTTCCACTTGCGACGACCCAATCGACCAACGTCTTCGACTGCTCCGCCGTGAAGAAAGTATCCACGAGGACAGCGTCTCGCTCACCATAGATGAGCGTCGACGAGTTTGCGATCCACGCCAGTGATTCCAGCCGCTCGCCCGCGCCGGGCGGGAGATCGCGGCCGGGGCGCTTTACCGTGAGCACATCCCAGTGGAGATCCGTAGTTGCCTGTTGAGCTTGTGCAGCAGCTGCACTATTACTCGAGGCGCTAGCTCCAAATCCGACCAAAAGAGCGAGCGCGAAGGCAGCGGCGCAAGGCGTCTTCTGCATGGGAAATAGCCTCCTTCGAGGTGGTCGAATCGAATCGCTGCGGGTCCGGCGAACTGCCCTACTGCAAGAAGCGGGCTGCTTGTTCGACGAACAGCGGCGCGTGCTGAAACAGCGCGCCGTGCCCCGAGTCCGGATAGAGGCTGAGCTGTGCGCCGCTAATCTTCTCGAAGAGCGCAAGCGAGTTGGAGGTCGGCACCATGGTGTCGTTGTCGCCATTGACGATGAGAGTCGGCTTCTTGATCGCACCGGCGTCGAACTCCTTTGCCGTCCCGGCCAGTCCCCAGCCGATGATGGCCTTGACCTGTGCCTGCACCGTTTCGTTGCTGGCGGGAGTATCCAGATCCAGCTTTCGCGTGGCCAGACGGCCGAGAAACGCGTCTCCCGCCTTCTGACTGGCCGCCGTTGGAGAAAAGAATAGAAAGCTCTTGGGGTGTTTGCCCTGTGCGGCGCCCTTTTGCATCGCCTCGGTGAGGACGGTTGCGACGTTGCTGATGCCCTCGCCGCCCGCGGCGCCGGTGCCGGCCAGAATCAAGCGACGCACGAGCTTGGGCCGCAGGACCGCCAGCCTCTGGGCCACGAAGCCCCCGATCGAGTAACCGAGGAGGTCCACCAGCCCGAAGCCTTTGGCGTCGATGAACGCCGCGGCGTCGCGCGCCATGGCGTCGACGTTGTCCGGCGTGACGCCGCCCGAGCGACCGACTCCGCGATTGTCGAAGACGACGACGTGCCGCGTGGCTGCGAGCCCGTCGAGGATGGCTGGATCCCAGTCGTCGAGCGTGCCGGTCAGATGCTGCAGGAAGACGAGCGGAGTCGTGCTTGTGTCGCCGAATTCGCGGTAGGCGAACGAGGTGCCGTCGACGTCGACGGACTGGGTGGGGGCGGTCTGAGAGCTGGTGGTCATGAGTGGCTCCTTGATGGATGGCAACGGATCACACCACTAGTGCGCCATCGGATGCGCGTCTTGGGCGGGCGAAGGCGCATGCCGTGCGCCCACTTCGATGAACTCGAGCAAGTCGGCGTTGAACTGTTCGGCGTGGGTCGTGGCGATTCCGTGTGGGGCGCCCGGGTAGACCTTCAGCGTCGCGCCTTGCACGAGCTTCGCGGTGAGGAGAGCGGAATCGGCGATCGGCACAATCTGATCGTCGTCGCCGTGAACGACGAGCGTCGGAACGTCGAACTTCTTCAAGTCCTCCGTGAAGTCCGTCTCCGAGAACTGCTTGATGCAGTCGTACTCGCCCTTGATCCCACCCTGCATCCCCTGCAGCCAGAACGCGTCGATCACTCCCTGCGAGACCTTCGCGCCCTTGCGGTTGTAGCCGTAGAACGGCACGGCCAGGTCCTTGAAGAGCTGCGACCGGCTCGTCCGCGTGTTCGCGCGGAGCCCATCGAAAACATCCATGGGCAGGCCGCCGGGGTTCGCCTTCGTCTTCAGCATCAGCGGCGGCACGGCGCCAAGCAGCACGGCCTTCGAGACACGGCCGGTGCCGTGCCGGCCGATGTAGCGCGCAACCTCGCCGCCTCCGGTGGAGTGCCCGACGAGGATGACCTGGCGGAGGTCGAGCACTTCGATGAGCTCCGCGAGGTCGTCGGCGTACGTGTCCATGTCGTTGCCGGTCCACGTCTGCGTTGATCGGCCGTGGCTGCGACGGTCGTGGGCGATGACCCGGTAACCGTGCTCGCCCAGGAAGAGCATCTGAGCGTCCCAGGCGTCCGCGGTGAGTGGCCACCCGTGTGAAAACACCACCGGCTGGCCGGCACCCCAGTCCTTGTAGGAGATCTCGGCTCCGTCCCTCGTCGTGATGGTGCTCATGGACGCTGCTCCTGCGAGTGGCTCGTCGCGCGCGCACCGACCGCGTCGGCTGCCTTCTCGATCAATCCGACGACTTCTTTCGGGTGAGAGACCATCGCGACGTGGCTCGACGGAGTCTCGATCGTGGTCGCGCCCATCCGCGCGGCGAACATCCGTTCTGCCTCCGGAGGGATCGCCTCGTCGTTCTGGGCGACCAGATACCAGGACGGGAGCGACTTCCAGGCCGGGACGCCCATCACGTCGTTGAACGTCGAAAGGGCAAGGGCCTGCTGGGCGGCATACAGCACTCGCGCCCGGATGACGTCGACGTCGGTCGCGAAGTGGTTGACGAAGTCGTCCTCAGAGAGCCAGCCGAAGCCGTGGGAGTCTGTGAAGAGATGCGCGAGCGCCGGGGTCCCGGGCCCCTGTGACAGCAGCTTGCCAAGCGATTCGCCCTTCTCGAGGCCGAAGGCCGCGACGTAGACGAGACCGACGACGTTCGGCGCGTCCGAGCCGAGCGCCGTCATGATCTGGCCTCCGTAGGAGTGTCCGACGACGAGCGTCGGACCGTCCTGGACCTCGAGCACCTGACGCAGCCGGGCGACGTCGTCGGCCAGTGAGCTCAGCGGAAACTGGGGCGCCGTGACATGGAAGCCATCGGCTTGCAGGCGCTCGATGACAGCGCTCCAGCAGGACCCGTCCGCCCACGCGCCATGGACGAGAACGATGTTCGGTCGAATCATTTCAGTGACTCCTTCTGACGTCTAGAACTCTGAGCCGCAGATGCGGCAGCAGCTTGTCCAGCGTGATGCGGCGCCCTCTTCGACCGCAGCTCGAAGTCGATCAGTCTCGCGACGGCGGCGGAAGCTTCACGGGGGTGCCTTCCACCGCTTCGCTGCATTGCGCCCGCGGGATCGCCGGAAGCATCTTCATGAGACCCCCGTCGCGCGGGTCACGAGCTCCCGCAGCTTGACGTCCAGCACTCGCGCGGCCTCGAGCAACGGTGGATTCTCCCCGATCGCCATGAGCGCCGACGGCACGTCGTAGATGACCGTCGAGCCATCGCCGCCCTCGGAATCCACGAGCAGCAGCTCGACGGGCGCGAACAGCCCAACCTCGAGGTCATGCCGCATCATGGTGATCGCGATGAGGGGGTTGCCCAGGATCCAGCGCAGCACCTTCCGCTTGATGCCGTAGAGCGGCAGCCACTGCGAGTGGTCGATCTCGAAGAAGAGCGTGAACCCGCTGTCGCCGAGCTGCGTCCGGACGACCTTCTCGAAGGTCGCGAGGTTCAAGCCTCCGTCATTCTTCATCGCCTCCTGATAACCCGGGAAAGGCATCGATCTTGGGACGATGTGGAGCAGGCTCGTTCGGACTTCCTCGAACGAGCGGCGGCTCTCGAACCGCACGCGCTTCCCCTCGAACGGCAGGATCGAAACAGGTTCTCTAGACATGGTGTGGTTCTCTCCGGGTCGGAAGCACCAGACCGTCGAAGGTCTGGTGCTCCACGGCCGCGGTCACTGCAGCGGTGGATAGGCTCACTTTCTGGTCGTGACCGAAGTGCAACCCGCGAGCCACTCCTCGACATCAGTGAATGGCTGGTCCTTCTCGCCATCCGAGCAGCAAGTGCCAGGCAGATGCCGAACACATGCCTGGTCGCACGTGGACGCGACCAAACTCGATGGCGCGAGAGCATGGCCCGCCGATTGCGAATGCAGGCGACCGACACGGGACGACCCGCGGCGCTGGCGACCGCCGTCGCCATATCGGGGCTCGGCCTATCGCCGCCCGGGCGCGAAGCTGCTTGTGGACGAACGCGGGTGGACCGTCCGAGCCGGTTTCGTAGTGGCGCAGACGGGGACGCCCTGAGCGGATGACTTCGAGCGCTGTACGGCCGCGAGCTCTTCGCGGAGCTACAGGCGACCGGGGAGGGGGGTGCGGCAAGCGCGTCATGAAGCGGCACCGCGCCGCAGCGATCGCGGTCGCGTGGCCCGCCGTCGAGCTGGCCGACATGGACATTCCCGCGGACCTCGAGCGGCCCCGCGCCCGTCAAGCGCTGCTCGGCCCGGGCCTTCGTCCGGAGGCGGCCTTAACGTGCCCTCGCTTGTCCGTCAGACGCACACGCTGGAAGGACGGGCACACCCCAACCGGTGCTCTTGTCGATGAAGGGGCCCGTCGTCTGCGCCACGACTAGGTCGGATAGAGCGGCGCGTGGTGCGCGACGTGGAAGGACGCCTCATGAATCCCCCTTCGTCATCTCTCGAGCGGGACCGCACGACATACGGAACACGTCTCGACTGGGGCACGCAAGAAGCGCTCGAGATCACGTCGCACGAACTCAGGGATTCAGAAGATCAGCTCCGAAAGACCATCGAAGAACTCAAGCGGGCCGAGTCCCTGCGCGCGGCCGAGCAACGGACGCTCGAACTCATCACGGACGGCGCGAGCCTCGCCGACGTCTTGAATAACCTGTGCAGCTCGATCGACGCCCAGTCCCCGGGGACGATCGCGACGATCCTCTTGATGGATCCGGTAGGGAACCAGCTCTGGCACGTCGCGGGCCCGCGCGTTCCTCGCGCGTGGCTCCCCGCGATCACCCCGAGGGCGATCGGCCCTCGCGACGGTTGCTGCGGGGTCGCCGCGTATCTGAAGAAGAGGGTCATCATTGCCGACATCGCCACCGATCCTGCGTGGCCGGATGCGAACCGAGAGCTGGCCCTCCAGAACGGGCTCCGCGCGGGGTGGTCGGAACCGATCTTGACGAAGGATGGTGAGCTGCTCGGCACGTTCGCGCTGTACGCGTCGGAGCCGCGGATGCCCACCGAAGTCGAGCTGGAGTTGATCCAGGGTGCGGGGCACATCGCGCTCATCGCCATCAGCAGGCAACGATCCCTGGACGCTTTGAGAAGGTCGGAAGCGGAGCTGCGTCGCATCACGGATGCCATCCCGCAATGCATCCACGTCATCGCAGCGGATGGCAGCGCGATGTACGCGAACCGGGTGCTGCTCGAATATGCCGGCGTCGATCTCGATGACGTCACGGCCACCGACTTCCTCCGGAGCGTGTTGTACCCAGATGACGTCGAGCGCGTCGAGGGCGAGCTGAAGCGATCGCTCTCCGCGGAAGTTCCCTTCGAGATCGAAGAACGGCTCCGGCGCCACGATGGGAGCTACCGCTGGTTCCTCTTCCGGTACAGCCCGTTCCGGGACGAACAGGGACGCGTCGTTCGTTGGTACGCCACCGGAACCGACATCGATGATCGCAAGCGGGAAGAGGAGAGGGTCAGAAACGAGAACGTGGCGCTGCGGGACGAGCTCGACCGCTCCTCGATGTTCGGTGAGATCGTCGGCTCGTCCGCTCCTCTCCAGCGCGTGCTCGCTCAGGTGGCACGGGTAGCCGGGTCCGACGCGACCGTTCTCATCCTCGGCGAGACCGGTACGGGCAAGGAGCTCATCGCCCGAGCGATCCACAAGAACTCGACGAGAGCGAGGCGGCCTGTCATCTGCGTGAATTGCGCCGCCATCCCTCCCGCGCTGATCGGCTCGGAGCTGTTCGGCCACGAGAAGGGCGCGTTCACCGGCGCGATGCAGCGGCGGATCGGACGATTCGAGGCGGCGGACGGCGGAACGATCTTCCTCGACGAGGTCGCCGAGCTGCCGCTGGAGAGCCAGGTCTTGCTACTCCGGGCGCTGCAGGAACGGGAGTTCGAGCGCGTCGGAAGCAACCGTCCGATCCCCGTCGACGTGCGCGTCGTGGCCGCGACGAATCGCGACCTGCGAGGCGCCGTCGCACAGGGCAAGTTCCGCGAGGACCTCTACTATCGCTTGAACGTATTTCCGATCCAGCTCCCCGCGCTTCGCGACCGACCCGAAGACATCCCGTCACTCGTCCAGTACCTCGTCGAGCGCTACGCGGAGAAGGCGGGGAAGAGGATCAGGCACATCGAAGGAAGGACTCTCGAGCTGCTGCGCGGCTACGAGTGGCCCGGTAACGTTCGCGAGCTTCAGAACGTCGTCGAGCGCGCTGTGATCCTGGCTGACGGGGAGGCGTTCTCCGTCGACGAAGCGTGGCTGAGGGGGAACGACCGCCTCGGCAAAGTGGGATCGCGGATCCCCGCACGAAATGCGGAAGCAGCTCAGGAGTGCGAGCGAATCGAGGCCGCGTTGGCCGCCTCGCAGGGGACAGTCTCTGGCCCTTCTGGGGCAGCAGCCAGACTCGGTATTTCTCGCCAGACACTCGAGTCCAGGATTCGGGCGCTCCAGATCAACAAGTACCGGTTCAAGGCACCGTAGCACCAGCCTCGGCCAAAGCCGTGCGGCCGCAGTCCTCGCGCCGCGAGAAACGGTCGCCCTGACAGCGCCAGCCGCTTACCAGGATCCCCGAACTTTGATCTGCTCACTCCGCGAGCCGCAAACGGGCGGAGGTGGCGATGGGGTGGGCGTAGTCGGTGGATCTACGCGAACGCGTGGTCGCGGCCTTCCACGTCGGCGACATGAGCGACGAGGAGGTCGCCGCCCTCTTCAAAGTGGGCGAGGCGACGGTCCACCGCTGGAAGCGGCTGAAGCGCGAGACAGGATCGGTCGTACCAAGGGCGCCGCGGGGCGGGGGAATGCCCCCGCTCCGTCTCAACCGGCGGCGACCCAGACACCCCGGTCCAGACGCAGCGCCCCACCGAATTCCACCTCGCCGGTTCAGGGCCGTGCGCCACCGACGCAGCGGTGACGGGGTTTGCTGCCCTATTCTGCGGGTCCGCTGCACCGGTGCGCCGAGGCTTTCGGGCGTGCCGCTGGCGATGACGAGGGTGTGGACCCGATCCTGAGCAAGCGACCGGGATTCACTGCTGACGCTGGGGCGTCTGGAAGTTGAACACGGGGCAGAGCCGTGCCATCGGAGGGTTTCCGGACTCTCGCGCTGGAGGATGCCCCGTGGCGGTGATGGTGATCGAGGTGCCGCAGGAACTCAAGGCCCTTGGCGATGCGATGGTGGAGGCGATGGCAAGGCGTGGGACTGACCCTGGTCCTTCCGCACGCGGGGCTTGAGCGCGTCGAAGCCGCCCTTGCGGTACGCCCGGAGCCAGCCGCGGATGGTCTCCTCCGCGACGTGCGTGCGCAGCGAGCCAGGGTGCGGTACTCGATGTCCGCCTTTTCCTTTAGCCGCGCATAGGGGCCCTTCGTGCCGGGCGCGAAGTGCGCAAGCTCCCCGATCACCCCGTGGCGGAACAGGGCAAGCTCCTCAGAAAATAGCTTCTCGTCGTCGTTCACGGTTCGTCTCGTCGTTGGTTGGCCCCCGGGATAGGGGCCACGACGGGACTACACCGTGCCGGACGGCAGGTCCGGCCCCACTTCCTGTTGGATCGCGGCGGGCGAGGGCCTCCGCCGCAGGGACCGGGGGCCGAAACCGAGCGGCGGCGGCAGCGCGGCAAGGTGCGCCGCCACCGCCCAGCGCTGGAGCAGGCTCCGGGCCAGGAGCCTGCTCCGTCGAGCTCAGGCCAGCCCTTCGCGTGGCTGCGCCCGCGCCGGCGCGCCAGCCTCGAGGTGCGCCAGGAGGCGGCGACGCGCGGCGGCGTCGAGCCCGACGAACCCGCGGTTCACGGCGGAGAACACCGCCAGCACCGAGGCGTTGACGATGTTCGTGTCCATGCCGACGCCGAAGCGGGGGCCGGCCCCGCCCTCCAGCGCCACCTCCACGAAGGCGGCGGCCTTGGAGTCGGCGCCCACGCCGGTGGAGCGCTCCTCGAAGGACTGCAGCTGCACGGGCAACCCCAGCGCGTGCACCAGGGCGTCGATGGGCCCGTTGCCCCGGCCGAACAGCGACAGGCGCCTCCCGCCCACCTCGACCTCGACCTCGAGGCCCTGGCCGCCGTTCACCATCTGGTGGCCGAGGTACGCGATCGGCTCCCGGTGCTCCAGGTACTCGCGCGAGAAGATGGCCCACAGCTCGTCCGGGGTGATCTCACCGCCGTGAGCGTCGGCGTGGCGCTGGACCACGCCGGAGAGTTCGACCTGCAGGCGCAGGGGGAGCGCGACGCCGTGGACCGTCTCCAGGATGTAGGCGATGCCGCCTTTCCCCGACTGCCCGTTGATGCGGATGATCGAGTCGTAGGTGCGGCCCAGGTCCTTCGGGTCCACCGGGAGGTAGGGGACCTGCCACGGGCCCCCCTCCTGCCGCGCGGCCATCCCCTTCTTGATGGCGTCCTGGTGCGAGC
>WNGR01005402.1_pt1 | contig 22619 bp, 16 predicted proteins | sample 5407581 | NCBI WGS metagenome assembly WNGR01 (sample SAMN13153383, study PRJNA577476) | soil metagenome | isolation source: 80 cm soil or saprolite under Garry oak tree replicate 2 | place: USA:California | collected 2016-06-15
GGAGGAAGAGGTGGATCACCCTTGAGAGATGGGTGAATTTTGTTCATTATGGCGCATGATCTGGGGTTATCTGTGAGTATTCGGGTTTGTTGGTACGGCTTTCGAGCTTACTGCCTGTCCGTGGCAGTGCGCGCCGTCGCTCGATGCCGGTCTCAGTACGGTACTTCGTCTTTGGTGTTTTCCCTCGCTTATAATTCCTTTGTCCTTGGATCATTTCTTTCGTCTCTCTTTGCGATCTCGTATTGCTTCGATACCCGTTTCCCTCTTGTTTCGCTTGCACTTTCTCTCCCATGACGCTTCTACTATTCCCCTTTGTGTTCGCTGCCAGTGCTCGTGTTCTCCTGCGTTCGGTGTTTTCCACGACGGTATTCTCTACTTTTATGATCACCACTGATGAACGGGAAGAGAATTGTATATTGAGGAGGTCCTACGGGTAAAACACGGGCAATTACATAGTGAAGTGCTACATAGGGTTCTGTACCCCAACACGCACGGAAATGGATACCAAAAAAAAAAAAAGAATCACCACTGCTCCTCTTCTACTCGTCTCTGTTGCGTGAAGTCAGGTAACAAGCGCGGACACTCTAATAGCTTGCAGATCACAACGCTCTCCAAATTGCCCTTTCGCCGCCCCTTTTCGCCACCTTCATCATTCCATTTCTGAGCTTCGATATTGTTCTCGCCATCCCCGGCAGTAGTCTCAAATTGTTTCTACAACTTTGACCCACACTCGTCATCGTGTAATCATGCGGCAGCAACACTAATGAGTAGGAGCACCATTGAGTTGCGCGAGGCTTTCATCATTCCTATCTAGTGAGAGTCGAACTCAACCTAGGATTCGTCCACTCACACCCCAAGCAATCGGCGGGCTATTTTTCGCTTTCGTCTTCTCAGAAGAGCGAGGGGTTGGTAACTCGACCACGATCGACGGGCAGCGGAAGTCAGGAGAGGATCGGCATTGTACCTAGATGGCGGTCCTCTGCGTGATTTGCCGGCTGTCTATAGCCGGGAAGGACCTGGGCCAAGTGTCCGGCTTGGTCAGCGCCATCCACCTGTCCGCGAACTATAAAAGCCTGCCACGCTCGAAGGAGTGCTGGACGAGCGCACCCGTCATCCGCTGGGAGGAGGTCTCTGAATGGTCCAGGCGCTCAACAAGTCTAGGCGGTGCGTCCTCCTTCACCTTTGGATTTCAGTGCAGACCGGATGCACTGTTCTACCAAAGGCGTTTGAGGTGCGATCATGCGCGCTGCGTGGTATTTCACTTGGTCCTTAACTGTTTCAAGCCTACGCCTTGTCCGGCGGGGTGTGCGTGAATAGAACCAGTAGTGCTCAAGATTCTTTCTCTCTCAAGTTAATCGTGATTGTGCGCGAGACGGATGGGCTCCGTTGTATGTGCTATGCGGTGCGTACTTTAGTTCGGTGACGGAGGGGATACAAGAACGGTGGGGGAAAGTGAAGAAAGTAGACAAAGACTAAACTAAGAAAGAGGAGAAGCGGAAGAGGTAGCGAGTACGGGCAGGGATCAGGAAAGCATGGAGCGTCGAGACCATGTGGCATCCGGAGCTCGAGCTCAAGCGGCGAAGTCACACTCGAGCGGAGGCCGAACGGATGGTTGAGCGGAGACGGAGCTGAGGAGACCCAGCAGCGGCATGCGGGAAGCGATGGCAAAGGCGCGAGTGATGAGACCAAGTGAAAGTGAGCGGAGTTTAGGATAATAGCGAGACCGTGACAGCGTCGAAAGGACCAAGGCAAGCGGGCGAGACGGTGGTGAGGCTGAGACGAACGTGACAACGAGGACGGCGGGCGGAAATTTCGGGTGTAACGGATTTGCGGAGTTCAACTCCGAGTCGCAGGGTGACTTCGACTTGGGGCTCGGCCTGGCCCAGCAAGAGAGTCGCACAAGGAGAATGGGGGAACGGTGACGCGTGGCGGATACAAAGTCAGTGGCCAAAATACAAGCTCAAGTCTGTAAGTAAGAATAATTCACAGACAAGATCAAGGACAAGATACTAGTAGGGAATGGGGCTGAAGTAGTGACGGTGGCAGTGACACGTCAACGAGAAACGAAATCGAAGAGAGGTCAAAGGGAAATAAAGGTAAGCATAGCCTGAGGAAGAGGGCAAGAAAACGTACAGGAAAAGTATCGTATGGCAGTCCGGCGTTGCCAGTGTGGTCGAGAATGCGTGCGTGTTAGTCTCACAAGTTAGAATAGGAACGTACAACGAGAAATTGCAGGGAAACCACGCCCTCGCCCGAGACAACTTGAAAGAGTGAGGGGTTACTGATGATCAGGTCGTGGGACACAGTTACAGGTCAAAGAGGTTGGTGGATGATCAAAGGGGACGACCCAACGACGGCTGAGACCAGCGGGTGGCTTGCGATGAGTGGCTTACTAGTAGTACGGTACGCTCTTTCTCTGACTCCTTCCTCGCCTTCGTGTAATGCTGGCTGCACAGTGGCCACTGCCTCTTGTCATCAGGAAATTGGAATGTTACTAGAAAGCACTAACCGAGCTGGCAGTGCTCAATTTTAGTGCATGCTAGTTGCCCCTAGTAACGACAGCCTCGACAGGTCAGGTCCATTTTGCTGATGGTTGACCTCCTGCTCGTCAGGTTGGTGCCGTCTTTGGTAGCAGTTCCCTCCCTGTTGCCGTATCTGTGGGCTGGGACAGATGCCAACGGACGTGTGAGAATATTGGCTGTGTTTTCTTACGGTACCATTCTTCTATTTGATACACATGTTCTAGGCGTGGTGTGTTCCAGCGTGTTACAAATACCTGGTCGTCGTAAAGGGACCCATTCGTGACTCGCACCTCAGGCTTTCTTTCGCCCCCAATCGCCCAACTCGTCGTCTCACTTTACATTCCGATTCTCGAGTGTTTACTGTAACGTTTAAGCATGGCCGACGTACTGGGTAAGTCCCCGATACCCTCAGCCTTTCCGGGTCCATTCCCTACCAACTGTGTCTCAACTGATTGTTTACAGGATCTATCCACAAAATCGATTCCGAGATCACACTTTTTCAGCAACTTCTCGCTATATCGTCTCGATCTGATCCTCTTCGCCTTCTCTCTGTTCTTTATCTGGCCTTAATGCGACTTCGGTGACACGAGTTGTCAAATCAAAGGGAAGATCTCGACAAGTCAATTCTTCACTTGACCGAATCACTACTCCTCCCTCCCCATTCGTGGCTAGAACACGGTCCAATTATCCTTCGGGCTTGGTTCACCCTCGCTCGAGCGCTTGTCCGGCGCTCGAAGGTGTCCAAGCAGCCCGAAGATGCCATTTATGTAGCCAAATACCTCCGCCATCTTCGAGACCAGCCTCACGCAGCATTCGGTGTCCCGCACGATAAAGTCACAGCATTGCTCGTGGATGTGTTGGCATTTCAGGTGAAGTTGGAAGCCAACAACGTAGAGCAAAACCTCGGGAATTTGGCAGTCCTCTGTCACGAACTCCTCACCTTGGATGCGTCCGACGGCATCACCACTCCCTCTATCATTCTCCTTGCCAAGGCATTTATTCACAAAAGCAGTCTGTCGGATTATCAACTATTGAATCAAGTTATCGAGTGCCTACGACTGGCGAGGAACTACAAGCCGGATCTGCGCGAGGCTCGCTACGCCCTTGCCTCCGCTCTTCACGCTCGCTATGATATGACTTTTGCGAATGATGATTATGAGGAGGCTGCGTCTATCTATGATGAAATTATTACTTCTGGTCCCGCCGGATACAGTCAGGAAGAATTCGCAGCCAAAGCCACGGCTCAAGAGCTCGTGACAACGCTAGCGATGATGCGATCGGTCGTGCACGGGTCCCCGGAATATTCAGAGGAGGCAATATATCGTGCTTGCGTATTTCCCGGCCCGGATTCTGTCAAAGACCGTTTTATGGAAGACGCCGCGAAGCAGCGTTTCAGTTACTTCGGTTCCATCGAAGGCCCAGAAGCGTCGTCCAGTAGTTCACCGTTATCTCGGCCAGTGCGAGAGGTGTCCTATTATATGAAGTTTGATGACGATCCGGAAGTTGGTCCGACGTTAAAGAACCTGCGGGTCCTTTACGTACTTCGATTTGCGATCCACAGTATCGACATAGCGAAGATCGACGAAACTATCGAATGGGGTCGAACCGTACTTGTTCCTGATCCAAAGGGTCTGCTTACGTCAATCCTTTTCGACACCTTCGGCGGCCTCCTCCATGGAGCATTCGAGCGCACAAAGAAGATCGAGTACCTTAACGAGTCGATCAGCGCACACCGTCGATCCCTTGAGCCTCAGAAGGCACACCATCGCTCCATGACACTTCATCTGCTTTACCGGTCTTTGCTCACCCGCTCCGCGTACTTTCCAGGTCACCGTACGCAAGACCTCGATGAAGCGCTGGAAATACTCTCCCGGTGTACCAACGACGGACATGCGAGCTTGCACGATCGATTCCAGTTTGCATGCACGTGGGCATCTATGGCGCGAGATACCCAACACCCCTCCGTCTCCAAAGCGTACGAGACCGCTATGTCATTGCTGCAAGCCACCCTACTTTTTGCACCAACATTGCAGCTACAACATGCCACTCTCGCCACGTCTGACGGCTCTCATAGCATGCCGCTGGATTATGCCTCGTATCGGGTTGACCTACATCAACTCAAGGAAGCGATTGAGACTCTTGAAAGAGGGAGAGCCTTACTTTGGTCCGAGATGCGTCACCTTCGTGCTTCAGTAGGTCAACTTCTGCAGGCACACCCACAATTAGGACACAAGTTTGCAGCCGTCAACCGAGACCTTGAGGAGCTCACCAAGTCCATCCCACCGAGCCACAAATTAAGCATGGATGATGGCGCCGGAGCCGACGACCTCAGGGCGGTGGACCCATTCGGTCGTCTCCTGCTGAAGCAACGTGGGCTGTTGAAGGAACGCGACAACCTCATTTCGCAAATTCAAGCCTTGCCAGGCTTCGACACCTTTCTGACATCTCCATCGTTCGACACACTCCGTTCTGCCGCCTCTTGCGGTCCTGTCATTATCATTAACCACTCCGAATGGCGCTCTGACATTCTCATCCTTCTTCACGACACGTCTCCCTCCCTCATCACAACCCCTCATGATTTCTACGACCGTGCGGGCGCATTAAAGGACAAGTTATTGGACTCACGACGCAAACACGGGCTCGATTCAAGTGATTACGATCAAACCCTTGCCTCTGTTCTCGCTGAGCTCTACAACCTCGTTGGCAAACCCGTTATTGACCGACTCCGTCAGCTTAATGTACCAGAACAGTCGCGGATCTGGTGGTGCCCGACATCCGTGTTTTGTTCCCTTCCTCTCCATGCCATGGGTCCAATCCCATCTGATGATCGCGAGAAGCGCTATTTCTTGGATCTCTACATTTGCTCCTATACCCCAACGCTGTCTGCTCTCATCCAATCTCGCAATCGCGATTTCGGTTCGCAATCTTCGGATCGACCTTCTCTACTGCTTGTGGCGCAGCCTGACCCATCTCTTCCAACTGTGGGGGGCGAGATCCAAGTCGTTCAGGCTCTCGATACCGAGGTGACAAGTCTCATCTCAGAAGCCGCGACACCCGCCGCGGTCATCGATGGCTTCCGTCACCACCAATTTGTTCACATCGCGTGTCATGGTACATTAGAGGCTCGGAAACCATTCGAGGCTGGATTCGAACTTTACGGAGGTGAGCGCCTGACACTACTCGAGATCGTGCGCTCGCGTCTGCCCACCGCCGAATTCGCATTTCTCTCTGCTTGTCACACAGCTGAGGTGACCGAAGGAAGCATCGACGATGAGGGGCTACACCTCGCAGCTGCGGTACAGTACTGCGGGTTCCGCAGTGTGGTCGGGACGATGTGGGCGATGGTAGATGAAGACGGACGGGACCTGGCAGAACATTTTTACAAGGCGTTATTCTCGAATCCAAGACGTGTGCCGTATTACGAAAGATCTGCGAAAGCACTCCGGGTGGCCGTGAAGAAGTTGCGGAAGAAGAAGCGGATCACCCTGGAGAGATGGGTGAATTTTGTTCATTACGGTGCTTGAACAGGAATTATCTGTAAGTATTCGGGTTGTCCGTAGAAGTGTATATATAGGCTCAAACATTATGCAGGTGATGTCGGGTTGTGCGGGTCAGGCCGTTTTTTGATCAAGAGGTGTTCAGACCGAATGTAATATATTGGAACGCTTCTGTACAACACAGTTGTCAGTAAATGAACTCCTAAAGCTGACCATGCGTCCTTCCCGTCACGAGCTTGATGTTTTTGCTCAATGGCCAACACTGGCAGACATTGGTCTGATGAACCGTAATGGAAGAGAAGGGCCCAACCGCAGAGGGATCAAAGTCAAGGCACTTTTTCAAGTAGTTATCAACTGTCACGACGCACGCACGCCTCTTCGTGGGAGGGCGACGTGTCAGTACTGTCAGTAGCCGCGAACAGGGACCACGGGTTTGTGGGAGCGCCGGCGTGTCCTGAATCGCCTGCCACACCTCGAGCCCTGTTTCCCGCCAGTATCTCTTCTTGAAGAGAGGACTATATGCTGTCTTGCACATACCGCTGAAAATTAGCTCGAGGCGGAAGAAGTGTACGCCCATCGAGGTTTGTCGCCATGGTCTTGTGGTTGAGCGGCTCGAGTACACACAGATCCTGCGCACAGGCGCATCCGCGTGCACATTGTAATCATGCCACTCATCCCTGGACAGATGCAGCGCTTCTTGATACAGGCGCCTCTTGTGGGACATAATGACGGAGTCTTCGCCCTGTTACGTTCGACGTTGATCCCCGGCAGGGCAACTGTAGACTGTCACGCACGCGAACGAACGAACGAACGGATGAACCAGGGCACGTACCTTTGCAGTATGATTCTGTAGCTTTGGTACCGGACATCAAACTCCTCGCGACTAGGCGGTCGGAGATCGTCAACGGTCACCGGGAGGCAGGTATACTGGTAGCTCTTCTCGCTCCTTGGCCAACTCCGAAACATTCCACCAGTGGGGCGGTGCACAATTGTTCTTCCTCTACCACCAGCCATCAGCGTCCCTGACGATGAGACATTCTACTATGCCACCTTTGTCCCCAAGCTCTAGCTTGCATCCACTCCCGCACCGACCGTCGCCGTCTCACTCAAATCTCCCGACACAGATTTATCATTCCTCGCTCTTACCTCGGTCCATCCCGACGCCTGCTCTCCTCGACTCTGTTGCAGGCGGCGCACACTATTCCGGCGTCGAATCGGTCAATGAGCGCAGATGGTCGTTGATTCGCGGGCACTCACATGCGCCGTGTACGGGGGGGCAGGGCCATAGTCACCGCCGCCAGAACCACTTTCCCGGAGCGGCGACCGCGTCGCACCTAGCCGCTATGGACGATCTCAAAGAGGTGCGTGGATGCCTTCCCTTTCGCGCATGGAGGGTTTCTCGCCCCCGTGCGCCTGGGCTGATATGGTGTGTATTCGTCGTAAAATAGATGTACGAAGGTCGCGCGACCAAAGAGATGATACAGAAACTATGGCAAAAGGGCACAGATGGCAAGGTCGTGCGATTGGTCGACCAACGACGGGGTGGGGATCCACCCACATGGTGGGGCGCGCAGTAACTCCGCAGGTTGAATGGACGAGTGGTGCCGTGGGTTCCCTGGTTGGGAAACTCCCCAAAGCCCAAGTCTAATTCTCACTAGTCTAGGATGTTGCCTTGCGGCTGTGCGCGCCTTGAGGGGGTTGTCCTAACTTCTCTACCTTGCTATATCTACTGCTCTGGTTGTAATTAATGACGTGTGTATATTATGACATTGGGTATGATAGGATAGTTCTGCGTGTGTAATGTTACCCTTCTGTGGTGTTCCTGTTACGTCTAGGCGCAGAATGATGCCCAGAAATGGTGGCTTATGTATCGAGTGCCGTATATCAAGCTCCTCATCGAGCCCGTCCTTTGCGCCTTTAGGCAGAGGATAGTAGGGATCTTACGCAATCCTTTCAATTAATATACCCAATCCGTATCGAAGAAGCAGCCTTCATGACCAACTGGCAGAATGTCGTATACGTTGCCACGCGTATAAATACCCTAGGCCGTAAATGCAAGCGTATCATCGTGACATCTACCAGTCCATCTGGTGCAAAGGAGACACCGCCCCTGACAGCCCGTACCACTCAAAGAAACTCGGAATCCGGTTGAAACAAGAAAATACAAGGCAGAAGATGTGCAAGGCAATTATGGCACCTCTGAACAGGGCGTTATCGATAAGGGGCCAGTGCGCGTGGCGCTCCGGTCCCAGCGCCACTTTTGGCACCTTGACTGGCACGAGCACTAGGACTAGCACTGTCGTTGGCACCGCGTCAACGCTATGGCTGCGCCGTGGCATCTCAAGTAGTGCTGTCCTCGCCAAAGGTCCGCCGCAGGCGCAGTCGCAATCACCACTAGGGAAAATCGGGGTGGGGGCGGCGCTGGCGCCTGCTACTACTATTGGCGCGGTGAAACCGACGCTGTGGGACGAGTTTGCGCTGCGGGACCGGGTGGCGCTGGTGTCGGGGGCGAATCGCGGGCTCGGGCTTGAGATGGCGCTTGCGCTGGTCGAGGCTGGCGCGCGCGCGGTCTATTGCGTCGACTTGCCCGAGCGGCCCGGGGACGAGTGGGTCAAAGTGGCGGAGTACGTCCGGCGCATGGTCAAGGACGCGGGCAACGACATTGGCGCGGTCAAGGGGCGGCTGGAGTACGTGTGCGCGGACGTGAGGGACCAGAAGACGATGTGGAAAGTCGGCGAGGAGATCGGCGACCGCGAGGGCAGGATGGACGTCTGTGTGGCCGCAGCGGGGATCTTGAAGTCACACACGGATTGCCTGGAGTACCCTGCGGATCAATTTGAACAGGTGCGTGCATGCATCCGATGTGTGATAGTAAAAGGGCTCAAAAAAAAAAATTTTTTTTTTTTATGGGACGTACTACATTTTTTTTTGATGGGACGTACTACATACAGGTGATCAGCGTCAATACAAACGGAGTGTTCTATACTGCGCAAGCTGCTGGAAGGCAGATGTCACGTTTCGGGAATGGAGGAAGCATCATCCTGATCGCTTCGATGAGCGGAAGCATCACGAACAAGGTGCGTTGCTTTATTACACGATACAACCCGGGGTGGCACAAGTACTTGTGTGCGAGGTGGAAATGGCTGACGAACGGACCCGAACATAGTAGGATCACGCGTCGGTGTCTTACAACACGAGCAAATCGGCAGTATTGCAGATGGCACGGAGTATGGCGTGCGAGCTGGGTCCGGAGGGCATACGGGTCAACTCTCTCTCTCCCGGGTACATTTACACTTCGTGAGTATTACTTTTTTCGTCGGTTCGGCTCAAACAAGGTGCGGAGCGGAGAGCCTGAGCCAAGCCCGGGATACGGGCGTCTCCACGCCGGAGTGCTCAGGCACCATAGCGCAGTTATGAGCTGTAGGGAACTGACTAACGGTACATTATAGGATGACTGCGGCCTATGTAGACTCGCAGCCGCACTTGTTGGAGAAGTGGTCCAAACTGAATCCGTTGGGACGGATCGGAAGGCCTGACGAATTACGAGGTGTGATTACATGGTTGGCGTCTGACGCGTCTACGTTTTGCACCGGAAGCGAGTGAGTGATGTTATGGAATGAATCACATCCAATCACTTTACTGACGACGATGATTCAACAGCATATTGGTTAGCGGAGGGCATCATGCGTGGTAGTGGCCCAGCGGTGTGGGTGTAGTCATACAATGTGATCATGTGATCATGTGACCGATGTGACGAATTGCGATCTAAGATCTGAATGTAAATGTGCACCTTGCCGGGCCATACCCTGAGCTCAGCTTGGGCTGAGCGATGATTAATGATTGATGAACTCTCGTCCCCCCCAGAGGAAGGGGCTGCATTCGCGTAAAAGGCACATGGTGTCGATAAATTTTAAGTGAATGGGTTTTACGAGCTTGAGGAATTCGTGACGTGTCTTGCGCAAATAGAGTGCCACTGCCAGCCTGTGACAGTGCCTTCACGAGAGGGACAAGGCGAGGGAAGAACAAGAACTGCATCTTGTCAATGTTGGTCGCAGGCGCGAGCATCTTGGTGAATAACCAGCGGACAGCAGATCGTCGTACCGTACGGAGGAGCAATTAACACCAAACCGACGAGGATACGTAATGCACCGTGCACGAGGCAAATTGCGATGAGTGGCTTACGGCACGGCACAATCCTCTGTACCCCGCCCCTTTCATGAATGCATGAATACTCGTGTAATGTTGGCTGCACAGCCACTGCCTCTGGTCGACCTTCTGCTCGTCGGGTTGGTGTTGTCTTTGGTAGCAGTTCCCTGCCTGTTGCCGTATATGTGGGCCGGGAGTCGCGGGACAGACGCCAACGCTGGTCTTGTGAGAATATTGGTTGTGTTTTCTTGTACGTCTTATTTTGATACACATGTTCTAGGCGTGGTGTGTTCCGGCGTGTTACAAATACCCAAATCCTGGTCGTCGTAAAAGGACCCATTTCTGACTCACATCTTTCTTGCGTCCCGATTAGCCCAACTCGTTGCCTCACCAACCTACGGTTTACGTTCCAATTCTCGAGAGTCGCATGGCTGTCCCGCAACGTAAGCCCCAGATATCATCTCGAACTTTTCCGTGCTCGCTCCCGCTAACTGGGTCTCAATCTCTTGTTGACAGCATTAATCCACGAAGTCGATTCCTTGCTCATTGATGTCCAGGATTTGCTCTCAGCGTTACCTCGATCCCATCCTGTTCGCCCTGCAATTGTCTATCGTCTAGCTACGGCGCGACTCGGTCTCCATGGGCTGTCAAATCAAAAGGATAACCTCGACAAGGCTGTTCTTCATTTGACCGAATTGATACTCCAGCCTTGGTTTTCGCCAGAACCCAAACCAAATATCCATCTAATTTTTTTCAACCTCGCCTTCGCACTTCTCAAGCGTTCGAAAGCGTCCAACCAGCCCGAAGGTGCCGTTTATGCGGCCAAATACCTCCGCCATCTTCGAGGCCAGCCTAACGCAGCGTTCGGGTTCCCGCGCCATACAGTCACAACGTTGCTTGTGGAAGTGTTGGCATTTAAAGTGGAGTCGGAAGCTAGCAACGAAATGCAGAACGTTGAGGAGATGACAGTCCTCTGCCGCGAACTCCTCACCTCGGACGTGCCCGATGGCGACACCATTCCCTCCATCACACTCTTTTCCAAAGCAGTTCTGTCCAAAATCCGTCCGCAGCTCCCGGATCAACCATTTGATGAAGTTATCGAGTGCCTGCGAGTGGTGAGGATGCACAAACCAGAACTGCGAGTTGCTCACCTCGCCCTTGCCATTTGTCTCGTTAATCGCTATTGTATGACCGTTGTGAACGATGATTACGACGAAGCTGCATCCATCCTGGATGAAAGTATTGCTTCCAGGTACCCCGTAGACGGTTGGGATAAAATCGTAGCCGGACTTCAACGGATGGTGACAGAGCTCGCGGTGCTCCGATCGATCGCGCACGAGACCCCAGAATATTCAGAGGAGGCAATATATCGCGGTCATGCCTTTCTCAGCTCAGGTCCTGAAGAAGACCCTCTTAATTATATGGTTAATCATTCCTTAGAAGACAATGCAATGCGGCGTTTCCGTTACTTCGGTCCTATCGAAGGCCCCGATGCACCGTCCGGCGATCTGTCATTCTCCCAGCTGAAGGTGGCTTTGGGGGGGTTTCTAGATGTCTTTCCTGAATTGGATCAGTTCAACCAGGAGACGGAACTCCTTGAAGGACTTCTCTCTGGGATCCGTAATACCGACATAACGAAGATCGACGAAGCTATCGAATTGGGCCGAACCGTACTTGCTTCCGCTCCAGAGTATTCTTTGGAAAGGAATATGCTTACGTCAAGCCTTTTGGAATTATTCGGCAAGATCCTCGATGAAGCATTTTGGCGCACAAACAAGATCGAGTATCTCAACGAGTCGATTAGCACTCTCCGTCAGGTTTTGGAGCGTCCGGTACCGCGGTTCCAGCGCTTCACGACAGTTATTTGGCTTTCTGTTTGTTTGCTCACCCGCTTCGCGTTCTTGCAAGGTCACCGTATGCGCGACCTGGATGAAGGGCTGGAACTACTCTCCCAGTGTGTCAACGACGCACATGCGGGCTTGCCCGATCGATTCAAGGCGGCGTGCTTGTGGACCTCTGTTGCGCGACGTACCCAACACACCTCCATCCCCACATCATACGAAAGCGCTGTGTCATTGATGCAAGACACCTTACTTGTTGCACCAACTTTGCAGCTACAGCATGCCACTCTCGCCGCGTCTGTCGATTCTCATAGCTTGCCGCTGCACTATGCTTCGTATCAGGTCGACCTGGGTCAACTCGAGGAAGCGATTGAGACTCTTGAAAGAGGGAGAGCTTTACTTTGGTCTGAGATGCGTCACCTTCGTGCTTCAGTCGATCAACTTCTCGAGGCAGACCCAGATTTAGGACACAAGTTTGCAGCGGTCAGCAGAGACCTTGACGAACTCACCAAGTCCATCCAACCGGGCCACAAATTAAGTATCGATGATAGCGCAGCCGATGGTTTCAGGGCGGTGGACCCGTTCGGTCGTCTCCTGCTGAAACGACGTAGCCTTTTGAAGGAACGCGACAACCTCATTTCGCAAATTCAAGCCTTGCCGGACTTCGACACCTTTCTGACATCTCCATCGTTCGACACACTCCGTTCTGTTGCCTCGTCTGGTCCTGTCATTATCATAAACCACTCCATATGGCGCTCTGACATTCTGATCCTTCTTCACAACACGTCTCCCTCCCTCATCTCAACCCGTCGTGGTTTGTACGACAGTGCGAGCTCATTAAAGGAGAAGTTATTGGACTCGCGACATAAATACGGGCTTGATTCGAATCATTATGACGAAACTCTAGCCTCTGTTCTTGCAGAACTCTACAACCTCATTGGTAAACCCGTCATCGACCGACTCCGTCAGCTTCGGGTACCAGAACAGTCGCGGATCTGGTGGTGCCCGACATCTGTATTTTGTTCCCTCCCTCTCCACGCCATGGGTCCAATCCCATCCGATGAAGGCGAGATGCGCTATTTCTTGGACCTCTACATTTGTTCCTATACCCCAACGCTGTCTGCCCTCATCCAATCTCGTAATCCCGATTCCGGTTCGCGATCTTCAGATAGACCTTCCCTACTTCTTGTGGCGCAGCCTGACCCATCTCTCCCAACTGTGGGGGGCGAGATCCAAGTCGTCCAGGCTCTCGATACCGAAGTGACGAGTCTCATCTCAGAAGCCGCGACACCCGCCGCGGTCATCGATGGCTTCCATCAGCATCGATTTGTCCACTTCGCGTGTCATGGTACATTGGAGGCTGGCAAACCATTCGAAGCTGGATTCGAACTTTATGGAGGTGAGCGCCTGACGCTACTCGAGATCGTGCGGTCGCATCTACCCACTGCCGAATTCGCATTTCTCTCTGCTTGTCACACAGCTGAGGTGACCGAAGGAAGCGTCGTTGATGAGGGGCTTCACCTCGCAGCCGCAGTACAGTACTGCGGGTTCCGCAGTGTGGTCGGTACGACGTGGGCGATGGTGGACGAAGATGGACGGGAGCTGGCGGAACATTTTTACAAGGCGCTGTTCTCTACTTCGAGACGAGAACAGGGGATACCGTGTCATGAAAGATCTGCGAAAGCGCTCCGGTTCGCGGTGAAGAAGCTGCGGAGGAAGAGATGGATCACCCTAGAGAGACGGGTGAATTTCGTTCATTATGGCGCATGACTTGGGATTATTCAGGTTTGTTAGTACGGCTTTCGAGCTTACTGCCTGTCCATAGCAGTGCACGTCGTCGCTCGATGCCGGTCTCAGTACGGTACTTCGTCTTTGGTATATTCCCTCGCTTACAATTCCTTTGTCCTTGGATCATTTCTTTCGTCCCTCTTTGCGATCTCGTATTGCTTCGATACCCGTTTCCCTCTTGTTTCGCTTGTATTTTCTCTCCCATGACGCTTCTACTATTCCCCTTTGTGTTCGCGTCCGGTGCTCGTGTCCTTCTGCGTTCGGTGTTTTCCACGACGATATTCTCCACTTTTCCTACTTACCTCTACTGTGTTTATTAGCTACTTACCAGCATATATTTAAGGCCTGCGATCCTTCACAGAATATCATCACCACTGCTCCTCTTCTACTCGTCTCTGTCGCGTGAAGTCAGATAACAAGCGCGGACACTCTAAGCTTGCGGATCGCAACGCTCTCGCATTCGTCCTTTCGTCGTCCCCTTTCGTCACCTTCATCGTTCCAGTTCTAAGCTTCGATATTGTTCTCGCCATCCTCGGCAGCAGTTTCAAATCGTTTCTGTAACTTTGACCCACACTCATCATCATGTGCTCACGCGGCAGTAACACTGATGAGAGTAGGAGCACCATTGAGCCGCGCGAGGCTCTCACCAATCCTGTCTAGTGAGAGTCAAACTCAACCCAGACTTCGTCTACTCACACCTCAAGCAATGCCAACTATCTGCGGGCTATTTTTCGCTTTTGTCTTCTTTTGAGGGCGAGGGGTCGGTGACTCGACCACGATCGACGGACAGTGGAAGTCTGGAGAGGATCAGCATCATCGACTCATAGCACGTCTCGCAGGGTACCGTACCTGGATGGCAGTGCTCTGAATGATTTGCCGACCGTCTACAGCCGGGAAGGGCCTGGGCCAAGTGTCCGGCTTGGTCAGCGCGATTCATCCGTCCGCAAACTGTAAAAGCCCGCCACGCTCGAGTGGCTACTAAACGAGAATGAACCTGTCGTCGTCCGCCGGGAGGTCTCCGTATGGTCCAGGTGTTCAACAAGTCTGAGCGGTGCGTCCTCCTTCACCTTCGTGTTTCTGTACAGACCCGACGCATCGTTCTACCGAAGGCGTTTAAGGCGCGATCCCGCGCGCTGCGTCGTATTTCACTGGCTCCTTAACTGTTTCTCGCTCACTCATTGTCTTTCAGCGAGTGCGTAAATACTAGAATCATTGCAAACTTTTCTTTCTCTCTCAGGTTTATCGTGATTGCGCGCGAGACGGATGGGCTCCGTTGTATGTGCTATGCGGCCCGTACTTGAGTCCGGTAACGGAGGAGATACAAGAGAGGTGGTGGGAGAGTGAAGAAAGTAGACAAAGACTAAATCAAGAAATTGGAGAAGCGGAAGAGGCAGCGAGTACGGGGAGGGATCAGGAAAGCGCGGAGTGTCGAGATCGCGCGGCATCCGGAGCTCGAGCTTAAGCGGGGTCACATCCTAGCGGAGGCCGAACGGATGGTTAAGCGGAGGCGGAGCCGCGTGGTGACGAGTGAGGAGGCCAAGCGGTGGCGTGCGGGAACCGACGGCAAAGGCGTGAGCGACGAGACCAAGTGCCAGTGAGAATGAGCGAGACCTAGGACAGTAGCGAGACGGCGTTGAAAGGACTAAGGCAAGTGTCGTGGGTGCCGGAACTGAGAAGAGCGAGATCTTGATGAGGATGACTCGGAGGCGAACGAGACGACGAGGACGACGGGCGGAAACTTCGACTCTAACGGATTTGTGAATTCAACTCGCTAGGTGACTTTGACTCGGGGCTTAGCCTTGCCCAGCCGAGAGAATTGCACAAGAAGAATGAGGGAATGGCGACGCCGCGCGGATATATTCTGGCAAAAGTCAGTAGCCACAAATACTGTGAGATACACGGGAAAACACCTGAGCTCACGTCTGTAAGTAATCGACGGCGACAAGGTAGGGGATGGGTGGGATCTGAAGTGGTGGCGATGACGGCGACAATACCTGGGAATGAAAAACGTGGGTGGAGGCGGTGGCGTTTGCGCTCTCTGTTGGTGTCCAGGTATCGATATTCTAGAATCGCACCGCAATATAGAGAGATGGTACCCGATACAGTAGAAATTACTGTCCAGTCGGCGTGCAGGGGTCTATGCACGTTCTCGTTTGGACCCCACTGCGCGGATCTGGGGTGCATTCTGTGCGCCTATGTTGTTAGTGATGTGGTGAATGAGCTTGGCGATCGAGAGATGATCTCCTCGGATGACTTGACCTTGGATGTACGAGATGTACCTTCCTCTAAAATCTGATGGGTTGTCCTCCGCACGGGAAATGCAGGCACACAAAGGATATGATCCAGTGTCATTACGGTATAATTTTGTTACGAAATCCTCGCCGCAACTTAACAGCCAACAGCACGAGCCAGACAGGAGGTACGGTATCTGATGAGAGAGGAGGACGATCTGGTTGAAACGTCATGACAGAATGCATATAGCGACGGCGGAACGAGGCAAGAGAGGGATGCATGCGCCACGAACGACACAGGATACGTGAAACAGACGCGAGTTGACCGTGAGAGAAACAAGCTCAGGCTGCGTAAAGGAGCTCCCAGTGGGGTGGGTTCTCCAGGTTAATGGGCCAGTCACGAGTGCAATGGCAAGCCTATCAAGAGAATAGAGCAGAGAAAATGAAAGAACATGTACTGAATTAGTACGCAACGACAAGGCCTGCACTGGCCAGTGCACGTGTGACGGGGCCATACAGTATACCCCGGGGGAACGTGATGGCCCTACCGCCACCGAAATGGAGGTGAGGAGGACGAAGAGACAATGACCGTGACTCGGATCCAGTTGCCATTTTTTCGGCGAATCATGCCGAGAAAGGAAGGTGCTAGGAAAGACGACTTATCACCTCGCTTGTCAAGGTCTTTGGCAGGTCTAAATTACCTAACATCTGTCAGTCACGTGAATGGAAACATGAACAAACATGTCCGAAAGCGTTCATCAAATCAAATGTCGTACAGAATAGTCCTCCTCCTTCTGCATGCGAGGGTTCTGCGTGCGAGGGGGTGTTGCCTGCGTTCGGGTTATGATTTCTCTCCCATTCAACCACCCTAACACGATGCATATCTATCAAAAAAAAATTCTGTTTTCCAACATCCCTTTTCCCTTACGCCCCCGTTTCATCTTCGTATCTCGATCATCTCAGATTGCCCTCTCCCTTGCCCGACCTCCCTCTACCTTAGTTCACTAGCTACGAGATTCTTTTGTACTTAAACCCCCGTTCTGGCTGAGTACGAGGGGAGCACTCACGTTGCCCTGTGTTTTCCCCCACTCTGTGTGATTTTTGATTCGAGTCCGACCCAAATGGGGGCACTCGAAACTGAACTTGCTCGTTCCTTTGACCCTTGGCTATACTTTCTCTTCCCTTCCCCTTCCCTCTGGAGTGGAACACCTCCGCCTTCGAACTCACTTAGGACCCTTCACATCCTTACAACATACATCGACATCCTTGACGACTCTAGTGATTTATGACAGTTCACAGTACACCCCAGTGAAGAGTTGTGTCAGGAGGACGCGAAACTTTCTGCGCTAGAGAAAACGACGCTGGAACGATACAACACAGGAGAGTACGGTTCCTTTTCCGAATAGAAGAGAATACTTGTCTGAATGTTGCGAGTAACCCTCTTTGTCTTAGAAGAAACCACGAAACCAAGAAACACAATCCCATGAAGCAGCCCATCCACTACCCATCACCAATGCCCTATCACACTCCCCTTCCCTTATCCACTTCACCTCTACTCCCTATTGTTTCGCGTTTTCCCTCTCCTTCTTGTACGACTTGCTTTTTCTTTTGACATGCCCGCCAGTGTACACCTCTCCATGCGCCGCGTTCTGTGTTACTCTTTGCTCCTCGCTCTCGATGTCTCTTTTGTCGTCTCTGCTTGCGACTCAATAAACGGCACATTGTCATTCACATCTGAACCAAAACCGCCGTCGTTAAGTAACATCATTGAAACGGTAATAGTACACTGTTGCCCAAATCACATGCCTCTTACCCTTTACTCTCCAAATTCAAGCAAGGTTGCGGTCGACGAAGTCGACACCTAGTTACAGTAAGAAAGAACGGATTCATTTTAGTTTCCAGTCAAAGGCCAATCGGGAGCGTCTCGTTGTGGCATGCGCTCGCTCACTAGGTCACGGTGCTAATTCATGTTCGCCTTGCATACCCGACTGGCATGGGGTCTCACCGCAAAAGGCAGTCTTCCAAGTCCAGCACTGCCACTCCAGGGTCTCAAAGAGGCTGTCCTCGGCCTCCTAATATCCGCACCGCACCCCCCCGCAACAACTTTCACCCTTCGTACTCACTCGGGGGGCTATTACTGTATATTACACGGCGCTGGCGCAGGACCACCTGAAGCAGAGAGACACTTGTCCTCTCTGTACGCCTGTACTTCTCATGGATCAATCTAGTAGTGTCATGTTGATTGCACAGCGCCGAGTCAGTGACCGCCGCCTCTCGTTGACCCGTCGCCCATCAGTTGATGTTGTCTTTGGTGGCAGTCCCTGTGCCTATAGCCGTTTATGTGGGCTGGGGCAGCGCCCGCACTCGTATGAGAATATAGGATGTACGTCTTGTCGTGGCCGTCGAAACGAGACTCGTTTGTACCCCACATCTTTCTTTCCCAACCAACAGCCTGGGCCTGACTCGTTGCCGCACAAACCTGCGGTTTACATTTTAATCCTCGAGAGAAAGCTTAAGCATGGCTGACCTGCCTGGTAAGTCCCCAATACCCTCAGCCACTCCGTCTTGCTTTCCATCCCCGCCTTCTGCTAACTTAGTCGCGGGTCTTGTTTACAGGATCTATCGACGAAATCCGTTCCCTCATCACTCATTTTCGGGAATTGCTTTTCGGGTCGCCTGGATCTCATCCTAGCCGCCTTCCGTGTATCTATGATCTGAATAACGTGCGACTTGAACTCTATGAGCTGTCAAATGAAGTGGATTACCTCGATAAGGCAATTCTTCATTTGACTGAATCAATTCTCCTCCCACCCCATTCGTGGCTAGAACACAGTCCATTAATCCTTCAAGCTTTGTTCACCCTCGTTCTCACACTTCTCATGCGCTCAGCACTGTCTAAGCAGCCCGAAGTTGCCATTTAAGCAGGCAAATACCTCCGCCATCTTCGAGACCAGCCTCATGCAGCGTTCCGGTTCCCGCACCACACAGTCACAGTGTCGCTCGTGGAGGTGTCGGCATCTCAGGTGAAGTTGGGAGCCAGCAACGTAGTGCAGTGCATTGAGGAGATGGCAGTCCTCTGCCACGAACTCCTCACCATGGATGCGTCCGATGGCGACATCACACACTCCATCAATCGCTTTTCCAGAACAGTCGCATCCAAAACCCGTCTGTGGGCACCTGATCGAGCTTCTAATCAAATTATCGAGTGCCTGCGACTGGCGAGGAAGCACAAGCCGGATCTGCGTGAGCCTCGCTTCGTCCTTGCCTCTTCTCTTCACTGCCGCTATTTTATGGCTTTTGTGAATGATGATTATGAGGAGGCTGCGTCTGTCTTTGATGAAAGTATCACTTCTAGTTCCCCAGAAGACGATCGGGATGAATTTGTGGCCCATGCTGAAGAGCTCGTGACATCGTTAGCAATGGTCCGATCGCTCACGCACGAGACCCCGGAATATTCAAAGGAGGCAATATATCGCGCTCGTGCATTTTCCGGCCTATCTTCTGTCAAAGGTGGTTTTGTGGCAATCACCGAGAAACAGCGTTTCCGTAACTTAGGTTACATTAAAGGCCTCGAAGCATCGTCCGGTCCGACAATTCACCGTTATCCTGGCCAGTGCCAGTGGAGTCCTCTGGGAAGCATAGCCGCGATCCGGAAATCGACCCAACGTTCGAGAAGCTGAACCTCCTTGAAGGACTTCTCCGCAATAACGACATAACGGAGATTGACGAAGCTATCGAATTGGGCCGAACCGTACTTGCTTCTGCTTACGTCAGGCGTTTTCGATTCATTCGACTCCTTGAAGCATTCAGGCGCACAAACAAAAGCGAGTACCTTAACGAGTCGATTAACACTTTCCGTCAAGTTTTGGAGCGTCCGACAATACACTTCCTGCGCTCCACGACACTTCGTCAGCTTTTTCAGTCTTTGTTGACCCGCTCCGAGTCCTTTCCAGGTAACCCTATGCGAGACATGGAAGAAGGGCTGGAAATACTCTCCCAGTGTGCCAAACGACGGATTTGCGAGCTTGCCCGATCTATTCTAGTTTGCATGCGGGTGGGCATTCGCCGCGCGGGGTAACCGACACCCCTCCGTCTCCAAAGCGTACGAGAGTGGTGTGTCATTGATGCAAGACACCCTGATTTTTGCACCGACTTTACAGCTACAGCATGCCACTCTCGCCAAGACAGAGACGTTTGACGTCCCTCATAGGATGCCCGCTGGATTATCCCTCGTATCAGGTCGACCTCCATCAACTCGAGAGAGCGATTAAGACTCTTGAAAGAGGGAGAGCCTTACTCTGGTCCGAGATGCGTCACCTTCGTACTTCAGTTGATCAACTTCTGCAAGCAGACCCAGATTTAGAACACAGGTTTGCAGCGGTCGGTCGAGACCTCGAGGAGCTCACCAAGTCCATCACACTGAGCCGCAAATTAAGCATGGATGATGGCACAGCCGACGACCTCAGGGCGGTGGACCCATTCGGTCGTCTCTTGCTGAAGCAACGTGGGCTATTGAAGGAGCGCAACAACCTCATTTCGCAAATTCAAACCTTGCCGGGATTCGACAACTTTCTGACATCTCCATCGTTCAACACACTCCGTTCTGCCGCCTCATCTGGTCCTGACATTGTCATAAACCACTCCATATGGCGCTCCGACATTCTGGTCCTTCTTCATAACACATCTCCCTCCCTCATTCCAACCCCTCATGATTTCTACCACCATGCGAGCGCATTAAAGGACAAGTTATTGGACCCACGAGACAAATATGGGCTCGATTCAAGTCATTACGATGAAACCCTTGCCTCCGTTCTCGCGGAACTATACAAGTTCGTTGGTAAGCCCGTTATCAACCGACTCCGTCAGCTTGGGATATCAGAACAGTCCCGGATCTGGTGGTGCCCGACATCCATGTTTTGTTCCCTTCCTCTCCATCTCATGGGTCCAATCCCATCCGATGACGGCGAGATGCGCTATTTCTTGGATCTCTACATCTGTTCTTATACCCCGACGCTGTCCGCATTCATCCAATCTCGTAATCGTGATTCATGTTCGCGATCTTTGGATAGACCTTCCCTACTCCTTGTGGCCCAGCCTGACCCATCTCTTCCGACCGTGGGGGGCGAGATCCAAGTCGTCCAGACTCTCGATACCGAGGTGGCAAGTCTCATCTCAGAAGCTGTGACACCCACTGCGGTCATCAATGACTTCCATCACCACCAGTTTTTTCACTTTGCGTGTCATGGCACACTGGAGGCTGGCAAACCATTCGAAGCTGGATTCGAACTTTATGGAGGTGAGCGCCTGACGCTACTCGAGATCGTGCGCTCGCATCTGCCCACTGCGGAATTTGCACTTCTTTCTGCTTGTCACACAGCTAAGGTGACTGAAGGAAGCATCGTCGATGAGGGGCTTCACCTCGCAGCCGCAGTACAGTACTGCGGGTTCCGGAGCGTAGTCGGGACGATGTGGGCTATGGTAGACGAGGATGGACGGGACCTGGCAGAACATTTTTACAAGGCGTCGTTCTCGTATTCAAGACGAGGGCATGTGGTCCCGTATCACGAACGATCCGCGAAAGCACTCCGGTTCGCGGTGAAGAAGCTGCGGAGGAAGAGATGGATCACCCTTGAGAGATGGGTGAATTTTGTTCATTATGGCGCATGACCTGGGGTTATCTGTGAGTATTCGGGTTGGTTGGTACGGCTTTCGTGCTTACTGCCTGTCGTAGCAGTGCGTGGTGCGCGTCGTCGTTCTCGCAACTTCTCGGTGCTGGTCTCAGTATGGTACTTCGTCTTTGGTATTTTACCTCGCTTACAATTCCTTTGTTCTTGGATCATTTATTTTGTCCCTTTATGATCCTGCATTGCTTTGACTCCCGCTTCCCTCCTTTTTTGCTTACACACACACACCCATGACGGTTCTACTCTTTCCCTTTTGCGTTCACTGCCAGAGCTCGCCGTGTTCTCCTGCGTTCGATGTTTTCCACGACGATACTCTCTACTTTTCCTACTTACCTCTACCGTGACTGTGCTTACTAGCTAGTATTGACCGGCATATATTTAAGGCCTGCCATCCGTCACAGAGGCCCATCAGTATGTCGGCAAATTAGTTTCGGGGTTTTCCGGGTTTTTTCGGGTTTTGAGATTGAGTTTTTCCCACTCAAATTTCGCGGAAACCATATTAGGTTTTTGAGTTTCAGTGTTTTTGCAGTTTTTCGCGGTTTGCCGTGAGAAAAAACCTCTAAAAACAAATTTTCGCAGATCCTGATGAATCCTGTGATGAATATCATCACCACTGCTCGTCTTTCTCTTATCCGCTCGTCATTTGGCTATTAGCATTTCCTTTCCAATGCCTTCGGATCTCGCTCTTCCTCAAGACCTCGCACGTACGCTTCATAGCACGCATAACAGTGTGGGTTCGCGATGTGCTTTGTAACTACCTTAAAATGGTAAATATAAGCCGGGCCGATTTTCAGGGCGCTCCGGAATTTTCGCGATACAGATGAGACTGGCAACGAGTCAGCGGCGTTTTGCACACGTCCCTCGATCAATTTCTCCATCAGATCCAAGCCATTACCGCGGACTTGTTCTT
>WNGR01001973.1_pt1 | contig 22617 bp, 27 predicted proteins | sample 5407581 | NCBI WGS metagenome assembly WNGR01 (sample SAMN13153383, study PRJNA577476) | soil metagenome | isolation source: 80 cm soil or saprolite under Garry oak tree replicate 2 | place: USA:California | collected 2016-06-15
CATCCTCCAGATCAGATAAGTATCCATCAAAAATATTTTCATTTATGTCTGACGATATGGGAACAGGTGAAGGTGAAGGGACAGGGATTTCTCAGGGTGCAAGAATGGCTGCATCATTGATGGAGTGGGCATGGGTAGTTGCACAAACATGTGAAGGATTTTGGACCCTTTCCAGTTCAAGAGCATGAATGATGGTGCAAGTATGGGCAGAAGTATAACCAGTGGTAAGTGTTCTTGGAGTGTGAATGTAAGCACTAACTGATCTGGCTTCAGGGATGTGCACAAGGGCAAGAGCAAGTTCCAGGACATGCACAGTGGCACTGTCGGCCAAACTGACAACATTGCGAGTGTGGGTGTTGGCAGGATCAGGAGCACGCAGGAGAATGTCAGTCGAATCCATGACATTGTGGGTGTGGGCAGGATCAGGAGTGCATAGAAGACTGTATGTGCACGCAGGGATATCAGACATGGGGTTTGGCATTGGGTCTGGAGTGAGTGCAGGGCCCCTGCAAGTGGAGATACTTTGGGTTGCACTATGTTTATCTTTGACAAAAAAGCTTCAGAATAATGTTGCAGATGTGCTGGAAAGTACTTAAGTCTATGAATGCCAGTGTGTGCATGCAAAAATACATGTGTGCCTTTTGCACGTTCTCTTGTCACCCTTGGCCTTTGCTTCAAGGTGGCACTTCTCCCATCTTTGAGTGCACTCCAAGTTCCCAGTGTAATGCCCTTGGATGCACAACTCCACTCTCTTCCAGTTGTCCCCAGAACGTGATGCCTCTATAACCTTGTCAAATAATGTGATTTTCCACACAGCTTCAGCCTCACACTCCATTTCACACTTGAGGCTTTGCATGAGCTTAGGACCTGCCAATTCTTTAATCTCATCAGTTTCACTGTCCATTGGATCTTCACCCAATCCAGGACTTTTCAAGCTATTCTTGCTATCAGAAGAAATTATGAGAGTGACGTTGTGAGTGGCTTCTGGATGCATGATCTGTCACTGTCACTGTCATCCTGCACACACACAGGCAGCAGCATTCAATTTGGCTTTTAGGGGTGGCATTCATTGGGGGGGTGAACTGCAGCAAAAATAATAACTCTTGTCATAACTTTTATTACAGTGCCCATCTGATGCACTTGGATGAAGCCTGAGCACATTATTGATAACAAAAGTGATGGTGCAGAAATGCTGACAAACTGGGAGCCATCCTTTGCCCAGAATTCTATTATATTTCTCTGTTTTGATTTTTGAAAAGTGAATTGGCCAGTCACATGTATGCTTACATAAGCTATTCAAAATTGGTGGCAACTAGGTGATGCACACCATAGGATTGAGTCATATTATCATACATGTGATACTTCTGCTGACTGAGCCACTGACTGATAGGTAAGTCCATAACTAAATACCACTTACTCATGTAGTCATAACCAGTGGGTAAGTGTCTTTCAAGATCCAAGCCAAAATGTAACACTGCAGTAGCTGTGGAAGGGTTTAAGAGCAAGGGAGTAAGATGTTTGCCAACAGCTTTAAGTTGTGCAAGCAAGGAGGCAATCAAGCCTGGCACATCAGCCAGAGAAGGGCAGGGGTTGAGAGTGCTCATAGGAAGATGGTGGTGGTTGTCCATGGTTGAGTCAGCAAAAGTTCCAATGAACCCGAGTGGCAAGAAATCCATAAGAGGGAAGAACAGGAAGCACATAAAGGGAAAGGACATGCGTGCCAGGGTGGATACGTGGTCCTTTAATTTCGAGCGTGCTTTCCGACGATCATCGACGTATTTCTGTGTGCAATGTGTTTCTTAAAATGAAGCAAGATCTGCGATGGCTGCGACGACTGCGGGCGGAAGCAAAAGTGTTCTCGTTCTTTGATGCTGGCCTCGAACGCGGCGGCAGTGCAGTCTTGCGAAGCGATACAAGTCGGCGGCGTCGGACATGCGGGAGTAGGATAGAAGCTATTCTATAATGATAGCAGAAGCGCGTCCTGTAGCGCCTGCCGTTTGCGTTTGCGCACTGCCGCGGTGGCGTCGGAGGGGGGACCGTGACGCACCATTCGAATGAGTCCACCGCCCAAAGGGTCGTCCATCCGCGTTCGAGTTTGGCAGAATCGAGCGCTTCGCGAACGTGAGATCCAATTTGCCTTGCAAACTTGCGAAGGTGCGGTCGAGCGGGAAGGAGATGCTCATGTCGGAGATTAGCAGTGCGGATCCCTTCGCCTGTAGCTTCGCCGCCAGCACGCCACCTCCAGTGCCCCCTCCATACATAACATTGTCAAACTGTGCGACGCGAAGTGTACGCTTGCTGGCAGGCCAAAGAAACGAACTAAAACCTGACGACGTACACGGAGATGGTGTACAGGGCTGTCGTATCCGCTAAATCCTGGATCCGGAAACACAAGAATATATGACATCCCGACGAACCATCTGACTCTGAAAAAATCGAGTTACTCAGTGTCGAGAAGTACAGCGAGTTGTTGGCGCTCGGCACGTTTGCGGTAGTTGGTGCTAGAGTTGAATTGGATGGGTCCGGTCCACCTTCGTGGTCCTGGCCACGCGCAACGAACTCCATTGGATTCTGCTCTCCATAATATTGCTCTGTCTCATTGAGAGCGGATCACTCCCAACGAAAACGTCCAGCCACTGACCAATGCGAACCTTGCGTAGCGTCCGTCTTGAGCACTGCGAAATCCTCGGAGTTGGATTTAGATATTTTAGACTCGCTGGTTGGGGTTAGAGGGTGTTCAGCACAGGGCGTCGGAAACAGTGCTACGGGGATTGGTCGCCAACTTACGAGGAAAGTCTTCGTCCGCCTCGCCGTCATCCTCGTCATCACTCGCATGACAATACTTAACTTCCCTTCGGCTGTGTATTGACCCTCGTCCAATCTAGGTAATCAGCCTCCTCTCAATAGCTCCAGAGCATGAACCAAGGCATCACTCCTGCTCACGTGCGTGCAAGATGGAAGGAGGTAGTGGAATCACCAACACGGCAGAGGAGACGCCACTTCCCGGGATGCAGGAGTAGAGAACGGGTTCGTCATGTTCGAGGCAGCATCATGCTGCTCAGCAACGACTTTGCAGGGCGTGTAAACAACCTCCTGTCGCGTGAAGAGTCTCCCTCGGCGAAGGTACTGACGGGACTAGCCCCCTGCGAAGGACGCCCGGGCTCGCTTGGCTTTGCCGGCTCGAGTGGGTGCTCAGACGTCCGCGGGAAGAGCGGAGGGACCATCAAAACATAGTTCGCTTGTGGTGTGGCAGTGTCCGAGTACGACAACGGTGCATCGACGATCTTTCCTTTGGTGGCTGGGCTGAGGCGTGAGCGGCTGGCCCGCACTGACGCCAGATAGACGTTCTGAAACGCCGTCCGATATCGCCACTGCGACTCTTGTCGCGGCAAACTCGCTAGCTCGTTCGCACGATACCCGTTGCGTGAGCAAGCACCAGTGTATGAGTGGGGAAATGGGGACATTCTCACGGATCAAACTCGTCGCTTTCAATGTCCACCGACGCCAACGTCATCGAAATCCACATCGTCGTCCGACGAGGCGGGTCTTTCTCTTCCTCCTCTTTTTCCGACAACAGCTTTGGGGTGGCGCACTTCTCCGGCGGCAACCTCCCGCCGCGCCTGTATCCCCGGAGCGCCTGTATCTCCTGGAATTCCGGAGATGCTGCGAGGCAGAGGTCCGTTCGCGTGCCGCTTGGGGGCCCATGTGTTTGGGATCCTGGCGGGGTAAATGGTTTGTGGTTCCTTAGGAAGGAAAAGGCATGCTCAAAACACTCCTCGTCTGTTTGCTCCTCTCCGACAAATTCGCTTGGGCTGTTGAGCGACTTGAGCTTGAGGTCTTGGAGAGCGGTAACGGCATGAACTTCAGGCATGGTCCCGTGCCTCTCTTCGGCGGGCGGATTTCCAATTCTGGCCTTGGTGCGCGGCCACCATGACATCCTCTCGGAGATAAGCAGGCAACCCCGCGCTCCGTCTCACCACTCTTCTCAGTCTCCGGGCGTTCCACACTTCACTTTCGAACCCCTGTTCAGCGCCTACAAGGGCTTCTGTGAAATTACCACCTTCCCTCTGCTCATTCAAGAACCGTGACAAGGCTAGTGGAAGATCCACATTGCTATTTTCTCTTTTGACTCCGCCGTCTGCCGAAATGGAACCGCCTTCAGAAGGAATAGGTTGATTGAGCGTTCCCATTGCTCGACCCTCCGCTCACTCGTTGAAGGATCTGCTTTGGTTGGCACATGACACAGAAATTTCCTGTAAATCCACCCTCCTGTTTCGGCTAACCCTCATCAGATGAACTCAAGGGTCATATGACACTAGCCCTGGCGAAGTTGAACACTGGCGGTTCGGAGACATTGGCACCCTCCTTATAGGCGCCAGGAAGAAGAAAATCGAGGGCGTCGCGAATTAAGTGGCGACATCTGTCGACGCTTCACGCACATCTGTTGGAATTAGGGGCCATTGGGGTCGCAGACGAGCATAAAACAAGAGGGTCATCAATAAGCGATGGGGAGGAGGGCGAGTACAAATCGATGTCGGGAGGCTCCATCTTGAACAAGACTTCGAGCGTCTTCTTTCGCTTACTAGATTTTGACACGTGTGGACTAGACCGGAATACCTCGCGAGGGCGTGTAAACGCTCTGTCGGAGGTTCATAAGGAGGAAGAACTGGCGCAAAAAAGACGGGGCTCGTGCAGACAGCTCTTGAGAAAAGGACGAGACCGCGCCGAGACTTTGGGGGCTAAGAGATGGGGAACGGGAACGCCGGAGATGACAGTCGATAATCTGGGGGACATAACCTGGGCGCAGCTTCTTCCCAACGGACGCGTGATGATCTTCGGCGCCAGTGCCATCAACAGGTGAATCATGCGCATTCAGAGACTACTCACCTGCATCTAATCCAGCGGGAGCTGTGCGCACCCGTTTGCGGAATTTCGGGTTGGGGCTCTCGAACATTCAGTGAGATCGATTGGAAGCCACCAAAATCCTGTAAGCCGAACGACGGGACCCCATTTACATTAAGACGAACTGCCAACGTTTGAAGTTTGGTGAGAATTCGCCGTGAATCCCGAACTAGGACTACTCCAACGTGATTATGACGTTAAGAAGTCAGACAGGGTTACTTATGTCAATGTCAAACTCGGGTGTGAAATGCACACGTTGATGGGTTATCTCCAGTTGTACAAGGGGGACCGATGAGTGGCTTTGCAGTATCCAACTCGACTGTGTTCGGTGAGGGGTGAGCCGGCCAATTTGGAACACACCGTCAGATGGAGCAGGGAAATCATTAAATGAGGGGTGATGATGCGGGTCACATCCCACTTGGCCGGAGACGACTTTGAATGGGGGACAAGAGAGGAAGACGGATCTAGGCGAGTCTGAGGCCAGCAACCACTAACACGTGATCAACAAGTGAGGTTCAACGACGACGACAAAGCAGCAGCCTGAGATGCAGCTTGTTCAACCGTATTCATTTCAAGTTCGCTACCGCCTCCCTAGGGCCGAATATGTGCCCCGTTTCTCTCTGTCAATTCATTTACTGAATGAACTTGTGCCATGTACCTCGGAGGCTATAAGGTCCCTATTTCGTCGTTGGGTGCTTTTGATTGATTTTTTTTTTCCGATAAGAAGACACATGAGGACAGACGGAATTTGCTAGCTCCTCTCCTGGAATGTTTGCCAAGAAGAAGGTCGCCTGAGCCCCGTTCCAGATCCCCAAAGAACCGCTCTAACCATAACACATCACGCAATTGCGGCTTTTGGAAGGCAGATCGCCTGCCTACTATGATAGCTCGTTGACACGCCACCGATAGTTGCGGTTGATGCCAGGCTTCTTGCTAGGCAACTACTTATCTGTCCGTCCTCGTGGGCGTATTGAGTTCAGTTCCACGCCCCTTCCTCGAGTCTAATTTTTGCGACCAACTTAGCTAAAAACGCCAACATAGCGGGAGTTCTTAAGTGCCTACTAATCGCAATCTCGCCTCCAAGCGCCCGAACTTTAGTCCGACTACGGACTACGTCCGATGACTTTCGCGGTCTCACAAAATTGTGCAAGACCCAGTACCAAGGACACTAACGATATACATGATACGCCTGACATCTTCACTTCCCGCCCCAAAGTGCCTTGTGTTCTGGCTAGACATGTTCCTCGATGGTGCAATTCTTCGCTAGTCCCCCCAAACTTGAAGGCGACTTTTCGAATTGGAAGAACCCATGATGCCTCTTCACACCCCTTCCCAAACTTGGCATATCGCTTGTCTCCACCTACATCACATGCCAGCCGCCATCGTTTTCCCAAGAGTCTTGTTTAATGTGTGAACCAACATGTCTTGTCAGCATCTTTAACTCTGCGGTACATTTTCAGAAGTTCGCCTTAGATAGTGTACCACGCCTCGGGGGTAACCAAGCACGAGATAATGGCAACCGAGAAGGACAGAAGGGGATGTTAGGCTATTGGATAGGCTATTGGACTGAACCCTCGTAGTCGTGTCATCATTAGCAGAATACGTCAGCAATACCCCGCAAGCAACCCAGAATTTCATCTGACCCTGCGCGTGTTCAACACGTGTTGGTGTGCCGAACAGTGAGGGATCAACCGAGCAAGTGCGATGTGACATGAGGACACTTCCCCTTGCCTGCAGGTGACTGACGTACGGCATCGCTGTACAATTTGTGGAGATCTAGTACCACCCATCAAATTGGCCGGTATTTTTCGACAGCTGAAAATGCCACGAGGTCATATAAGTTCATCGCCTCGAGGTCACCTTTATGTTGGTCGTAGACGACGCGCAAAAACTAAGTATTAGAACGTAAAACAAACAAAACAACAACAGGGAGGCATGTGTCCTGAGCAGGACAAGACGTGGGGGACAGCAGCGTAAAATATGTGAATACACGTGAAATCGTATCGTAAAAGGTAGCCAAGTGTCATCGAACTCTCACGCTCGGCACAAGTCTTGTTCGTACTAATCATAACTTCATCAGCGTGACCTCTTGCTCCGCCTCAAGCAGTGCCTGCACCCGATCGTGGCGCGGAATAAGCGCGACACGATAAGGCAGTGGCGTGCGCCCGGACTCGCCCTCGTATTCCTCTAGGGAAATCGGCTCGTCGGGTAGGGATCGGATATCAAAAGCCCACAGCAAGCGCGAGATTGCAAGCCAGAGCTCCCTCTCTGCGACGTGGATTCCCGGACAGATGCGACGACTGCGTATCGGGTTTGAAAAATGTCAGCCCCGATGATGTCCGACCAAACCAAGAGTAAAATACCCACCCCGCGCCGAACGTCCAGTGGTCCCGATCCATGGCGTTGGGGAGTTTGCTCGATTCTGCACACGTCAGTGTATCGCCCAAGTAGCGATCGGGGTTGAACGAAAAACTACGGATGGGAGATGTTAGCTCGAGCGCAATCAGATGGGAAAGGGTCCATACGAGTCTGAATACTTCTCTTCGTTATGGTGAATATCGTAACAGTTGAGAACAACCGTCGTGTTCTTTGGAATGTACATCCCATTGTACACAAAGTCCTCGGTAGAATAGTGGGGTGTAGCCATCCAAAACGGCGTGTGCGCGCGCTCCACCTAAGAAAATGTGAGACACAGTCGGCTCATCTATTCACGTACAGCACGCACTTCTTTGATGATGGCCCGGATATACGGGAGGCGATGCTCGTCTTCGGCTGATGGCCAATAATCTCGGCCGATTACCGTATCGAGCTCTGCGTGCGCCTTGGCCTGGATATCGGGATGTGAAGAGATGAGGGCGAGGAACCACTGAATAACGCCGGAAGTCTAAATGAGGAATTCTCCGAATTAGTCGGCTTTTGAGAGAATAAGGAAATAGTCCGTACAGAATGAACACCCCCGAGGGTGAATACGGCCGAGAGCATACACAAATCTTCCCAGTCAAGCTTCTCCTGTTCTTGTGTTAATAGCAGGGTCTTGACGAGGCAGTCCGGCACATCCTCCCCCGCGTCCATGCGGGCCTTGACTCGCATAATCATGGCCCCATAAACCTCCAGGATGGCGTCGTGAAGCCGATTTCCACGTGATCGCGTGGGAGTGGGAATCCATTGAAGTGGCTCGATAAAATCTACAATGTTCGACCACGGACCTGGAGCCGGTGTGTCAGGCGACCCGGCGCGTGAGATCAATTTGTATTCACCAGTTAGATCCATGAACTCCGTAGCAAGTGCCAAAGCGCGCTCCGTCAAGGGGTCCAACGTAGAATCCGTACGTGTCGCGAACGATATCGTCAACATGTTGCTTGGCATGTCCGTCAGACTTTTCACCGACGGAAAAAAGAAGTTCGTGACCTACTTCAAGGCATAGCGACCGGCGAAATGCGCTGGATTGATCGGTAAAGTGCCCATCTTTGATTCTTGATACAATGACCGAACCAAGATGTGTGCTTCGTAGTCGAGGACGGAGGCATAGCCCTGAATCGCTTTCTGGGTGAGCAACTGAGTAGCGATCCTGCGATGCTGTCGCCTGTCGAGAGAACGTCAGCTCCCCGTAACATCGGAGTCGTTGATCACAACTGACCAAGTGTCGTTATATGGGGTTGCGGTGATGGCGCGGCCGCGGAGTATCGTTTGGTTCTTCATGAAATATTGCTTGCGACTGGAGAAAATGGCGCCGTTGGAAACCAATAGATCCTTGGCGATACGTGCATCCGAGACCACAACAAACAGTTGATTCCCCATCCAGACAGAGAACAGTGGCCCATAAGTTCTTGTCCACGCTCGCAGCGCCCGCTCAGGATAACGGCGAAGGAAAGCGTAGCGCAGCAGAGGACCGGGGGGAATAGGATGTCCATCTTTATCGACTAAGCTTCTTCGAAGGAATAACGGAAGGATGAAAGAAAGAGCTAGAACTACAAGGAGAACGCATTGCCTCGAAGCAGACAGCGGAGTAGCCTGAGAAACAGTTGTCAGTGTCACGAACAGTCGACCAGGAGGTGAGATCGTACGAAGAAGAGGGTCAGATGATCGGTGTTGGGGACGTTGTTCGTGACATAAACCATGACTGGGAACGTTGAAAGGCTAAAGTACACAGAGATTTACAAGCCCGAGTCGGCAGGCAGGGGAAACGAGAGATAACTCTCGATGGGCCAGTGCAGTTATCATTAGCACACTTTAAATCATCCAGCCCCTTCTGTGACTTTTTTTTTTCGCGTGAATCTCATCAGATGAGGGTGCCTGAGACGGGAGAATGGATCATGCTAGCCGATACGATCCACAGGGAAGCCCCGCAAGTTGGGAATAGCGAGTGATCGGACCCGAAAGACGGGCATAGGGATGGTCACTCATTCATCGCATTCGTCGCTTCGAGAAGCCAGTGATAAGGGGGGTTGGTTGGGCAAAGGCGCCCAGGAATACGTTTTGCCTGTCGGCGGGCGCGGCTAGGTTGTGCAAATGTGAGTGGTGCGATATGTCCGACTGCCAAATATTGCTGAGCTCGGCGCCCGAAAGGCATTGTCCCCTGAAAAAAATAGCCTCATGGTAAGACCGTGAGTTGGGAGCGCACGATGAGCACCATAACGGAACTATATTAACCCCTCATGAGAATCCGCCATGAAGGTTTCTTTCGGGTCGACTCTCATAAATTACCCGGGTCCTGGTTGAAGGCACCACTTCGGGTGCTTTAACCCGCCGTTTGACGAACACCAAGACGTGAGAGTATTCAACAGCCAGCGCAGGGCCAATCTTGGTTAGTCCAATCGCGACACCGATTCGAATCAGCTATGACAACGTTCGCACCACAGGCAACAGCGAGGTTGAACTGGAAGCCGATGAGAGAAGCGGGCATATCGAGAGAGCAACGGGCAGCATCCCCCCGAATGGCCAAGTCACCAGGTTCCGATTCCTGCCTAAGACGAGGGAAAACCGGCTAGTCGGAACCGTAATGGTCTGCACTGGCACATGTACAAAGAGCACGTGACTTGTGAACGGGTAGTGGACCACTACTCGTAATAAGGTGGACTCATTTTTAGAAAACCTCGGAGCAGTAATCGCAGTTATGTCAACACCACCCCATAGACATCGCCCTTGTCAGTTAGAGGTCGGTGGGGCTTGGCACCAGGACTCCGAGGACCGGCCAAAAGCCAGGGACGTAAAGCAAACAAGATTCACCCGGTGAAACCGCGATGGCGCCGGATTGGAACCATCATAGTGGCGCGTAATCAGGGATACCATAGAAGGTCCTCCACATGGGATCTGAGTAATTGATGCTGTTGTCGTGTTCGTTTCACGTGGTTTAAGTTATTTTCTCCCCTCAATACTATAAGCCAGCTGACGTAGTACAGTACGGATCGGTATCGGTCTGTCTGTCGGTTTTAACGGATAAACACGATCGCCTACAGCTTCTTCTGTTCCGTTTACATCGGGCGACCAGGTGACCCTTCGACCGTGACTTAGCTCTGGAAACACGAACGAGGAGGAGAGGAGGATGCTCAGCGCTCGTTCCTGTCAGTACACCGCCCGTGGTACTACTGCATGGCTTTAACCTTTCTAACACACGCATCACGCGCTCTCCCCAACCAGCCTTTGAGAATCGCGCTGTGGCGTTCCGTTCCTTCGACGTGTGAACGTGTATGAACCCTCTCATCATCATCATCCTCACATCTTTCTTTTCTTCCCTTCCTCAACGGGCAATCTACAGATTAACGCCAGTTGGCCACTTGCCTCTTCCTCTCGAGAGTTCGAACGCCACTCAGGCAGGCACTCGCCACCGTTCTCTTGACTGTTCTCCACGCGTTGCGTTATGCTAAGACTGGAATAGCACCCGACTTATCGCTGGTAGTGCACGAAAAGCACAAACATCTGCGGAAGATAACGGAGAAGCCTCCACAACTGTCCAAGTTAGTCACTGCGCAGCATAAGGGCGTGTCGTACTGTATGACACTGATCGGCAAGTAGTTTACGCATATGCTATTAGCGAGCCCCGAGCCACGTAAAGAACACCAGTGTTCACAATTTGTCGACCCAAGACCACGCCGTCTCTCCCTTTGCTCCAATGTTAAATTCGTACTCTTTGGACTCTAGACTGTGCCAGTGCTCGTATTCTCGCCACTTGTCACTCCACTCAGTCAGGGAAGCTTTGCGAAATTAGGATCGAATTGCCGTGGCGTGGTTAGCGCAAGCATTACCATTTTCTGTTCAGTCATCGCATTGGATTACTGTACTTGATGCAGTTAGCACTCGGCCATTCACCTTATCGTGGTCGTGTTGGACCATTACCGTAGTCCTACCGTAAGACCAAATGACACGATCAAGGACACGATGGTTTTTCCGCGGTTATACTAATATCGGGTAAATGGTTTTTTTTTCTGAACAATATGTCAACTAACAGTAATATAGATTATTCCCATTTCCACTTCACCTTACTGCTTGGGTCTTGCCTGTCATTAAACACCTTCCCCTGTTATAGGGCGTGGCTCTGCTCGTCAAGTGGCGAGTATACTGGGGTGCCATGCGTGCCTTGGCGATAGAAGGAAGAGGGCAACGGCATCGTTTTTTTTTTTGGGAGGTGTTCGTAACAACATTGAGGGTGGTACTTGCTTCGTCTTGTTACTTGTCTCTGCCTCCGTGCGTTCGATGGTGGCGTCCTCTTGAGTTTGTGCGGTATCGTCAGTTCCTTCCTTCTCGGATTAACCATTTCTGGCGACGAGTGAGGGGTGGGACCCGAAGATAAATGGGGGTTATTCGTGATTACGCTCATATGCTCATACGAGGCCGCTTGGCACCGCTAAGTCCTCTCAGCTCATGTTCTTTTCAGAAGTCGACATTCTGAATCGTCCAGCCCGCCGCCACCGCTTACTCTCCCGACTTACCTGCCCGACGATAGCCCGAGAGAACCATCTGCTATCCACGTCTAGGACACCCCTGGCTTTATTGCTGTTGTTTTTGGAAATCTCCCACACTGGGCTATAGGCTTGACAGATTTATCTGCTACGATCATAAATCCGTCCAACTAGAGCCACATCATGATCTCACCCCGGTGAGCACGCTCGATTGGATTACAGCAGGGATCTCGCTCGTCCTAGGCCGTCCGTCGGAATGCTTCCTCAGGCGATTCTACCCGTCGCATCTGTCATGTGGGCTTTGGTGGCCTGGTGCCCGGAGTTTGTTGAAGCGCGGTCTGTGGCACTCTCACTTGCCAGTGGGGCGCAAACGCGGCTATCACCGTAGTTCGGTGGTCGTCCTAAGTCTTCTGAGTCTCGGTGTGAGAGGCGTGGTATCCAAATGGTAGGATGTGGTCCTCAGGCTGGCTAGTTCCCACTCCTCACGTCGGTGCCTTCCGAGTGGCGGCTCTTCCCTCCCTCTATGGAGGAGAGTTGACGGTTGGAACTGACGGCGTTACACGTGACGTTTTTTCTTTTGGTGCTACGCAGTACGTTTACGCAGTCGTTTACGCGAATTACAATTGCAATCGGCCGGCCGGCGCTCAGGCTAGTCAAACCACTCACGCTTCCAGCCCCACCAAGGCGTCTTTGGTTGACATTGTCTTGACACAGACACGGAAGTCCATGTCTAGTACGCGATTACAGTGTAATGTCACAAAATTCGGAAGGGGATTATAATCTGTAAGCTGATGTACTAATTTGATTTAATCGCTGAAAAAATGGGCATTATATTGATTATAATCGGTTCTCAAATTCCCGACATATGTCGCCGTCACGCGCCACAAGTTTGTGTCTGAACGTATCCACTGGTCAAAAAAAAAAAACGTTGCAACTAGACGGAAATTTGTTGTCAAGGTCGGAGAGAGAGCGCATTATTGCAGCGTTTGATCGGCCATCGGGCTTTAACGGTCAGCCGGTCACTGCGTGGTGTATTCCCGGCCCTCCAGGACGACTCGGATTAAAGGAGAAAGAGAGAGAAATGGGGGCGAAAGCCATTCGCGGGGACAGTCGAGAAAGCCGGGAGGTGTCCGAACTCCTTTGAACCAAACCCGAACGGCCTGGACGGCGACGCTCAGGCTCGATCAAGCGAGGGCCGCCACCACTTGTCCGACGGACGGCGGCTGTCTCGCGAGCGAGGCAGGGAAGCTCGGACGCAGCAACCGATGGACTACACGTCGATCAGGGTTTTTTTTTCGTGCACTGGTCTCGTACCACTTCGCTCGATTTATCATGGTCGGGTAAGGCTTCCCCTCTCCCATCCCCCTCGCGTGCTAACTCGCTTCGCCACTCATTCCCCCTCGCGGTCACCATTTGTCTTCCGAACATCTACACGTGTAACTTATTCGTGGGGGTGGGCATATTGAAAATATGACCCAATTCAATCTTGAAAAAATCTGACCAATCGGGTTGCGCTATCTTTTTGGGACTGAATTCAATCCCATGCACTTCCTCCCGCCCTCGTGCCTTTCTGCACTTTACCATAATCGGAAAAGCGAATGTGGGTACGTGCTCGTTCACATGACCCGTGCCTACCAGCGCATAACGACCTTGACATATGCAAATTACTGAGCATTACACGTAGGAATACACAAGGTTGCGGCAGAGCTAACTAGCTAATAGAATAGACAGAGAACGGGTTGAAATAGTGAAGTTACGAAAGTTAAGTCCATCGCAAAACAGGCAACGGAGAACCAAGACAGAGGATGATGCGGTGGTGCTTCCAGGCCCACGGGTAATCATTCTGATTCGGCTTCATATTCCGAATCGTGCTCAGAGCCCCATGCGGAAATTCGCGTGCGATGCACAGTTCCGTCGCCATCTTCGTCGATACTAAGTAAGGCCTCGAGTCTGCGCCCGAGCTCACCTCCTCGCCCCCCACACTCATCACCTGTAGTCGAGAGCAAACGCTCGCGTTCCTTCGCCTCAGCCGTGACACGCGAGACAGCCTGACGCTTCCGCCGCACACCATGGGGCTTAAGGACCTCGTCAACGCTCGGACACACATCGCCCACGTCCTCTTCGCCGTCGCTGCCTGGCCCCGTTGTCAGAGCGATTCTGCGCGCCTCGCGTACCCAGTCCTCTTCTTGGTCTTCTGGCCCGAGTATGCTTTCGACGAGACCCTCCTCCCATCCGTCCCACTCGGCAAACCGATGAGCGTGCCGCAAGTGCGCACCGACCGCTTCGTAGTGGAGCCACTCGGCCGCCAGAGTCGAGAGGTCGGTACGTGGTGACCTCACGATGTGCTGCAGAGCCTGCGGAGAACGTTCTGCGATACGCTTTACTGCTTCGCGGAAGTGTCGAGCCAGGAAAGGGCTAGACTGAAGGAAGGCTGGAAGATGCGCACACTGCCACAGCGGGCGAATGGTGGTCGACTCCCAATCGATGACGCACGTCTGCAAACGTCATTAGGCGGATCACAGGGTGAACAAGAAGAAAGGCTCACGATTTTGGAATGGTCATTGCTATCAACGAAGATGTTCTCCAGACTCAGGTCATGCAGGTCCAAGCCGAATTGTTCGAGCTTTCCACTGGGGCTCTCGACGAGCGTCATCAGTCTCTCCATCATGCGCCTCCATCTCTCCATCTCTTCTCGTACACTTTGCTCCCGCTGGTTCATCTGAGCGACCAAGAAGGTGCTCCGTTGATGACGCCGGTAGTCACGATACATCAAATCGCCGGGTCCTTCCCACTCTTCCTCGCTTTCCTCGATGTCCCATTCGTCACTGTCATCGCTACGGTCACCAGGAACGGCTTGCAAATGATGATGACGCGAGGCCTGGATCTCGTCCGGGTCGAGATGCAAGCGGTGTGGAGCGGCCTTACCCTCGTTCTCACGGATGACACCTCGGATCTCGCGTTCAACGCAGGCTTGAAGGTACGCTTGAGAGCTGGGCCATGGACCAAGGTCTATCTCCATTGGGTGAATGAGGTCACCTCGATTCGAACCGAAGAACGGCCAAGAGACGATAGGACCAACATGAAACTCTCCAGATGACTTGTGCGTGTGCGGGGATGTGTGGAGGGCGAATGCGGTGGTGGTCGGAGTTAAGGAAGATGAGAAACTAAGAGATGCGGAGGCGGGAGTGGGGGTGGCGATTGAGGAAGACCAAGCGGTCGCGGTCCGTGGGGTAGTACGGTGACAGAGCGGGGGGCCACTATACAAGGAGCCAATGTTCGAGAAACGATGAGCAAGTAGGGGTATTATAATCGAAGCAAGATTATTGAGCAAGACCATGAGCCTTTTATGTGACATGGACTGGTATACGTTGGATAGAGGAATACCCTCAGCCTTTGATCGAGGACGGTTAGATCACACGATAGTAAGGAAGAGATAATGATACGCACGGACCTTTGACATAATGATGTACTCGCCCCCGAGCCGGTTATATGGGTTAGAGTCGTAGAAATACACAGTCGGGACAGGGATCGAGGTGTACGCGCGGATGTATTCCATCGTCGCAACTTCAGATTCAGTCTTCAGTCGCGGCATGAACCGGCGGGCAACACGCGCTATGACGACACGGCCATCGCCTAATGTGACGGAGTAGGCCTTAAGGGAACAATAAGCGCTACCCTTGATAGATAACGAAAAACGCGATAATGAACGCACCTTATGAAACGTGCCTATGATACGCAGAGCATGCCCTTCGTCATTGGGTAGAGGGAGGAAACGTTAAGGTGACGCACCTGAGTTCAGAAATGTGATTCTGCCCACCCGGCAACCCAGCTTTTCCCTAACCACGTCCCTGAGGAGGTTACGGTCGACCAGGAATGGCTGAGCCCCATGGACAGCGGAGTCAGCCTTGGCCTCACGCTTTCTGTCCGCTTGCTCGAGATCCCAATCCCACTCAACGACGGAAGGCTTGGGAAAACCAGTTAGGGTCATGTTGGGGGCGGACGAGGAGGATGGTTGAGAATACGAGGGTCTAGGGGTTTCCAGTGAGAACCCCTCGGAGATGGCAGAGCCGTCATGGGGCATTATGGGGTGGATGGGAGGGAGGAGGGAAGTTAGCACTGATTGGTATGAGGAGTTACAGTAGAATGGACGAACGAAAGGGGGGAGTTGGTGACGGGAGGTGAGAAAGGCTGGTGTGGAGGTACATTCATTGTGATATATAACTTGCCCGCCCGACTTAGTCACGGATACCGACGCGAATCACGGCGCTGGGCACATACCGGCACACGGCAAATGATTACAGGGGACTGGATTTTCTAGCAAACATTCGCCGCTTACCAGGTGTCTATATGCGGCTATTTCACATCGAACGTGCCCCAACAATTACAACTCACTTGAACTCACCCATGAGGTGAGAGCGCACAATTCTGACTTGAGCTAATAACCCGTGAAGCATACTAGTAGCAACTCGACGTCAACCCTTCTCCGCCTTCTTGCTACGTACGTCTTGCCTTTTAGCGTTTCCGGTCGACCGTTGTGCGGGGAATTCTGCTTCCTCATCAGGCCGAGGCGCTTACTCTTATCAGTATCACGGTAACCACAATCCTTATCAAGACAACGCTCCCTCTTCCCTAACCCATCAGTCTCTGCTGATGCTTTGCCTGTGGCCCCGCTCCCTTGCTCGTGAATTACTGCGAGCCGGAAAGCACCTGATTGAGGGCGGGGAATACCCGCTTATTACCCGTAGCCGGATGCGTGCCGTTAGACCATTATAGAGGACTTGGCTCGCAAGACTTGGCAAGTCACTTGGTGACACTAGAACGCGAAAGAGTGCTTCCTTAATGATGGCCCCGCACTGCGCATATACGCCACGAAACACCAAGCATTCAACGGACTGACAAATACTCCGCTCTATGTGCTCAGAAGAGAAAGAGAAGCGTGAATCGCTCAAACGAAACACGCAATCATGACTTGGGCGGGCCCCACCTCTTCCGTCCGAGATGGTGCCGCCGTCGTCATCGTTGTTGTCAAGATCTCACAGGGAAGCAGGCTTGGGAGGACAGGCATCCGGGCAGACAGCGCACTAACAACGATCAAACAAAAAAATAATAATTATAGACTTTAGAAAATACAAGATACGACGAGGGCAGGAGCCCAAGTTGGTGAAAGTGCTACAAAGTACCCAACCCACTCAAAAATCAAGACTGCTATAGTGCAAACGCGCATACCCATCAACACCGCGGACGTCAATCGCTCATAAATAAGCATAAGTAGGACTGTGGGGAGCCCTACATATGAAAAGCAGGCGACAGGACACAGTCAACACCTCATTCACGGCCAATGACATACAACAGAATATTCGCACCGTTCAAACGGGGGGTCAACACACACAACTTCATCAATGCGGCTCTTCAGCCACGCCACGACGTCCTGTCCCAGCACCGTGCACTCGTACATTTCCAGCCGCCGCATTTTCACCGGCGTCGCGCTCCCACCAAGTCCGGCTGTCGGAGCTGTTGGTGGTGCGCTCTCGGGGTTACGTGTATCAACCATTTGAACCAGTTTCGTGACCCCATCAGAATGCGCGGGACACCCGCGTAGCGCCAAGTGTTCGAGGAATGGACACATCACTCCGAGGACGTCCTCTTCCGGCGCTCCGAGCATGGCAAAAAGCGGGTCAAGTGGAGTTCCACCGACTTGCAGCGTACGCAGGTGGTTGAGGTCGTTCAAAAATCCCCAAGAAGCAATGAGCCCGCCGTAAAATGGTGGCCCGTTCGAACCGTATGCAATCGAGAGCGAGTGGATCGCCGGATGACTCGATCGCGTGACGAGGTTCGATATGCTGTCATCGATCGGGTCCCGTGCATCGATGTTTAGTGTGAGGCTGCAGAGGCCGGGGGTGACAAGAGAGTCGACGAGAGAGGCCATGAGGTAGTGTCCTCCGACGCTGAGCGTCTTCAGTTCGAGGAGTGTGGTTTGCGACAACGGCAAAACGGGATTGAGCACCGTGGTGACGTGTAGCGATAAATCCTCGAGCGTTTTGTTATTCGAGACAATATGCAGAACGCGGTCAATGGGAATGCTCGTGGTGGGTACCGTCCTGAGGTTCAACGTTCGTAGGTTCATCCTCAGCATCGGTGACGACCATTTAAACGGCGCATATTGCAGGGTAACCGTCTCGAGTTTTGGGAGAACAACTTCCGTATTTGGGTTAGCACTTGGAAGCCATGGCCATTCGCCATGATACATTGGTTCTGCGCAAGAAACTTCGAATTCTTTCAGCAGTGGAGCGGGCCCTTTGGTGCCACGTATTCATCAATGTGACAGGTCAGACCGCTGGGAAAGACGCACCAGAAACTGACTTGAGGGCTTGCCATGAGGGAAACTGTCTGTCGAATCGGAAGACAAATCGTTCCCATCTGTGCATTTGCTCAACTAGATAGTAGATGGCAATGTGACCCCAATGTGAGCTTGCCCTCGATTGGCTGGTCATTGTTATAGCCGACGAGAGCGAGGATGGCGGAGGTGGCGGAGTTAGACTACCAGGCCAGTCATAGTGTGGCGGGGAATGAGGGAGAACAATAGGTGGTGTTGATGGGACTATTTGAATGGAAGTGGTGGGTTGTGAGGCTTGAATTTGCACATAATGAGTGGTCGTAGTCGCATTGTTCGACAAGAAAGTAGGCCACTGGGGGGATGACCGTGTACGTAACCGCGGGAGCGGGGTGCTCGCCGCGGCGTCTGGTACGTGCAAGAAGATCTCAACGTCGAGGGGAATGCGGCTGCCAGAACGTTCTAGCCAGAGTCGGATGGTATCCGCAGACGCATTCGGAGTTGTGACGAGACGTATCTATAAGACAGAACAGTTAGCAACGGAGAATCTGCGGGCAGTCGGAGGGAAGCACGCCGAAAACATGAGGTGGAAGTAAGAGATGCAAGTTTCCCCGAAGAGGAACCTGTGGGCACGGCCGGGAACACGAGACAAACATGTTGTACGCGTGGTCACGGACGTGCCGTTACTGCATCGGGACAGAAGTTGTGGCGAAAGAGGCAGAACGACTATGTGCAAGGCAATCCAAGACGGAGCCAAGTCACTGTTCTACCCTCACAATCGATGGCCCATTCGCCAACTTCTGGCAAGTCGGTGCACAAAAAAATAGAGCACTCGACCGCTCGCTTGGGAAATGAATGTTCAACCAAGGGAAGATGACTGTGGGACCTAGGGGGAGCGCTCGGCGGTCCAGGCATGCGATAACGCGAATAGAACGGATAGGCTCAGTAGGGAAACGAGCGGAGATTTCTAGAGATGCCCAAGCTTGGCCTACGAAGCTCCCACGAAGAAAAAGGTATATTGCGAAGGGTAGCACACCTTTGACCAAAGCCTCGGCATCGACAATGCTAGACGCCTCCACTGGGAGCAAACGGATGAGAGGATCCAAGCGCAACAAGGATACTCGTCGAAATTCATGATGAAGATGTGGCGCAGGAGTTCGTTGGGGAGCCTCCGGATGGGTGACATGTACGCGAGGGCGTGGGCGATCTTGTCTTCTAGCGCATCACGCTCACGCTGGAGCTGCTTGATGACACAGCGTGATTCCGCCATGATCTCAGCTAGTTGAGCCTCGGCGGCTTCGATCTTGTGGTCGAGGTCGCCGAGAGAAGCGTTGCTCTCGTCCAGGAGACGACGGGCATCGGCGAGGGAGGCGGCGGTGGGTGGTTCAGATGAAAATGGCTGAAAGGACATGACGGTAGGATGAAAGAAAGTTTGGATGGGCAAGGGGTATCAGGAAAGAAGGCAGGAGAGAGGCCTTGAGGAAGGAGCAGCCCTGAAGTAGTCAGGGGCAGATGACCTTTGTTCGAGTTTTCCCGCGGCGGGGCCTTGTCTCTCTCTCCGAGTCTGTGAACCGTTGTGTCCCCCGCTTTTTTAAAAAGTAATTCCGATCTCATGCCACAATTGCGGTTAGGCTGTCTGTCTGTCGTCAAGGAACGTGCCACATTTCCCGGTCTCGCCTCGATTATAATTTTTTTCTTGATTTTGAAGACACCCGGACCAAGGTAGGCGCCGGTATGACAGCAACGAGGTTGAATGGTATGTACATGTACAATGGGTAGAGCAGAGCAAGGTGATGGACGGGAAGATTGTTCTCGATAAATGGAATATACAGTATTACAGTCTGGAGATTGATAAGACACTGGCTGCCCAGCCACAACCAGTGCTGGAGGGTGTATCACGGCGTGCTCCGAGGATGCCCCCGTGTTTCTATTTCTTTCCAGCCTCAATAACGTCTCCATTCTTACATGCAATTATTTTTATCTTGGGGGCCGTTATCATTTCGTTTGATTCCATCTTGAAGGAAGCGTCTTTCACAAGGAATGTCCACACGTCATCGCATAGTCGGTAGGTATGGAGATGACCCTGTCCAATATGAGCATGAGTATAAAGAGAACAATGATGGCATACCTTTAAAGTGGTTTTGGTCTTAACTTGCTTGACCATAGTGTCTGCGAGTGACTTGTCAAACTAGAAGGAGATGTTATACTGATGACGTTAAAAGTGCAGGTCGGCTGTGGGCACCTGCTGCAGAACTTTCATTGCAAGCTGAGGGGTGATAGCACCACTAGTGATGAGCTCGTCGAGTGAGTCGGTAAGGGCCATCCCGATGCTACAGTTTACAGCATACGTCAACGACATGGGGGAGACGAACAAGAAAGACATACGAGGAACCCCGATAGAACTCGTAATAAGCAGACGCCATGATTCAAGTACGGCTGAAGGGAGATAAGACCAGTATTCAGACGGTAGTGGTGACGCCCTGAAAGGTCCGGTCACGATGGCTTGCCGTATGCGATGGCAATGGCGGTGCTCGTTGAAAGTTGTGGCGTGGCGTTACTCGTGACTCGATGTGACTCGAGTCAGGTGATTAGTCAGCACTCTCATAATGACCTTTGAGCTGGTCCTCGACTTGGACTGCAACTATGTCATCTTCCCCCTCTACTCAACCCCCGCCTGACGCAACAACCAGCACGAACCACCTGCCTGAAAGAAAAGAGATACCAGAATCTCGACGTAATCGTGGTCAGAGGCCTCTCAATCCTGGCGGTATCAGTGACTCCTCCAGTAGAAATGATACGCGCCGGCAGCGACAGAACGCAGGTCAGAGACGCCGGAATAACTCCCGAGGGCCAGGTAGGAACATGCGATTATTGGTCTCGTCCGCCACGGTCAACTCTGAACTAGATGCAACATCTCTTCGTCCTCAACCTCTAGAATCTCCGCCCGCATCTACTCACTCTCAACCAAACGATCACCACCGTCGCCCTCCTCATACAGCTAGAGGCAGGCCTGCCAACTCCCAAGCCCAGGACCCAAGTCGCCCAATGATCCCAGGACAGAGACGGCGGGCGGCCCGATTCAACCCGGCTCTAAGCGAGCCCACTGCGAGCGTCACTGGCAAGGCGGACGCACCTGCGCAGGCCGGTGGCGGGAACTCTTCACGCAGGCGTACTCGGGCACCACCAGGAGACGATCTCACCTCCATACTCACATTCGCGCTCTCCAACCCGCCGTTCCCAGAATGCATGATCTGTTTTAACCCTATACTCCCAGGGCATCCTTCATGGTCCTGCTCTCCCAAGGAAGAGAAGGACGCGCAGTCATGTTGGAACACTTTCCATCTCAAATGTATTAAGCCGTGGGCAGAGAAAAGCGTGAAGGATACAGAAGATGCCTGGAGAGCGCGCGGGGAGGAAAGGAAAGGTGAATGGAGGTGCCCGGGGTGCCAGTCGAAGCGTGAAATCGTCCCGCGTAAATATTGGTAAGTTGTGGATATAACAGATGGGAATATGCGCACTTATGCTGTCATGTAGGTGCTTTTGTGGTTCAACGCAGGACCCAAAACCCCCGCGATTGGCAACTCCTCACTCTTGCGGAAATTCATGTGCGCGCGCTCGAGTTTGCGGACACCCTTGCCCGTTACCTTGCCATCCCGGGCCATGTCCTCCATGCAAGATCACTATCCAAAATCCTTGTCACTGCGGCAAGGATACCATTGCGCTTGTATGCTCTCGTGCTAACCCAACGACTGGTGGTAGAGTCGCTCTTTTTGCCAATCGGTCTTGCGGCCAAAAGTGCGGGAAAACTCTGCCTTGTCAAAATCACGTCTGCCAGGACATTTGCCATGACGGCGAATGCACTCCGTGCTCCATAACTGATTTGGTGAGATGCTGGTGTGGCAAAGAGAGAAAGCAACTTGCTTGTGGTGAAGGTGAAGATAAGGAATGTAACGTCCTCGGTTCGCATGGTGAGGAGTCGTGGATCGGGAAGTTTGACTGCGGTAATGTGTGCGAGAGGTCTGTCGGCTGTTACATTCCCGTTGTTGTCGCGCGCCTTAAACCTATCATCAGGCTTCTCGACTGTGGTATCCACAAATGTCCCAAGACGTGCCATCCACCATCGCTTACGGCCCCCAAGTGCCCTTATTCTCCTCTCGCTGTTACTCACTGTCCGTGTGGCAAACGGTCGCTGACTGACCCAGCCACTCACCACTATTTCTCCGGCAACGCAAAGCTCATCCGCTCGGCCTGTACAGATCCCGTTCCAACATGTACATCACCATGTGGGAAAGCGCTCGATGAATGTGCTCATTTTTGTAGTGCGACTTGCCATACTGGTCCATGCCCCCCATGTACCGTCCCCGTTGTCCGACCGTGCCGTTGCGGTTCGACAACGCGCACCCTCACCTGCAGTACAACGCAAGCCGAGACGGATTCAACCACCTTTCTGTGCAACAAGCCTTGTGGTTCGCTGCGCGCATGCGGCCA
>WNGR01001975.1_pt1 | contig 22601 bp, 22 predicted proteins | sample 5407581 | NCBI WGS metagenome assembly WNGR01 (sample SAMN13153383, study PRJNA577476) | soil metagenome | isolation source: 80 cm soil or saprolite under Garry oak tree replicate 2 | place: USA:California | collected 2016-06-15
TACGCCGACGGCGATGACTACTACTTCATGAATCCCGTCGACTACGAACAGACCGTCCTCAAGGGCACGACCCTTGGCGATGCCGTTGAATACCTCACGCCCAACCTGCAGATCAAGGTCAGCTATCACGACGGGAATGCCGTAGGCATCGAGCTTCCCTCCGCAGTCGAACTCCGGGTCGTCGAGACCGAACCCGGCTTGAAATCGGCCACCGCCTCCAGCGTCACCAAGCCCGCCAAGACCGAAACAGGCCTCGTGGTCCAGGTGCCCCCTTTCATCAACGAGGGCGAAAAAATTCGCGTCGACACCAGCGAAGGTGCCTACCTCAGCCGCGCCTGATCCGTCTCATCCAGTAGCCAGGCGCTGCGTCCAGGGTTTGGACGGAGGTTTCCATGAAACCGCTGCTTCTGCTGCTGATCCCACCCATGTTTATTCAGGCGGCTGCCATGTTCTCGCCTCCGCCTGCTCCTTTCCCCGGGCCTCCCACGGACGATCAATCAGAGCTGGTGCAGGGTAACAATGCCTTCGCCATTGAGCTCTATGGCCAGGTGCGTAATCAGCATGGCAACCTCTTCTTCTCGCCTGCCAGCATCTCCACCGCGTTGGCCATGACGTATGCCGGCGCAAGCGGCAGTACTGCCGCCGAAATGCAAAGCACGCTTCATTTCACGCTGCCCGCGGCACGCCTCCATTCGGCCATGTGTGCGCTTCTCGGTAATCTCAACGCCGCGCACACCGGCTATCAGCTTCGCGTGGCCGACGCTCTCTGGTCGCAGCAGGATGAGAAATTCCTCCCCGCCTACCTCGCCTTGACCAAGACCAACTATGCTGCGGGCTTCCATCCGGTCAATTTCAAAACAGACCCCGACAAAGTGCGCTTGACGATCAATCAATGGATCGAGCAGCAAACCGCGGACAAGATCAAGGATCTGCTCAAACCGGGAGTGGTCACGCCCGACACGCGTCTCGTTCTCACCAATGCCATCTACTTCAAAGGAGACTGGCAGGCGCAGTTCGACAAAGCGCAAACCAAACAAGAGGACTTCCATCGATCGACGGCGCAGACCGTGCGCGTGCCCCTAATGCACCGTGATGGCAAATTGAACTACTTCAACGGTGGAACGTTTCAGGCCCTGGAGATTCCCTACAAGGGCGCAGAGCTGTCCATGATCGTCTTCCTCCCCAACGATCTGGCCGGTCTGCCCGCACTCGAGCAGTGGTTGACGCCCGCCAGCCTGCAGCAGTCGCTTGCCCAGTTACAACCTGCATCGAAAGTCATCCTCACGCTGCCAAAGTTCAAGATGACACAACAATTTGACCTGAACGACGCGCTTGCCGCTTTGGGCATGAAGCATGCCTTTCAAAGAAACGCGGCCGATTTCTCCGCCATGAATGGCAAACGCGATTTGTGGATCTCAACGGCGATCCACAAGGCTTACGTCGATGTCAACGAGGAAGGAACCGAAGCAGCGGCTGCAACGTCGACGGTCATGCGGACGCTCTCTTTGTCGCGTGAACAGGAGCCTGTTGTTTTCCGCGCAGATCACCCGTTCCTCTTCCTCATCCGCGACAACCGTTCCGGAGGCATCCTGTTCATGGGCCGCGTTGAAGATCCGTCGAACTAGGCCTGTCGATCTCGGCCTGCCGGTTGCACACATCAACCTTCATCCTGCGTGATGCGTCTCATCGCGGCGAGTCCCCGCCCACCGCAATCGCTTCGCAACGCGCTTCATGCCCCGACCGGCACGCGTACCTGGCCACAACCTGGGCGGCAGAGGCAGCCAGAATGTTGTGACCGCGCGTGGTGGGATGAAGACTGTCCCAAAAAAGAAAGGTGTCCGGGTCAACCGTGAAGTTGCCCTGCGAACTCGCCGTCGTGTTGGTCAGCGAATACGTCGCAGGAGAGGCGATGATCTGGTTGAACAGCCCGAACACGTCGAGTTGACTGAGCGACAAGTGCCGGCGATGGTTGAGATCGCGCAGCACCGCAACTCCTGCGTTCAAAAAGTCATTGTAGAGAACGCTTGCCTGCGTCGCGGGAATCGATGTCGTGGGAGACCCGTTGAATCGCGGCGCCAATCCAAGCGGAGGCGCGTTCGGAATAATGAACTGCGTTGCCCCGGCATGGATGAGGCGTTGAATGTTGAGAGTCTGTTGAACCGCTGCGTTGATCACGTCGGCCGATGAGGTGGCGTAGAGAATATCGATCGCACCTCCCCACATGACGAACAGCGTCTTGTGATTGATCTTGGGGTGCGTAGCAAGATAGTCGGTAATCTGTTGGCCGATGTTATTGACATTCACAGACAGCGAATCCGACGGGCCAAACGTGAGCACCCCGGTACCCGTTCCTGTCGTGGCGAAGCCGTACGCATAGTTCGTTCCGCCATCGAGAGAGTTTTTGATCACCGGCTTCGATGGCAGCGTCTCCGCGAACTGTTCAATCCACACGCCAAAATACTTCTGCGCAGCCGGCACCGTATCAAAGCCGTCCGTGAACCGGCCGTCCGTATAGTCGCCGGCCGGGCCAGGAATTCGCACCCCGTACTTCGCTTCGGAGAGATGCGCGACATTTCCGGTGTCCGATAGAGAATCGCCAAACACAACAATGGATGTGTAGTCCTGCGCCTGGGCCACAACTGCGCCGAACGTGAGGAGAAGCACCGACAAACCGCAAACAAAGCTCGACCGTTCGCTTGCAGATGGTCTGGTTACTTTGGTTGCCTGCAGAGGCTCGCGCGGGGGAGTCTTGAACGCAACCTGCCTGGACTTGCGGAGTCGCAGAGTTAGCCGCATGGGTATCCCTCAATCTTCAAGATTTGAAAAATGATACCGGGCCGACAACAGCGACATAATAGCCAGACTTCGAGAAAGAAGCCAGCACCAATTCAACCTTTAAATATACGAATCACCCACAAGTGCAGCGGGCAATCAAGCCCAACGACACAGGGCATCCCAGTTCTCATCCGCCGCAGCGGATGAGAACTGGGAGCCGAGAGACGCTCGCCCAAATCATCATGGAACTCAGCCCAGCCCGGAACGAGCTAGAAGCTAAAAGCTGAGGGCTAAAAGCTGCTCTACGCCTCCGGCAGCTTCACCAGCCTGACCTCGAGCAGCGCCTCGATCTTCAGCAGCGCATCCAGCACCGCGTCGGAAACCGGCGCATCCACCTGCACCACCGCCAGCGCCTTAACCGGCTTCAACCCGGAGCGGTCCCGGCCCAGCGCGAAGTTCGCGATGTTCACGCCGTATTCACCCAGGATCGTGCCGATCTTGCCGATCACGCCCGGGACATCGAGGTTGCGGCAAACCAGCAGATTCCCTTCCAGCGGAGCCTCCACGTCAATGCCGTCAAACTCCAGCAGCCGCGGCTGTTCCCCGTGAATCACCGTGGCCGTCGCATGGTTGGCCCCCGCCGCCGAATGCAATTCCACCGCCAGCATCGTTGCCGCTCCGCCACGATTGCTCTCCTGCTTCTCTTCGTGCACCCGGATGCCGCGCTCTTCCGCCACTGCGGCGGCATTAATGCGATTCACATTTTCCGAGCCCTGCAGCAGACCGGCGATCGCCGAGTTGCGCACCAGGTCGGTCTTGGCCTCGGTCAGCACCCCGCCATATACAAGCTGAATGGCCTCAATGCCACCCTTGCCCGTCTGCGCCAGAAACGAACCCAGCCGCGACGCCAGGTCAATGTAGGGCGACAGCTGCACATACTCCTCGTGGCTCAGCGAAGGCAGGTTCACCGCATTCTGCACCACGCCCAGCTTCAGATAATCGCGTACCTGACGCGCGATCTGAATGCCCACAGCTTCCTGCGCTTCAGCAGTCGAACCCGCAACGTGCGGCGTCAGAATCACGTTCTCCAGTGCTGCATAAGGCGAGTCCTTCGGAGGCTCGACCGTAAATACATCGAGTGCCGCACCCGCCACCTGCCCGCTCTTCAGGGCTTCCACAAGCGCGCCGTCTTCAATCAGTTCGCCGCGCGCGCAATTGATGATGCGTATGCCCTTCTTCATCTTCGCCAGCGTCTTGGCGTTGATCACGCCCGTCGTCTGCGGAGTCAATCCCACATGCAGCGTCAGATAGTCCGACCCGGCAATCAATTCATCCAGCGTCACCAGCTTGATGCCGTTCTCGCGCGCAACAGCGGCCGACACAAACGGGTCGCTGCCGATAATCTCGAGACCGAACCCCTTCGCCCGCTTGGCAACTTCCAGCCCGATGCGCCCCAGCCCGAGAATGCCCAGCGTCTTGCCGCGCAGCTCGGCGCCCTGCAGGCTCTTCTTCTCCCACTTGCCCGCGTGCATGCTCGCATTCGCCGCCGGAACCTTGCGCGCCAGCGCCAGCATCAGGCCAATGGTCAGCTCCGCGACAGCCACCGCATTCGCACCCGGCGTATTCATCACCACGATGCCGCGCCGCGTCGCTGCATCGGCATCGATGTTGTCCACTCCTACGCCCGCGCGTCCCACCACCCGCAGCTTGGGAGCCTGCTCCATCAGCGCGTCGTCCACCTGCACGGCCGACCGCACCACCAGCGCGTCCGCATCCTGCAGCGCCGCGGGTAACCCGTCGGGAAGCTTGTCATGCGTCAGAACTTCCCACCCCGGCTCGGCGGCAAACACCGCCAGCGTCGCCGGAGACACCTTCTCCGCCAAAACAATCTTCATCACGTCTCCCTTGTCCGCCCCGGCGGACGCCCCTAAGTAGTCGTCAAAGCGGATGCCTTCCTTCTCGCACATCAGGTCAAACATCCGCATCACCGCCGAGTGCGGTTTGCCCTCGCCCCGCTCATACTTCCAGATGGAATTGGGATGCACTCCCAGCCGCTCCGCCATCTGGTATTGATAGAGATCCAGCTGCTTCCTCGCGATCAGCAGCTTCTCTCCAAAACTCAGCGCCATAAATACAGCTCCCAGCTGTTAGCTTCTAGCTCCTAGCTAAAGGCTCACTGCCCTACCCGTTCTCGAAGCAATCGCAAAGAATAGTGCAGCACCCCGATGTTCGACCTACCGAAAACAAGCTAGCGGCTAGAAGCTAGGAGCTAGCGGCTGCACTTGCATACACCTGCTGCGCTGCTGCCACCGCCTGCCCATACACCACCGGCAGCTTCAGCGTGTCCTTGGCGATATGCTCCATCGCGCCCAGAAACGCGATCGTGTCCAGGAAGTCGAAGAAACCCAGATGCGCCACGCGGAAGATCTTTCCCTGCATCGTGCCCTGACCGTTGGCTGTCACCAGGCTGAATCGCGTCTTCAGCGCTTTCACCACGTCGCCCGAATTCATGCCTTCAGGGACCGCTACCGCAGTCGCGGCGCCCGACGGAGAGTTGGGAGCAAACAGCGTGAAGCCCAGCGCTACCAACCCGGCGCGCGTCGCCTTGGCGTTCACCTGCGCGTTGTTGATCAGCGCGATGCGCCCCTTCTCCAGATCCCCGCCAGCCTGCCCGGCAATGTAATCCAATGCCGCGCCCAGCCCCGCGATCAGTGCCACCGCAGGCGTATACGCGCTCTCACCCTTGACCGCGTTCTTGCGCTCCTTGCGCAGGTCAAAGTAGTAGCGCGGATTCTTCGACTTCTCCATCGCCGCCCACGCCTTGTCGCTCACGCTCAGGTAAGCCAGCCCCGGCGGAATCATCACAGCCTTCTGCGAACCGCCAATCAGAATGTCGACACCCCAGCCATCCACGTCAAACGTCTGCGTGCCCAGCCCTGTAATCCCATCCACCACCAGCAGCGTCTCGGTGCCCTTTACCATCGCGGCCACGGCTTCCACGTCGTGGCTCACCGCCGTCGAAGTCTCCGATGCCTGCATGTAAACGGCCTTGTGCTCCGGCTTCAGCGCCTTCTTCACTTCGGCCATGTCAAAGGTCTGCCCGTAGGGCACCTCCACCACGTCCACCTGGCATCCAAAGGCCTTCGCAAGATCGGTCCAGCGCTCGCCAAATTTGCCGGCGCTCAGCACCAGCACCCGGTCGCCCGGCGAGGTGAGATTCGAGACCGAAGCCTCCATCGCACCGGTGCCCGAAGACGACAGCAGCAGCACATCGTTCTTGGTGCCGACAAAAACCTTCAACTGCGCCAGAACCTTCTGAAACAGGGCGCGGAACTCAGGCGTGCGGTGGTGCATGTCAGCCGCCGCCATGGCAAACTGGGCCGCTGGCAACAGTGGAGTCGGACCGGGCGTAAACAGACGCGTTTTGCGAATCATGAGCTCTCCTCGCCTCTCAGACCACCCCGCTCGGGGAAGGTCAACAATCACATAATACACATTCTTGTGGTTTTTGTGAGTGATTACCTGTGCAAAACCCTTATTTTTCCCGAATTTCCCCCGCAAGCTGTCATCCCGAGCAAGTCCGCCGCAGCGGACCGCCTGGCGACTCTCGACCTCTCGCCAAATCGAAACGTTAGAATTGATTCCCAGTTGCGATCAGGAGTTTGGAATGCCGCCAATATCGAGAAGAGACTTCGTCAAAACCGCCTCCACGACGGCCCTCTTGGGCGCGGCCCTGTCGTCAGGCACGCGCGCGCTTCACGCCTACCCCATCGGCCTGCCCCTCGGGTGTCAGACCTGGCCCGTGCGGGAGATGATCGCCAAAGACTTCCCCGGCACACTCAAGCAACTTTCCGCAGCCGGATTCCAGGCTGTCGAGCTCTGCTCGCCGGTCGGCTATGCTGACTCGGGATTCGCCGGCCTCGCCAAATACAAGGGGTCCGAACTTCGGAGCATCCTCCACGATGCAGGCCTCACCTGCACCAGCAGTCACTTCTCCATGGAAGAATTGAGGAAGAATCAGGACGACCGCATCGCCTGGGCAAAAGATGTCGGCCTGACCCAGATGCTTGTCCCCAGCCTGAGCGGGCCGAAAAACCCCACCATGGATGATGTGAAGCGCGCCGCCGAAGAATACAACCGCATGGGCGAGCGGGCAGCGGCTGCCGGCATCGTTCAAGGCCTGCACAACGAGGACTTCGAACTCACCAAAGTCAACGGCCACCGCACCTACGACCTGCTTTTCCAGCTTCTCGATCCCCGGTTCGTAAAGTTCCAGTTCCAGGTGTCCACCATCAGCGAGGGCTACGACGCCGCCGAATACTTCACCAGGTACCCCGGCCGCTTTATCTCCATGCACGTTCAGGGCTGGTCGGCAAGCAAGCGCCAGATCGTCCCCGTAGGTCAGGACTCGCTCGATTGGAGAAAAATTTTTACCGCCGCAAAAACGGCCGGCATCAAGAACTACTTCGTCGAAATGGACCTGCCGTTGATGAAGGCCAGTGTTCCGTACTTACGTCATTTGCAGGTGGGATAAAGCCGTCTTCACCAGTTTTCGAGAATCGCAAAACGCGAAAATCAAGCTCGATGGTTGCAACGCGCGGCAGACCCATCTAAGATGCGCAATTGACTCTATGCCGCACGTTGCCCACTCCGCGCCCTCTACCCCGGTTATCCGTCCACGGCTTCACCTGGGCAAGCTGTGTGTTGCCATTCAGGCTGCATCCCCGGCGCAGATGTTCGAACGCGCCGAAACCGCCCTCAAAGACTCGAAATTCCTCGAGTTCCGACTCGACTTACTTCCCAAGCCCGCCGCAGCCCTCCCGGCGCTGAAGAAATTCATGGCCGAAAATCGCGAGGTTGCGGCCATCGCCACCTGCCGCCGCAAGGAGTTTGGCGGCAACTTCACCGGGTCGCTCACCTCTGAACTCGACCTGCTCGAAAACGCCGCTGCCGCTGGCTGCCAGATCGTCGATCTCGAAGTCGAATCGGCTGAAGAAGCCAAGCCCGCGCAGTTGGAGAAGTTTCGCGCCGCTCTGCGAGCCAACACAACTTCCCTGTTGATCAGCTTCCACGACTTCTCTCGCACGCGCGCGTTGGAGCACGCCGCAGACCGCATCGCCGCCTTCAAACCCGATTTCCTCAAGGTGGTTTCAACCGCCCATTCTCTCACCGACAATCTCGCCGTACTCCGCCTCATTGAAGACCGCTCGCGTTCCGCGCGGGTCATCGGCATCGCCATGGGCGAGGAAGGCCTCGTCAGCCGTGTCCTCGGGCCGCGGGCGGGCGCCGAGTTCACCTTCGCCTCTTTGGATGACGGTTCTGAAACCGCGCCCGGACAGGTCTCCGCACGAACCCTCCATGACCTTTACCGCCTCGAACACCTCGACCAGGCCACACGCATCTTCGGCGTCGCCGGCAACCCCATTGCCCACTCGCTTTCTCCGCTGCTGCACAACACCGCGTTTCGCCGCGAACACGTCAACGCCGTCCTGCTGCCCCTCAAAGTGCGCACCCTCGCCGAACTGCTCACCCTGATTTTGGAGCTGCCCATCAGCGGCGTCGCCGTAACCATGCCTCTCAAGCAGGAAGTGCTGCCGCACCTCGCCAACATGGACCCCCTCACCGCCCGCATCGGCGCCTGCAACACCCTTCGCACCGGGGCCGATGGCAAGCTCTACGGCTTCAACACCGACGTTGCCGGCGTGGTGCGTCCGCTCGAAAAGCGTCTTCACCTCAAAGGCGCGCGCATTGTCGTGTTGGGAGCTGGTGGCGCTTCACGAGCTGCCGTCTTCGGACTGGTGGATCAGGGCGCTGAAGTCTTCATCGTCAATCGCACCCACGAACACGCGGTGACGCTCGCCAAAGCCGCCAAAGCCAAGGCGCTCAAGCACGAGCAACTGGCGAAAAACCGCTTCGATGTGTTGATCAATTCCACACCCTGCGGCATGGCGGGCTCGAAACAAGCCCTGCCCATCGCCGAAAACGAGCTCAACGCCGGCCTGGTCTTTGACATGGTCTACAACCCGCTCGAAACGCCCCTGCTCAAGCTGGCACATTCGCGCGGAATCCGCGTCATCAGCGGCCTCGAAATGTTCGTGCAACAAGGCGCACGCCAGTTCGAAATCTGGACCGGGCGCTCCGCCCCCGAAGCGGAGATGATGCGAGTCGTCGAACGCGCTCTTAAAAAACAAGGCTGAGCCGGTCCGCAGGACTCACGCTCACCCTGCCTTGATTCTGTACCTTATCGGGACGCCGGCGAGAACGGCGGCCCCCGACAGACATCTGGTCATCTCTTGACCTGGAGCAAAAAGTATATACAATTAGCCTATGGGAATTTCGTACGATCCCGCTAAAAATGAATGCAATATCCGACAGCGTGGACTTTCATTTGAGCGGGCGGCGGATTTCGATTTCTCTACTGCGACATTCAACACGGAACTCCCCAAGGGTGAGATACGACGCGTCGCCGTTGGATATCTAGATGGACGATTGCATCTGCTCTGCTATGTCCCCAACGAAACCGGAATTCGCGTCATCAGTTTCCGTAAGACAAACAAGAGGGAGGCGAAGCTCTATGGCAAACCGCAAAACCTTGACCAACAGTGATGGCGAAGTGCGAGAACTGACAGCTCAGGACGCGGCCAAAGCGGTGGGCTTCTCCGCTCTACCCGAGTCGGAGCAGAAGATGCTCCTGAAAATCCGCAGGCGTGGGCCACAAAAATCTCCCAGAAAAGTCCCGATTTCAATTCGGCTTTCCCCAGACGTGGCAGAGGGTCTGCGTGCCACCGGCAATGGGTGGCAGGGCCGCGCGGATGAAGCGTTGCGGTCATGGCTGCTCGATAAAAGAAGAGGGCAGTAAACCACGCTTCGCTAACCTGCCGAATCTTGGCATCCAGCGTCCCTGGCAAAATTCTTATTTGCGTTTCTTCTTGGCGGTCTTGGTGGCCTTGCCCGCTTTCGCCTTATCCTCCGCCGAATGGAACCCCGGGATCGGCGCCAGATCGGGCCCGATGCGCCGCACCGTCGTATCGATCATCTCGTAGCTTATGGTGCGCGGAGCCACCGGCCGCGTGACGCCCGTCTGCGGATCGATGCTCACATTTTCGCCGTTGGCAATCAGGAAGCTGAACGCCGGCGCACTGCCGCCCGGCACTGGAACCCGCGAAGTTGTGACCGGCAAGAATCCCTGAATGGGTCGCAGCCGGAACGCCGTCTCATACCGATGCCGCTTCACGCTCCACGTGAACACGCGCACCTGGTCAAAGTCATACGGCAAACCGGCCTTGGGCGGCTCCAAGACCATCACGTATTCCGGCACCTCATGGTTCGGTGCGGAGGAGTCCGGATCGACCACCTTCGCGAACACGTACGCTCCGACGATGCGCTGGCCCTCGGCATACTGCGCCACTTCATCCGGCACATCCACGTCGATGCGCCCGGCCAGCAGCCACCCGACATTGCCCTGCGCATCGCGAACCAGCCACCAGTCCTCCATGATCATCGGCGGAGGCGCGGGCTGTCCCGGAATCGGCGCTGCGGGTTTAGCCACCTTGGCACCCGGCGGCGCGGCTGCCTTGCTTGGAGTAGCCGGCTTCGCACCGCCCGGTGTGGCCTGTGTCGCGGGCTTCTGATTCACCGGCCCCATGCCCGGAATCGGCGCCTTGGGCACCGAAGCGCGCGAAAGCAGTTGCAGCTTTGCATTGGCAAGCAGAAGCACAAATCGGTCCGTCGTACGGCCCGGCGTAATGTGCAGGTAAACGTCGTCGCGCAGCACGGCGGTCGCGATAACGGGGTCCTGCTTATGCTGTGCACCAAGCTTACCGAACTGGTCGTACAGCTCGCTGTCGATCACCGCGTGCTGCTCGATCCAGCCGATTTCGTTCTTCTGCGTCTTGACCTTGAGAAAGCGCCGCCCATGCTCCAGCACTTCGAGAGGCTGGCCGTTGTTCACTTCGGCCACACGATTCGAAACCGCGGCCACCCGATCGTGCAGGTACATCTGGCGCGCGGAAACATACACCGTTTCCTGCTTCACGGGATGAATGCGTGAGCAGCCGCAGGCCGCCACGAGACTTAAAAGGGCAAACTGCGAAAATGCAGAGATTGACAAGCGGATGGGCAGCAGGACACGAGGCATTGAAGAGCGCTTGAGCACGGGGGCGGTCAATCTTGAGGATAGCACTAGCCAGTGGTCAGTGATCAGGGGTCAGAGGTCAGGGGTCAGGGACCAAGTCTCTAATCCCTATTTGCATTTCCCCATTCCCTACTCCCTAGTCCCTAATCCCTACTCCCTGTTTTCCCCCCGCCATCATCGACACCACCGCGCACACCGCGAGAATCGCGCCCATGATCGCCAGCGAAATCGTAATCGGCACCTCGAGCCATCGCGCCGCCAGCATCTTGAGCGCCACAAAGCCCAACAGTGCCGCCAGCCCGTAGTGCAGATAACGGAAGCGGTCAAGCAGCGACGCCAGTGCGAAGTACAGCGAACGCAGCCCAAGAATCGCAGCGATGTTCGACGTATACACCACAAACGGATCGTGCGAAACCGCGAGTACCGCCGGAATGGAATCGACTGCAAACAATAGGTCGGTGAATTCAACCGCCAGAATCACCGGCAGCAGTGAACCCTTGCTGGGCTGCAGCCGCCTGATCCAGTCTGGAATGGCGGCATGCGCCGATCCGCCCCGCGCCAGTCTGAAGGCCGCGTACAACAAAAACAAGCCAAAGACATACGTGATCCATTCGAACCGATGCAGCAGCGTCACCCCCGCCGCAATGAAAAGCGCGCGCAACACCACCGCCCCCGCCACGCCCCACAGCAGCGCCGTGTGCTGGCGCTTCGCATTGATGCGAAAGCCTTGAAAGATCACCAGGAAGACAAAAAGATTATCGATGCTGAGCGACGTCTCGATGGCGTACCCGGCAACGAACTCGAGCGCCCTCACATGCCCCTGCGCAATCGAGATCCAGCCCGCAAAGCAGGCCGCAACCAGGGTCAGAACACCGGTCCAGGCCCACGCCACTCCTTGCGACTGTTGCGATTCGCCGCGTCGCCCAGGCAGAAACGAATCGATGGCGAGCAGCACCACCACGGCCAGATGAAACCCTATCCACCACGTCCAGGAAGCGCCGCCAATCATCAATAATCCCAACTCTCAGACAGCCCGGCCGGTTGCATTCAGCTCACGATAAAACCCCAGGTCGGCCCCGCTCAAAGTCTTGGCAATGTAGACAATCTGTCCGTAGTGCATGCCGAAGTGCTCCACCACCTGATACACAGCATCGAGGCCCCTCACGTGATAGCCCTGAATCTCATAAGCTGCCACCAGGTCCGCGGTCGTGAGCCGCGCCAGCACTTCCGCAGCTTGTTGCATCGTTCCATGCAGCAGTTCCAGAAGCTTCGAAGCAGAGATCTGTTCCCGCGCCCCAAACTCCGCGGGCCGGTCCCGATCATCCTCCAGCCGGTTAAACGATGCCACCAGCCACTGCCGCACATTGCCATTCAAGTGAAGAATCAAATTCCCAATACTGTTCGCAGCTTCGTTGGGACGCCACCACACCTGCTCCTCGCTCAGCGGTTCCACGCACATGCGAAGCCGCGGCCAATACTGTTCCAGCAGCTTTTGGCGCGAGAAAGCAAGAAAGATGTCGGCAATGTCATCTTGTGTGTCAGTCACAAAACACGCCTTTCCTGATGCATCCTACAAGACCGCCCGCGAACAGAGACAGCGAACACATCAAAAACTCGGATGCCGACGTGGCAGCCGTCCACTGCAACACTGTTCACTGTCCACTGCACACTGTCCACTGTTCACTGTTCACTGTCCTCACTTCTGCCCTATCAGCCGAATCGTCTCCAGAAACACATCCCCGTCGATCGTGAGACTACGCGCGCTGACCTTGTCCAATGTGTCTTTCGCCGTGTGGTGATAGCTGTTGTTGGGTCCATAGTTCAGATCGATTACGTCGATTGACGGCACGCCGCGATGCACAAAGGCCAGGTGATCGTCTTCCACCGCCTCATCCACCTGGAAGAAGTACCGCTCATAGCCAAACTTCTTCGCGGCCTGTTTTGCCAGCGCGACCAGCCAGTCTGTTGAATTGCTCTCGCGCTGAATATCGAGGTCCTTGTCACCGATCATGTCGGCCAGTATGAAGGCTTTGATGCGCTTCAGCGTACTGTCGCGCCCCCACCTGGCTGCGAGATGCCGGCTGCCATACGTCGAATCCGACTGCGACCAATTCTGGATGGCCTCCTCGCCGTCAAAGAAAACCAGCCATACCGAGTAGCCATCGAGCTGTTTCTTCCGCGCCACCTCTTCGCGAAGCTGATCGCCTATGGCCATCAATAGCCCCGTCGTCGAGCCTCCATCGTTGGCGCCCACAAAGCCGATGTTGCGCAGCGGGTAGTTGGTCTCATAGTGGCTGCCCAGCACGATCACGCCGTCCTTCTTGCCCTGAAAGCGCACGATAAAGTTGCGCATGTTCACCGGACCGATGGGTGTGTCCGCCGTGAATGCATCTTCTTCTAGTTGGTCATGCTGAAAATGCGCTCTCAGAAACGCTTCGGCCTTGCTGTGTCCTTGGCTCGTGGGCCATCGCGGCCCGAGCGATACAAACTCACGCGTGTACTCCAGAGCCTTGGCTCCATTGAAGTGCTGCGCCGGGGCTGCGAGGGGCAGAACAACCAGCAGGCCCAACCAGAGTCTCTTCAAAACTGCAATCAAGCGCATTACGCGGCCCCTTCGCAATCTATATCCCTGCTGATGAACAAACCGTCCCTCATGAGACTGAACTGACTGCTGAAAGTCTCTCTTGCTTCAAAGTGGCCATTGATGAAGGAACCCGGCGTGGCCGCATTCCGCCTTCGAGAGGACACTTCGTTCTACGCCGCGCTTTCCTTGGCCTTGCGCCTCGAAGGATGCACCCACCACGCCACCCCGATGCCGATGAGGTAGAGCGACAGCATCGGGACAGCGTAAATGCACATGGTCCATGGATCGGGGCTGGGCGTGATAATGGCCGCGACCAGGAAGATCGCCAGAATCGCATACCGGATGTTCTTCCACAGGAAGCGCGGGCTGACAATGCCAAACATGGCCAGAAAGAAGATCAAAATCGGCATCTCAAAACTGATTCCCAGGCCCAAAATCACCGACAAAAAGAACCCCGTATACTCCTCGATCGTCACCATGGGGTTGAACTTGTTCCCGAACTGAACAATGAGAATTTTCAGCGCCCCCGGCAACACATAGAAGTACCCAAACGAAGCACCCCCCAGAAACAGCCCCACCGTGGCCGTCATAAACGGAATCACGAACCGTCGTTCTTTCTGGTAGAGCCCCGGCGCAATAAACAGCCACACCTGGTAAAGGATGAAGGGTGAAGCCAGAATCGCTCCGCCAATCAGCGCCACCTGCAGGTACAGGTTCAGCGGGTCCATCGGATGCGTGTAGTTGAGCTTGATATTGAGACGATCCAGTGGAGCCTGCACCAGCCCATACAAGCGCTCGTGAAAGTAGTAAGCCACGATAAAGCCCACGAACAGATAGGCTGCAGAATGCACGATGCGCCGGCGCAGCTCCTCGAGGTGCTCCATGAGGCTCATGCCGGGTAAGTCCGCGCGCTGGCTTACTGCTTCCCGCGCCTTGCCGATTGCGTCCGCGGCATCAACCATGCTGGTTTACTGGCTCCGTTCCAGGGGTGGTGGATTCTGTCGCCGGCTCCTTGGCCGGTTCTTCGCTTGCCGCCTCAGCCCCGGCGACCGTCTCTTCCGGCGCCTCGGGCGCAGCCACCTGAGTCGGCGGAGCCGCGCTCACCTGCTCGCCGACCGTGGGCGGGTTTATCCGCGGAAGAATAACCGCAGACTGCGAATTCTCCGCTGTCTCAGGAGGATACTGCTCCGGGTACTGGCTTTCGCCCGGGTACGGCGATGCCGTAGGCGATTCGACCGCTCCGATCCCGGCTTCAGCTTCAACCGTCTGAGCTGGTGCGGCCAGTTCCATGGTGCGCAGCCTCTCCGCTTCTTCCTTCTTGCGCCGATCAGACTCTTCTGAAAGCCGCAATTCCTCCTCCATCTGGAACTTGAAATCGTTGGAGGCTTTGCGGAACTCGTACATCAGCTTGCCGATCTGACGGCCAATCTGCGGCAGACGCCGCGGCCCAAAGACCACCAGCGCCAACACCATCAAGATGAGCGAGTCGGCCATGCCAAGACTGGCGAATTCAATTGGCGGAGGTGTTCCCATGAAGCACCATGATACCTTCCCGCGCGCGACGCTCACAAACTGAACTCGCCCAAAGTTTTTCGTTCAACTGAGATGCGCGGTTTGAGCGCCGTATTAAAGCTTTGTTACCATAGAAACAGCGGACCAACTCCACCGATCGGATTTAAGCGAATCCTTCCGGCTGGCGTTGAATCCCACAGGTAAGGTTGCAACATCCCCGTGGATGGGGCGTTGCTTGGGCCGACGGCGATCGTCGCCGTGGCTTTCGAGTTTCGCATGTGCGTCCACTGCAACCATGTTTGCTTTCAACATCCCCGTCCGCGTACTCCTCAGAGTGCGGCGGACTGAAGGCGGAATATTTTGACTCTGGTTCTTGACGAATTAACTGCGGCCTCGTCGGCTGCCGAATCCTGCAGCCTAGAAAACTACCTCGCGCTTCCCGATCACTCCATGGACGCCCGCATTGCGGCCGCCCGTGAAAAGCTGGGCAGCACCACCATCCTCCTCGGCCACCACTATCAGCGCGATGAGGTAATCCGCTTCGCCGACTTCACCGGCGACAGCTACAAGCTCTCCAAAGCAGCAGCCGAAACCGACGCCAAATACATCATCTTCTGCGGCGTACACTTTATGGCCGAAAGCGCCGACATACTTGGCCGCGACGGCCAGCAGGTCATTCTGCCCGACCTGAACGCTGGCTGCTCCATGGCCGACATGGCTGAAATCTCCCAGGTCGAGGCCTGCTGGGAAACCCTCGAGCGCCTTGGACTCGCCTCCGAAACCATTCCCCTGACCTATATGAATTCGGCAGCCGCCATCAAGGCATTCTGCGGCGAGCGCGGCGGCCTGGTCTGCACCTCCTCCAACGCGCGCGCCGCCTTTGAGTGGGCCTTCGCTGGCGGCAACCCGGGGTCCCCAACGACAGGTCTTCGTCGTTGGGGTGGAAAGCCGGGGTCCCCAACGAAAGGTCCTCGTCGTTGGGGTGGAAAGCGCATCCTCTTCCTGCCCGATCAGCACCTCGGCCGCAACACCGGCTCCGCCATGGGAATTCCCATGGAAGACATGGTGGTATGGGATCCGTGGGGATTGCAAGGCGGTCAGACCGCCCAGAGCCTCGCATCCAGCCGCATCCTCCTCTGGAAGGGCCACTGCTCCGTCCATCAGCGCTTTCTACCCAGCCACGTCGACGCTGTTCGCGCCAAGTATCCGGGAATTCAGGTGATTGTTCATCCCGAATGCCGCTGGGAAGTCTGCCAGAAAGCCGACGCGCTCGGCTCCACCGAACGCCTCATCGCGCTGGTCGAACAAGCCCCCGCCGGCACCATGTTCGCCGTCGGCACCGAGATTCATCTGGTCAACCGCATGGCGCGGCGTTTCGAAAGTCAGGGCAAGCGCATCATCACCCTCGACGACACCGGATGCCTCTGCACCACCATGTATCGCATCAGTCCGCAGCACCTCGCATGGGCGCTTGAGAACCTGGTTGAAGGCCGCGTGGTCAATCGTATCCAGGTGCGCAAGAGCGTAAAACACTGGGCGCGGGTGGCGCTGGACCGAATGCTCGAAATCGGCGCGTAGGTGCCCGAGGTCAACAGGTCATTCTTCGTCCGACGTTCCGGTGAACTTGATCTCGTTCCCAAACTCATCCTTGACGCGGAAATCGCGGGTCCCCCACGGTTTCCGCAGGATGTCCTGCGACAGGCGCGTTCCCCTGCTGACCAGGTCGTCGCGAAGCTCTTCCAGATCCGGAGTAAAAACGTGCACTCCGACTGGTGAGTGTTTGCGCGCGCCATCCGGAAACAAGTGAATGGCGACGCCATCCCGCTCCACGATTGCGTAGTCGCCACTTGGCATTTCCATGGCAACCCGGAACCCGAGTTTGTGCTCATAAAAATCAAGGGCGGCACGCAGATTGCCTGCCGGGAGTTCTGGGGCGATTCGCGAAAGCCTCGGCACGGTGCATCCCCCTCTTGAAGTGGAGGTCGACTGGAACGATGGTGAGCTTAGCACAAAATCAATCCCCCTGGCTTCACCCGTCACCGGCCCCTTGCAGCCGGGAGATTTCGCTCCAAACTGCCTCCCAGCGCAATCTGGATTCGTCGTATCCTAGGTCTAGGCCCCTTTTATGAAAACGTTCACTCTCGAAGAAGCGCAGTCCCTGCTCCCTGTCCTTGAAGCGCTGCTCAAGCGCGCCATCGACGGCAAGCAGGCTGCGGACGAAGTTGAATCGCAACTCTCCGATATCAGCCGCCGCATTTATCTCTCCGGAGGCATGCGCGTCAATGTGTCTGCCGTTGCCCGCCAGCGCGCCGAGATGGATGCCCACCTGAAGCGCGTTCGCGAAAGCATCGCGGAGATCGATGCCATCGGCGTACAGGTCAAGGATCTTGAAGCCGGACTGCTTGACTTCCCCTGCCGACTCGATGACGAGGTCGTCTTGCTCTGCTGGCGCATGGGCGAAACCGCCATCGAACACTGGCACACCGTGGAGTCAGGTTTCCAGGGACGCCAGCCTATTGACGAAAGGTTCCGCCGCAGATCAGCTTCCGGCGGCCGGCCAAACTGACGATCCGCCTATCTGTCCGCACCTGAATTGTCCGCCCACAATCCTCCACCAAGACGGCGGCGATATAACCTATTCCCATCCATGTATATCGCCGAACACGAAGTACGCGCCGTCCTCACCTACGAAGCATTGATCCCCGCCATTCGCCAGGGCCTCATCGACTACTCCGCCGGCCGCGTCCAGCAGCCGCCGCGCATGGTCCTGCGCGCTGGCGACGTCGAGGGTTCGCATGATGGCTGGTTTGCGGTCATGCCGGTCGTCGCCGGCGATGTGATGGGCGTGAAGACTGTAACGTTCTTCCCAGCCAATGCAGGTCTGGGACTGCACACCCACATGGCGGTAATCGAGCTGCTGAGCCGCAGCACCGGCGAACCCCTCGCGGTGATGGACGGCCGCCTGATCACGGAAATGCGAACCGCGGCAGTCTCCGCCGTGGCCCTCGACGCTTTGACGGCGACTGGCGAGCAAAGCCCCCGCAGCCTCGGCATTCTCGGCTCCGGAGTTCAGGCGCGCTCCCACATTCAGGCGCTGCGCATCGTACGGCCCGGGCTCAAAGACATCCGCATCTGGAGCCGAAATCCCGCCAATGCCGAGTCGCTGGCCGCCGAAGTTGGCGCACGCGCCGTCTCCATTGAAGAAGCCGCAGCAGCCGACGTAGTGCTCACCGCCACCGCGTCGCCCCACCCGGTGTTGCAGGGGCGTTGGTTGGCGCCGCATGCCCTGGTTTTGGCAGTCGGCGCCGTTGGTCCGCAGTTGCGTGAACTGGACGATCGGGCAATGCTTGGCGCCTGGGTCGTTGCCGAGTCCCGCGATGGAGTGGAGCGCGAGGCCGGCGACGTCGTGCTTTCAGGCGCCAGCGTGCAGGCAGAGATTGGCGATCTACTGGCTATGCCGTCGGAATCGGTCGTCCCGCACGGAAGCCGCGTCGTCTTCAAATCGGTTGGAATGGCAATCGAAGATCTGGTTGCAGCCCGCCTGGTTTGGCAGGCCCATACCGCGTACAAAGCTTCGAATCCCTGAACCCTTCGGGCAAGTTCCCCTCTTATAAACATCGTTTAATGAGAAACCTACCCATGTCTTTATGCGTGTGCGTAATTCTCCAGCTTGGTTGTGCTGAGAATCGTCACCATCGATCCCTGAAAGTGAACCAGTTGGCGATTTTTGAACGTGGTCAGGGTGCGAGTCACAGTTTCCCTCGATGCCCCGATAAATTCGCCGATCTGCTCATGCGTAAGATTGAAGCGGAACCGTGTTCCACATTCGGTGGTCTGCCCGCCATGACTCCATTCCAGCAGCAGGCGGGCCAGTTTTTCGGGCGCTGTGGCAGAGAGCCCTACGGTGCGTAATTGCCCGCGTGCCTGGGTGAGATGACGGCTGAGTTCTTCCATCACCACCAGGTTGACCTCGGGGTGCCGTACCAGATAGTTCAGAAAATCCCGCCGCTCGATGTGCGCTACCTTCGTTGGGTAAAGCGTCTCGGCGGTCATGTCGTAGGAACTTCCGGAAAGCGTTGAAGCCAGCCCCAGTATCTCGCCCTTCCGCGCGATACTGAGGCACAAGCGCCGTCCATCACTCGAGTTGATTGAGAGTCTTACTTCCCCTGAAAGAATGATATAAATTCCCCGAACCGGTTCCTTCTCTGAAAACAAGGTTATGTTCGGCGCGTATGAAGATGTAAACATTATGGACGTCAGATCGCGAAAAGCCGACGGCGTTAACTTATCGAAAAATTCGCATCCCGTTTTGGCGAGATTGCTTTCGGTCATTGCGTTACGCGTTGCTTCCATGTCAGGCCTCCCTGGACTTCCGGTCGATATCGGTATTCATGACTTCTGTTGCGAGATACTGATTCCATGGGGAACTGGTGACAAAGTCTGCATTTGTTTCTGCGTAAATCTTGTTCAACACCTGCTTGCCGGCCGCATCGGCGTAGGTCAGGTCAGTGACGTCCACAATCAATTTCTTGTCGCTCTGCAGCAAAACCCATTCATCAAAAGACCGGCGGAGCTCCTCTGCCCATGGTCCCGCGAGTCGGCCTTCCAGTGTCAGCCTCGTCGCTTCGTCGCCGTCTAAAATTGTGATTCTCAGCATTGGTGTAATCCGTCTTTCGCTATGTCATAAAGCACTTGCCGTGCCAAACTCCTTCGTCACTTCGCCCAGCCCCGATTAGTCGCTGAAAACAAATAAGTTATTTCCCGTTTGTCTCAGCAAGGATGCTGGACGACGTAAGTAATGGTGACGACGGTTTTCGTGACGACATTTCGTCACCAGGCTGCATTTCGTCAGTTGGGTTGGGAACCTCCACTCCCGGCACCATCCAAATTCGCGATATTCTGGGAGAAGCGCTCCTAGGGCGTTCGCAACGTTCTGAGCGCTCTCGCATCTATTAAGAGACCCATGAAGTTGCGCCAGAAATAGCAGCCGCGGAATTCAACACTATGAATCTCTGCATCGGGCGGCGCACGCATTCCTGAACTTTGCAGTTAACTCTCACATAATGGAGGATTTATTCATGCTTACCGTAGGAGAAAAGTTTCCCTCTTTTGAACTGACCGCCGTGGTCTCCACCGATCCCAAAAAGGCCTTTGAAACCATCACCGACCAGAGCTTCGCCGGCAAGTGGAAGGTCTACTTCTTCTGGCCCAAGGACTTCACCTTCGTCTGTCCTACCGAGATTGCCGCCTTCGGCAAGCTCAATCGTGAATTCCAGGACCGCGATACCCAGCTCCTCGGCGCCAGCATCGACTCTGAATATGTCCACCTGGCCTGGCGCAACAACCACGCCGACCTCAAGGACCTGCCCTACCCTATGCTCTCCGACATCAAGCGCGATCTCTGCGAGCAGTTGGGCATCCTCGACATCAAGGCCGGAGTCGCCCAGCGCGCCACCTTCATCGTCGACAACGAGAACATCATCCGTTTCGTCTACGTGACCGACCTCTCCGTGGGCCGCAACCCCCAGGAAGTTCTGCGCGTACTCGATGCTCTCCAGACCGACGAGCTCTGCCCCTGCAACTGGCAGAAAGGTCAGGAAACCATCAACGCCTAGTGCGCTTTAAGCCACCGAGGGAGGGCGCTCTATTCGAACCCTCCCTCACCGGCTTTGAGCCCGCCATCGAACACCTTCATACAGGAGCCATCGTCCATGAATCTTGATGCATTGATCGACACCCTTCCCTCCTCCGCCAAGGATCTGAAGCTCAACTACTCTTCGCTGGTGCGCAACAACACTGAGCTCACCCAGCAGCAGCTATGGGGCACAGTTGTAGCCACCGCCATCGCCACGCGCAGCGCCGTCCTGACCGCCGCCGTGCTCGACACTGCCGCTTCCCAGCTTTCTCCCGCAGCTCTCGAAGCCGCTAAATCGGCCGCGGCCATCATGGGAATGAACAACATCCTTTACCGCTTCCATCACCTCAGCTCCAACCCCAAGTACGCCACCATGCCTGCCCGCCTGCGCATGAATGGTCTCCGCGGTCACGGCGTGGAAGACGTGGATGTCGAGCTGTGGTCCCTCGCCGTCTCCGCCATCAACGGATGCGGCAAGTGCGTCGATGCTCATGAAAAGGTAGTCCGCGACAAGGGCGCGACAGAGGAGCTCGTAATGGCGGTCGTACGCGTCTCCGCGGTGATTCACGCCATCGGCGCGGTGCTCGATTCGGTGCAGGCCCAAAGCTCCATTGAAGCCATCGCCGACCGGGAACCCGCCATCGCAACCGCCTGAAAAATCAACCCGCTCCGAGCGAATCAGCTTCCCCGCGCGTCTCATCATGCAGCAGGGGAGCGCCGCCCGCCAGTGTACCTGCTTGATCTAACGCAAGACAGCTCGCGCGCCAACGCAGTACCCTGAAATCTAAATTTCCCCGGCGAAACGTGCGAGGAGCGGCGATGAAGATCGGCAAATGGGCTCGGTTGTTCTTGATGGCAGCTCCCCTTCTGGCGGGATGCAACGGGTTCTGGGACAAAACGACCACGACTACCCCCGGCTCCTCAGGCGGCAACTTTTACGTGCTCAACCAGAAAACCAGCCAGATTGCCGCCTTCTCCATCGTCTCGGGAAAGGTCACCGCGCTCTCCGGCAGCCCGTATTCTCTCGGCGGCACCATAGCCTACGCCATCGCCATCGCTCCCAGCGGCACCTACATGTACGTGAGCACGACCGCGGGCATTTACCTCTACAACATTGCAACTGACGGCACGCTGACCCGTGGCAATGGCGGATCCGTCATCGCTGCCGACGCCGCCTTCACCATGCAGATTGACCCCAGCGGCAACTGGCTCATTGAGGCGGTCTCTGGAGTCGCAGCGCTCAACGCCGTTCCCATCGTCTCCTCCACAGGCCTGGTCAAGACCGGCGGCACCGAGCAGACCATCGCCCTCCCCGCCATAACCGTGCAGCAGTTGGCCATCTCGCCTGCCAACTCCACCAATCCTTATGTCTTCGTCGCCTTAGGAGCCGGCGGAACCGCCGTCGTCCCCTTCAACACAGTCAACGCCAACCCATTCGGAACCGTGTTTCGCATCGCTACCGTAAGCTCCCTGGGCGGCGCAAACGCGGTAGCGGTCGATCCCGCCAATCGCCTGCTGTACATCGCAGAAACTGCGTCCGTCACCGGCACGCAAACCGGCGGCATCGGCGTCTTCACCATCGGCAGCAGCATCACCGAGATTGCCGGCTCGCCCTACCCCACCGGCGGAACCGGCCCATCCAGCATTCTTCCTCTGGCCGACACCGTCTACGTGGCCAACAAAGCCGTCAGCGGTAGCTCCACCGGAAATATCACCGGATTTTCCATCACCGCCACCGGCACCACCTTCTCACTGACCGCGATCAACACCATCGCATCCGGCATCGGTACCATGGGACTCGCTGAAGACAACACCAAGACCTACCTGCTGGCGGTAAACCCCGGCGGAAGCCCCGACCTCAGCACCTATAACTTCGATACCACGACCACCGGAAAACTCGTGGCATCCGTCACGGCCGCAACCGGCACCGACCCGGTGCAGGCAGTCGCAATCGCGGCAGC
>WNGR01001976.1_pt1 | contig 22601 bp, 13 predicted proteins | sample 5407581 | NCBI WGS metagenome assembly WNGR01 (sample SAMN13153383, study PRJNA577476) | soil metagenome | isolation source: 80 cm soil or saprolite under Garry oak tree replicate 2 | place: USA:California | collected 2016-06-15
GGCCCAACTGCGTGTCCTAAAGCGAACAAAAGATTCGCCTGCAACACGCTCCAAAATAGCAGTTAGCTCACGGAGGCATTTTCATGCCAGACAGAACGCTGCCTGGAATCCAGAACCTCAAGCATATCGTGGTCTTGATGATGGAGAACCGCTCCTTCGATCACATGTTGGGAGCTTTGCATGCCCAGAATCCAGCCATTGACGGACTGGCAGGCAATGAGACCAATCCCGACTCCACGGGCATTCCCGTGACGGTGGCGCCCAACGCCGAATATCAGAGCCAGTTGGACCCCGATCCAGACCATCACTTCCCAGCCGCGGATCTGCAGATATTTGGAGGCGTGACCACCGCGCAGAATCCCAATCGCGTGCCTAACATGCAGGGATTTGTGAAGAGTTATTTCAACCAGCAGCACAATATCACCCACTCCCACAAAATCCTCAACTACTTCAAACCCGATAAACTCCCCGTCCTCGCCGGTCTTGCAACGCAGTTTGCAGTCTTCAATCGCTGGTTTTCATCGATTCCGGGCCCGACGCTCTGCAACCGCGCGTTCGCACATTACGGGACTTCGTTCGGCCAGGTGAGCATGGATGTTTTCTACTGGAATAAGCAGTACAAGAGCATCTATGAACGAGTCGTGGCTGCGGGTCACACCGCAAGGCTCTACTACTTTGACGAGGCCAGCTCCTCGCTCGAGGTTGTCAACCTCCTTCAGAATCAACCGGCACTCTTCGGTACATTTCAGGACTTTCTCGATGCGTGCAGTCGAAACAAGCTTCCAGACTACAGCTTCATCGAGCCGAACTACACCGACCACGATGCCCCCGACGGATCGGGCGAGTTAATTGCTTCAGACCAGCATCCCGATCATGACGTTCGCGCAGGAGAGCAGTTCATCGCCACGGTCTATAACGCCATCCGTCAGAATCCCAATCTCTGGCCCACCACGGCGCTGCTGGTGGTCTACGACGAACACGGCGGAATTTACGATCATGTTCCCCCTCCGGCGTGTATGCCCGATGGCTTTGTCGCCCAGCCCAACGCCACAGGCACGCCCGACCCATTTCACTTCGACCGGTTGGGAGTCCGAGTGCCCGCTGTTCTCGTTTCGCCCTGGGTGGCGCGCGGCTCAGTGATCAACGAAACCTTCGAGCACGCATCCATTCCCGCCACGATTACTGACTATTTGATCGGCGCGTACCCCGTCCGATCGCCGCGCGAGATAGCTGCCAACACCTTCCTGAATTACCTCAGTCTTCCGGCCATACGCCCAGAAGCCGACTGTCCCACCTTCACACTCGATTAATCCTGGAGGTCATCGATGGAACCGATCCATGTGCCCCCACCGCCCAGCGGGGCTTTCAATAAGAACCGGAGGATCTCCGATCTTATCCGTTCGCAGATCAGTCACCTGAAACATCTGGAAGACAAGCTGCCGGCCAACCTGCGCCAGCAGATTCCGCAACACCCTATCGTCACGGAAGATGACGCCGCGCGATACATTGCTCCAATGACCCGTCTGCTGCGAGGACAGGCCGCCATCGCCGTGGCGCCGGTTGCTCAGCCGGCAGGCAAGGCCGGGCGACCCGTTCCAATCCGTTCCAAACAAGGCTTGGCGCTCGCAGCAGCAGCCGAAAATGGAAAACCAGCGGCGAAGAAAAAATCCTCAACACCAAGCCCAACCTCATCGAAGACCAAAAAGCCCAAGCCTTCTCACAGGGGGAAGAAGTAATGACAGCGCGCGTTCTCCTCGTTCTGTTCACTGCCGCTATCTCCGCGTGTGCGCAGAACGAAAGCCGCCTCCACCGTGACTTCCGAGTTGAGGGCGAGGCGTTGCGCGCTTGCACCAAATTCACCTTCGGCAGCCTTATCGATTGCGGCCAGACCCTCGTGATGGGCCAACCCATGCACATCGCTGTCGGCAGCCTCGCCCCGCAGAACGGTTTTGGCGCAGGCCTGGCTTTCGTCGAGCACAAGAACTTCGCCTCCGAATGGAGGATGAGTTGGGACGTCGATGCTCTCGCAACTACAAACGGGTCGTGGCGAGCGGGAGCATATATGAAGGCTTACCGTCTTGCCGGAGGTGGCCTTAAAATGCAATTCCCGGGCACGGGCAACAAACCTGCATCGGCTCCCCTCTTCACCAGCGCCCCACTGCTCAACTTCTACTCCCAGACCATCTCGCTCAACCGGGTTGATTATTACGGCCTCGGAGCGAATACCACGCCACTCGCACATACCACCTACGGCTTCACAGAAAACGTCACCGGCGTCAGCCTGATCCTGCCCTCTGCTGGTGCCTTGGCGCATGCCAGGCTCGCAATAGTCGCCGAACTGAACGGGCGTTTTCCATCTGTTCGCAACGGCAGTACCAACACGCTGCCATCGATCGGGCAACTGTTTCGCGAGTCCTCCGCCCCCGGCCTCACTCAGCAGACAGCCTACATCCAGCCCTCCGAGGGCTTGCGTATCGAGCCCACGCTCTTCAAGGATCACATTCGCCTCAACTACCTTCTCCAGTTTCAGCAGTTCATCGCGCCCGCCAACAGCGCCTACTCCTTCCGGCGCTGGAACGCCGATTTCAGACATGAGATTCCGTTGTATCAACTTCTTCCATCGAAGCTCGGCGCTCTCTACACGTCGAACCGTGCGCCGACCCAGCAGTATGGCGGCCCGGACGACTGTACGGGTACGGGCAGCAACGTCTCTGTCCCGCGAGCCGCCGCCGCCAAACAGATTCCTGCACGCCCTTGCCCCATCATCTCCACCACTCAAAAGCTCGAAGGCTCGATAACCTTGCGCGCCTATATCTCCGAATCGTTTGCAGACCGCGGCAGCGTCGTGCCCTTCTACCTCTCACCGACCATCGGCGGCTCGGACATCAACGGCACGGCCATGCTGGCCAGCTACCCGGACTATCGTTTCCGTGGCCCTGACCTGCTTCTGTTTCGCGGGACCGTGGAGCACTCTCTCGGCAAGCTGCCCGTTGGGCTCCTCTTCTCGGTCGACGAAGGCAAGATCGGGCTGCGCCGAAACGATATCAGCATCGACCATCTGCGCCACACGTTCAGCACAGGCCTGACCGTTCATGCCGGCGGGCTGCCCGTCATCTCCCTCCTCTTCGCGTGGGGTGGATCGGAAGGCACGCATACCACGGCGACCGTCAGTCCATCCCTATTGGGGAGCTCGTCTCGTCCATCGCTGTTCTAATGTCCCCGCAACCGAATCGATCCGGAGGAAGTTCATGGAATTTGTCGGCAAGAGCCTGGCGCTTAGCCCTGATGGTCTGGCAAGCGCAGCCACTCAACTATCGGTTGGAGCGGCAGAGATCGCAGCGGTCTTCTCGGTAGAGACGCACGGTGCAGGCTATCTTCCCGACCGGCGGCCTCAGATATTGTTTGAGCGCCACATCTTCTCGCGTCTGACCGGAGGTCGATACGACGTCAGCGACCCGGAGGTAAGTGCACCGACGCCCGGAGGCTACGGTAGCGGCGGGGCGCATCAGCATGATCGACTGACACAGGCAATCCAACTGAATCGAGAGGCAGCATTGCGCAGCGCATCCTGGGGTCTCGCCCAGGTCATGGGCGACAACTTCCGAGCCGCCGGTTTCGCCAACGTTGAAGCGATGGTGACGGCGATTGTGGATTCGGAAGACGCGCAATTGTCAGCCATGGCTGGATTCATCAAGGCAAATGGCCTTGCGAACTCACTTGCAACTCACAACTGGAGTTCGTTCGCCCGGGGATATAACGGACCGAACTACGCAATCAATCGCTATGACGTGGAATTGAATGGCTTCTATCAGAAGTACCTGGTAAGCGCGATTCCTGATCTTCATATTCGCGCCGCACAGATATACCTGCAGTTTCGCGGATTCGACCCTCATGGCATCGACGGAATTCTCGGGCGCGGGACCACCGATGCGATCCAGGCATTTCAAAAATCCGTCGGCTTGAACCCTACCGGCGCGATCGACGATGCGACAATGCTTGCCCTCTTGCCGGTGTGAAACCTGGATCGCTGCCGATACGGCGTCAAATGGGAGACCCGTAGTGCAAGCTCTTGCTGTTCCAGGTAATCTCCATCTGGGCCGAGCCATGCATTCCGCTGAGTGCGAACATGACCGCCGCACCCCATCCATGCACAAAAGCAGCGTCGGTATTTCTGGTCACCGATCCAAGTACGTTGGCAAGCTTCTCTCTCGCCTTCATGAAAGCAGGGTCCTGAGTTGGATCAGCCGCTGACACTTTGTTCAGCGCGGCAGTAGCGGCGCTCAGAGCAGGTGCGATCTTCGACAGTGCCTCAGCCCACCAGGCAATGCTGATCCAGTCCGCACGGACCGCGGCTAGTTGAGTTGGCCCGAGACGGCTAAGGGTTGGGATGTCATGGAAGGCCGCCGTGTTACCGATGTTGTCCATCTGACTCCACGCATCATTATTCCTGAGAACGCTGAGACGCACGGTGTCAGTATCGTCCGACGGATCGAGCAACATGCACATCGCATTGCGGCCCGCCTGCTCGAGTTCATCTCTTGAACGCTGGGTCTGTGATCCCGGATCTTTGTAGAAGATAGCCAGCAGCGCGGGCATGTCGTAGTGCACGACAGCGCTAACGAACGCATGATAGAAGGACGGAGTCGCACTCAGAACTGCGTCGAGTGACCCTGCCGGAATCAGGTTGAGTGCATATCCCAGGAGAATGTTCTCGTGCATCTCACCCCGAGACATGTTGCGCTTGTAGTCCCGGTAAGACTGCACGACGGAGAGCTTAAGATTCAGCTTGCCGCTCATCGCGGCGTAGGTCGCCGTGCACAGAAAATCCTCCATCAGCGCCTGCCGCAGTTTATCGGTGTCCGCGGCATAGGGACTCGTCGAAGCGCTGATGCGCGATGCGTCGATCTTGTCCGTGATCGTGACTTCGCCGGCCTCATCGATAAGGATCGTACAAGTCTTGAGGTAGTCCGTCGTCGAGGTCGCACTGTAAAATCCGAGAAGGTTGACGGTGAGAGCGCGCTTCTTTTCCACTGTCTCCACTGCAATATTTCGGATACGCCGTGCGTTCGGCAGCGCTTCAAGCGTGGTCCAATCACCGTGCAGCGCAAGGCCGAGAGCCTCATCCGTGGCTGCTCCATCTCCCGCATCGAGCTGGACATCGTAGAGCAGCGCCGCCTCATGCGTAAGGGCCGCCGAGCAGGTTGCGTTCAGTTGAGCCGACAGATTACGGCTCAGACCATCCCGAATCACACCGTTCAACGTCTTTGCATTTTCGCCGCCAATCCCTGCCGCAGCGACATCCACTCCCGGCAGAGCGGAATTCAGGAGAGGTCCCAACACATCGGCCCCGCCCACATCGCCGGCGATACCCGCCTGCGCCGTTAGACTGACGGTGAACGTCGACCCCTGCTTCTTGTAAACGCCGATCCGGGCAACCGCGTCGCTGACCTTGTGGCAGCGAACCAGAAAGTCTCCTGTGATCTTAACCGAACTTCCGAGCTTCAGTGTCACCGTCGGCTGGATGCTGGCAGACACGTTGAACGGCAGATTCGCAGATGCGAGCGGATTGAGATTGAACGGCTGGTTGAGCGAAACCGCAGCCGTAATAGAGCCGCTAACATCGGTTACATTGACCGTGTTTCCAGGTTGTTTCCGAATCGCCGCCGCACTCGTCGCGAGCGAGAAGTTACCGAGGCCCGTGGCACAAGCATCGCTCAACAATGGAAGCGGCGGGACCGTTGCAGAGAACAGAGTGTACGTCGAGCAGGCAAGCTTCCCGTCAGCCTCCAGGGATACACCCACCCCGTTGACAGATCCCGCCACCGTCCCCGACGCTGTCAGATCAATCTCGATGCCCAGCCATGCCTGGTTCGGCGCAATAGGAATCACCGGCGAGAATCCATCATCGGCAAACAGGACCTTGTCCGCGGCCTGTCGAATACTCAGACCGCAGTTCATGCCCGCCCCAACGCTCAGGTTGCCCACCTCTCCGCTCAGCAGGTTCGGCGAGGCGAAGCTGCCACCCAGAGCAATCGACCGCACAATCGCTTGATCGATCGGCTTCTTGAACTCCTCGAACAACTGCTTCGCCGGCGCAACCAACTGGGTCAGCTTCGCCTTTGCCAGTGCAGAGTCGTCGCGGATCGTCAAATTAGCCGTCAGATCAATATTGTCAGTTATTGCAATATCTGCCATTGGAACCGTCCCGTCAGGAGCTATTTATTTGGGGTCTTTCGATGATTCAACATCACTTTTCTCTCGCGGCTTTATCGTCGATCGGACGACCATGAATTGATTGAGCAGGTCGAACCAGAATGGTGCGCCGACCGTCATCGCAATCGCAGTAAGAAACCAACCTCCGACCACAATAAGCAAACTCAAAATCGAAAATCGCCGCGAATACGTCGTGCCCTCTTTTTGCTCTTCTATCCCCGGCCACTTCGAGGCATTCCAGCCAATCGGCAGAGAAAGCGACTGGAGTACCGATAAATTGTCGGAAACAGTGGCCGGAGGAGTTTGCGATTTCGCGTACTGCTCCGCGGCAACCAACGAATAGGATCGGAGCGCGGGGCTCATCCACAAGGTCCGGCCAATGGCGACGGAGTCCACATTGAGTCCCACTGCGATCGTCAGGCCAATGAAAAACAGGACAAGCTGTGTCTTGCGCTTGTACCAGCCCGACGCACGGTCCATGCCGTCGTCATACCAGGCTTCCAGCGCCAGTCGTGTTGTAGCGATATCTCCGCCAGCTTGCTTCACCAGCGTGCAGATCGCCTCCTTCGCCTTGCTCTCAGGAAGCTTTTCCACTTCGGCAAGCATCGCCGGAAGATGCGTCGGCGCTTGCGTAGTGCCCGCGCTATCCGAAACAGGAGCGACCGCGGGAAACAGTACATCGAACAGCGCGCTCGCAAAAGTGCGTGACGGGATATACGAAGGAAGGTGCGAGCGGTTGTACCAACTCGTCGCCTTCTCACCTATATTGCTTCTGTACAGGCTCTGAATCAAGCCGTGATCGTAAATCGCCTCAGCGAGCGTCACCGCGGGCGTAACGCCACCGTTCCCGTCCTTCGTCTCCGCCGTCTTCAGCCCGTCAGTAAATAAACTCCTGATTCCCTTTTCCAGATTCTTTGCACGCGAGCCAAGAAATCCAGCAATAGCCTCGTTGATCGCCGTGCAGAACAAACTCAACAGCAGGTAGATAAAAGCCATCCCAATGGCGACTTCGAGCGTCGTTGAATTCAACATGGATACTCTCCGGCTCTACTCGATTTGCACAAAAATGTGGGTCGGTAAATCAACTTGCGCGTAATTGGCCGCCATCGCCCACGGGCTTCCATGGCGCAAAGGCGTTTTGTACTCCACGCAAACTTGGAGCAAGCCCAGGAAGGTGTCTCAGTAAAACAGTGGACATCGTGTTATCGCGAATCCAGTCCATTCCAGCCTTGCTGTAGATCTCTTCGGTGAAGTCGGTGGTAAAGAAGCGATCGCTATTCAGCCGGCGGGACGCCATCAGCACAAAGATCCGGAATGCGGTGTCGCTGAAACCAAATCCCTTGGGCGGAGTCTCCGCGAACAACCCAACGATCAGGTCTACACGATCGATATCGCCGTCATAGACACGGCGTATCTCCTCCCGCCACACAGGATTCGCCGTAAGCTCCTCAAACGTGCGTACCGGCCGAAGATGAAGCATCTCGCGGAACTTCGTATACCGCGGCACGCCCAGTTCACGGCAGCGCATGATGTCGTGAGCCGCCACATCAATGAGCACACCGTCGGGGCGCGTGAACTGCTGCAGCGCCTTTGGATAGTTGTGCAGTGTCACGGCTCCCGGATTCATCAGACCGAAAGAGTAGAAGAGATCGGTCAGTGTGATTTCATCGCAGATGTTCTGCGCCATGTTTCCCGCAATATCGGGGAAGCCAGTCTGCCGCAACAGATGCCCATCTTGAGCGGACCAGAAACTGATGTCATCGGGGATGAGCGGATGCATGCGATAGACCGCCACGAATTCCTCTGTAAGCGAATAAGGAACGCCATAGTGGTCGGTTTCGGACCCAGGTATCCCGCTTAGCAATTCACTACCGCTTAGCCGCCCAAATAGATTCTTGATGTGTTCACCAGCCAGCCCCCACCAGTTTGCCCGCATGCCAATCTGCAACGCAGGATGCCCAAGAATCGCGGTTGTCCATTCAACGGTATGTATCTTGGCAATCAACGCGGCGTTCACCAGCCTCGCATGTTCGAACAGATCGTCGTCGCTCCACTCCGGATAGGCGGCCTTTAGTGCATCGCAGATTGCGTTGTGCTCCAGCGTGAACAGAGTGAAAAGCATCTCCAGGCCGACCCACCATCCAGCGAGAGATGCGCTCCGCAGTTGCACCAGGGCCGTCGCATCGGGATGCACCAGATGATCCTTGCCCAGCTTGATCTTTCCATCAATTCCAGACCGGGCGTTGTTCCTGTAAGCGACGCTGCTGCCATACAACTGAGAGCCATCCCACCAGTGTGTCTCGGTATTCACGTGGGTTTCGGGATTTCCATCGTCGGAGCTGCTGCGCGTTGGGTCGGGCATAGTCCGCAGCACCTTCATCTCCGGCTCGGGCCAGCTGTCATTCTCGGCCAGGGGAATCATCCATGGATCATCTTTCACCACTCGCCCATGGCTGAACCAATCCCGAATTTGAAACTGCAGCCAGCTTGCCGCGAGCAGGTTCAACGTAGTCGCAGGAGTAAAGCTCTCGCGCGTCATCAGATCGCGACTCACCACCCTTGGGCTTGGCGTCATCAGCGACGGCATCGGCTCCTGCCAGGTCATCGGCAAGGGCGCATTCCGCCCGAACCGCGTCCCCGCGCTGCCCATGAAAGGACACTTCAGATCGTTCGAAGTGCCGTCGGCCGTGCGCCAGCTCTCGACATTTACATGCGCTGGCAGTGGGTTCTCTTCCGTCACCTGCGGCACGCCAGTGTCATAAAGATTCTTGGCGCGCAGCGTATTGCGAATGCCAACCAGCTCAACCAGCCCGCCGACCGTAGGCAGCGAACTCCAACCCACGCGCTGGTCGATCTCCGTACAGGCCGAATCGAAGAGCTCGCCAAGTTTGCGCTTGACTTCGGGACGGCGAAGAAGTTTCACAAGCAGGAAAGCAGCGCCGGCACCCGCGCCGATCCACGCAGAAGTTCTCAGGATTTTGTGATTCACGGTCGTCACCTCGTGAGCCAAACTATTTTCGGATTCCAGTCGCCCCAGTTTTGGGCGAGACAGATTTTCTATCTCGATTCAAGTGATCTGGTCAAACGGAAGGCACCCGTGGGCTGCCGTGACGCGAACTAGCCAACGATCGCGGTCAGCTGCAGAACCACCTCTCCCAATTCCTTGTTGCCCTTTATTTCAATCTGCCTACGTGCGAATTCGCGATCGATCCCCTTGGTGAAGAGACGCCACCCAAGTTCCTGCGGCACGGTCACGTTGGATGCTATCTCGCTATCCGGTGCATTGGCAAAGGCCCATCCCGTTGAGCCCCGCAGGAGGAACCATTGCCCTCCGCACTCACCGGAGATCTCGAGCCGAACTACCGTACCTGGGGGAGCATCCACATTCCGATACACAAAGGGCAGCCCACGAACAAAGCAATCCAGGACCGGGTGATACAGCTCCGGTGTCATGATGCCGGGCCGGTCCGTGGCCAGGCGTATCTGTTGCTGATGATGCCAGCGTTCGGTCAGCTCCCGAGCCGTGTCGAACCAATTCAACGAGGTCTCTTCCCCTGCCCAACTCACGGAGAACTGAGCGGGAGCGAACGGATCGAGCGACTCATGGAAACGGGCGCTCTGCTCACACGCGCCCTTCATCATGTCGATCAGGAGAGGCGGGCTCAGACGGCGATAGACGGTCACTCCTTCCTGGTTCACGCGATTGATGAGCCGGACAAGATCCTGGGGCGATCGAATTTCGGCAGGTTCTACGAAGCACGAGTCACGCACCATGGAGAGCTTGCGCAGTGGCGTATCGAGCAGATGTGCCGCGACATCGCGGACGGTCCACGCGCCCGCGATGGTGGGAAGGTTCCACTCGCGGGGCGTGAACGAGGAGAGGAGTTCGAGGAGGTGGCCATCCACTCTGCGCAGCAGATGCGCACAGTGGATGGGGCCGATGCCGTTTGTTTCAGACTGCATGCTTAGAAGGTAAATCGGAGCGCGAGCTGAGCTTGCCGGGGATCGCCGACTCCGACGCGCAGGAAGCCGCTGAAATCGAAGAGAGCCGGCGAGCTGAGCGGGTTGAGGTTGTTGGTGTTGTTGAACAGGTTGAAGACTTCGACGCGCGGCTCTAGCGCCAACTTGCCATCGTGGAAATGGATGGGGCGAGCCACGCCGATGTCGGTGACGAAGAATGCATTGTCCTTGCGCAGATGGTTGCGGCCGCAATCGATGCCGTTGACGAACCGCGTCTTCGAGTTGTTGAAGCTGCACGGAGTTCCAGTGCCTGTGCCGTTGACGTTGTCCGTCTCAGGTTCCGCGGAATGCTGCTGGATGCGAAGGTTGCCCTTGAAGCCGAACGGCAGATCGCCCACGGCGTAGGCGTTGAACTTGTGCCGCTCATCGCGATCGGATAACGCATACTCCGCCTTTAGGTTATATAGATTGGCATAACGGAAGGTGAAGGGATCGCGTTCGTTGGAGTCGTCGTCGCGATCGACTGAGTAGGTGTACTCCGCTTCGAACAGGAAGTGATGGGACATGTGTTTACGCAGGCCGACTGTAAGCCCACGATAGAGAGACTTGGCGTTGGCGATGGTATCGGTAACAGCGCCGAGATTCGCAAAGGGCCCCGAGGCAAAGATATTGGGACATGTGTCCGTGCTACCTTTGCGGTAGCAAACAGTATCGGCGTTGGCGGAGTAGACCTTCCCAGTTTCAGGAACCACCTGACCCGGAAGAACTGCAGCCCCGACGTTCGGATCAAGGAATCGTGTCAGGTAGACGCCCTTCGAAATGGTGAAGTCGGCGAACGCGACGAGGTCTTGAACCACCTGCTGGTTGTAGCCGACGTTATAAGTGTAGATGCGGGGGTTGTGGTAGTTCTTGTCAAACACAGTGACACCGGCCCCGACGCATCCGGACGCAGGACAGTTCGAAGGGGGCAGGATTCCAGCATACGTTGGATTGCCGAGACCCGAGAACTCGGTGAGCGTCTGCTGCTGCACGCCGTTAGTAGTGATGGCGCCGACCTGAGTGAGCATGTTCTGCCGGGCATTGAAGATTCCGGCGCTGCCGCGCAGACTGGACTTGCCGTTGCCGAGGATGTCCCAGTTGAATCCGACGCGCGGCTGAAACTCCTTCGTCTGGTTCGGAAGATAGCCGGTGGAAGGAAACGCGGGGTTGGAGAGATATGGGCCGTAGAGCGCCGCCGAAGGCGCGATCGTCATCTTCGGGAAGATTTGCGCTTCCCAGCGCAGGCCGTAGTTCAGGGTCAGGCGAGGAGTGGCCTGCCAGGTATCTTGCGCGTAGAACGCCGGTTCCTGGTTGGCAATGCTGGAATACCCAGCCTGCTGCACGGTCTCGCCCGTCTTGGTGCCCGCATCCTGCAGATAAAGAAACAACGGGCTGCCGTTGTTGGTTGTTCCGGTGGGGCAGGCCGTCGTGGAAACAAAGCTGCCGTTGGAGCACTCCGACACATTTGGCCCGTATCCATTGCCTGTGCTTGCAGCCGTGGCATAGTGCAGGAAGCCAGCTGTATCGCCAAAAATATACCGGCCCAACGCGAAACCGTCGAAAATCTGCACGTTATGGCTGTACAGATACTCGCCGCCGAACTTGAAGGTATGTTTGCCATGAATGATGGAGAAGTTGTCCTTCAGATCAATGTGGTAGAAGCTCTCGCTGGCGCCCGGTCCAAGGAAAAACGGCTGGCCAAAACGGAACGACGGAAAGAATCCAATGCCCGTGTCCGGCACCGCGGACCCGTTGATCGCTGAACGCGGACGCGTCTCGTATCCATAAGTGACGTGCGCTTCGTTCAGCTTGCGATCGCTGATGGTCGAGACCAGGTTGAAGTTGAGCGTCTGGATGTGTGCCGGGCCTTCAATGCCGTTGGCGGTGGTGCCGTAGGTGGCGACGTCAAAGGTCTGGTTGGGATTGCGCGAGTAGTCAAAGTTGTACGAGACGAAGAGCTGGTTCTTCGGATTGACCGTGTAGTCGACGCGGCCGAAGAAAGCGCCGTTGTGGACGACGTGGTCGACGGGAAGACCCTCGTTCTCGTTGTAGTTGGACTTGTAGAAGTTGATGAGAACCTGGCGCTGGCAGTCGCCGTTGGCGTTGATCTGCGCATCGGTAATGTTGGAACGGAAGACCGGGTTAGTCACCGGGCACGCCGCGGAGCCCAGCGCGGACGCGTTATAAGCGCTAAGATTCGCGCGCAGCAGATTCTCGTCGATACCCTCCCCCGCCGCGAAAAAGAACAGCTTGTCCCGAATGATGCGGCCACCCAGGCTGCCGCCGAACTGCTCGCGGTGGAAGTTGGTCAGCGGAGTTCCGTCGGAGGTGGCACCGGTCAGCGCTTCCAGCCGCTGATAGTGGAAGAGGCTTCCATGAAAGCCATTCGTGCCCGACTTCGTAATGACATTTACAACGCCGCCGCCGGTGCGGCCGAACTCGGCATTCGCACCGCTCGCCACGACCTGGAACTCCTTCACCGCCTCCAGCGTGATATCAACCGCAGCGCGCTGGCCGCCCGACTGTTCGCCGAAGAAGCCGTTGTTGTAATCGCCGCCATCCAGGCTGATGTTGTTGAAGATGCCGCGCTGCCCATTGATGTTGATCTCGTCACCATCGGGGCCTTGCACAATGCTGACGCCGGGCGTAAGCGTGAGCAAGTCTTCGAACTTGCGGCCCAGCACTGGCGTGGTCGCGATGGTCTGCTCGTTGAGAGTTGCGGTGGAGGAGTCGGTCACAATGTCCACCTGCGGCGACGACGTGACCACAACCGATTCCGTGGTGCCTGCAACCTTCAGCGTCAGCTTCAGCGAAGCCGTAAGACCAACGGTAAGGCTGAGATTTTCCTGGATCGTAGTCGCGAATCCGGTCTTCGAAACCTTGACGACGTACCTGCCGGGTTGGACCGAGGGGAAGCTGAAGTGTCCCGACCCGTCCGTCACCGTCTTATGGACAGTTGCGGTGTCGATCGCGTCGGCCTCTATCGCGGCTCCGGGAACGACCGCTCCGCCTGAATCCGTCACGTCTCCCTGAATGCTTCCATTTGTGGCCTGCACCTGAGCAGACGAGGCATACAAGCCGATCCCAAGAATCAGGAGCACAAAAACGGAGAGTTTCTTGGCAAGAATCGTCATACGGTCTCCTTTACGAAGTTCCAGTAGCGAAACAATGCGTCGGATGCAACACTCTGTGAAAGCTGTGACTTGGCCGGATGTGAGATTCCGATTGTAAGAAGATAACGCGCAAAGCGCAAAGGTTATTGTGTGTCACCGGGAAAGAGGCATCGACGCACACTCTCCCAAATGCCAAAATCGCCAGCGCGCCTCCCCCGACCTGCAAAAAAGCGCCGAAGGCGCGCCATATACCAGCCTGGGCCGAAGGCCCAGGTGCGAACCAACAGGAATCAAAGGGCTGAAGGCCCGACACATAAAATCACCGCGACCAGTCGACCCTGACCAGAGCAGCTCGCAGAGCTAAAGATGCACGAGACCACGCTGCAGCGCGGCGACCACTGCCTGGCTTCGGTCCGTGACCCCCATCCGCATCAGGATGACGCTCACGTGAGTTTTCACAGTGGCCTCGGTAATCGCGAGCTGCGAGGCGATTTCCTTATTGCTCTTGCCCTCGGCGAGGAGGCTAAGCACCTCACGCTCGCGAGGAGAGAGATTTGAATCGGGAGTGCGTGAGTTGAGCGCACGGGCAACGGGTGGCGGCAGGAAGCGGCCGCCTGCGTGAACCCTCTTCAGCGCGTCGACCAGAGCTTCGTGGGGCATGCCCTTGATGATGTAGCCCTGTGCGCCCGCCTCGAGCGCCTGATGGATATCTTCATCGCCCTCGTAAGTAGTGAGAACCACAAAGCGTGCCTTCGGATCGAGAGCCCGGATCTTGCGTATCGCCGCGGCGCCGCTCATGCCGGGCAGGCGGAGATCCATCAGCGTAAGGTTTGGGCGATGCTTTCGGTAGAGCTCAATGGCGTCTTCGCCGGTGCCTGCCTGGGCGACTACGGTCATATCGTGCCGGCCGTCGATGATCGCGGCAATGCCGACACGCATCAACGGATGATCGTCGACGATCATTACGGTGATCACGGGTGTGGCGCTGTTTGGAGGGGTCATAAGCGATAGAAGTCCTCCTGACTTGAGATCGTCACTTTGCGTGGAACACAAATTGCAATCTCAGTCCCTCTATTGGCGCGGCTTTCGACATGAAACGTGCCGCCGAGGCGCGCAACTCTCTCCTTCATGCCGACAATGCCGAAGTGCATCTGCTCGTCGTTCGATGCAAGCACCGGCTCGAAGCCACAGCCGTCGTCCGCGATGCCGACCGCGAGCGTGTCCGCTCGGAAGTCGACGGAGAGACGAACGAGCGTTGGCGAAGCGTGCCTGGCAGCGTTGTAGACAGCCTCGCGCGTGATCATGATGAGCTCGTGCGCAACTGGACGGTCAATAACAAACTGTTCGCCGCGAATATTGCAGTCGATGGGAACGCCGAGTTCCTGGCTGAGCTGGCGGCCCATGGAGTCGATGAGGCCGGAGAGGTCCTGCGGGGCTTCGCGGTCGTGGCGAAGTTGCCATACGGCGTCGCGTGCCTCATTGATGGTGGTACGCATCTGAGCACGAGCGGACTCGACCAGCACTTGCTTGAGAGACTCTTGATCTGCCTCGAGGCTCGAGACCGCTTCGAGCGCGGCGGAGACGCTGGTGCAGCCTTGCAGCAGCGTGTCATGCATCTCGCGCGCCAGCCGGTTCCGTTCTTCGAGCACGTCCTGAAAACGGCGGCGGATCTGCGCGACTCTGAGTCTATGGATCGCAAGGATGACGGCAGCAATCAAAAGAAAACAGCAGCCAATGAACCACCATGTGCGATAGAAGTGCGGGCTCTTGGTGACGCTGAGGCTGGCTTCGGTGATGCGGTCGGGGCTGCTCATCTCGAATGCCATGACGCGGAACGTGTAGTTGCCGGCAGGAACGTTGGTGTAATCGGCAACGTGGCGCGCACCGGCCTCGTTCCAGTCCTTCTCGACGCCTTCGAGCCGGTAGCGGAACCGCACTGCATCCTGCGGCCGCATCATGATGGGGGTGTAGTTGATCTCCAGGCGGCTATTGCCGGCGGGAAGGGAGATTCCACTGGAAGCCGGGATCTTGCGTCCGTCCGCGACTACTCTGGTAATCGCAACAGGCGGCAGAGAAAGCCGCGGCGCACTTCCGGGCGAGATGTGAATCAGGCCGCGGTTGGATGGAAACCAGACATCGCCGCCCGGCAGAATCGCGCCCGCCGATTGCATCCCGCCGAAGAGTCGTGTCGTCTCCGTCTCGCCGGCAATTCCATAGAACGACAGCGAGAGCCGCTTGATCTTGCGGTCCGCGAAGCGATCCAGTTCATGGCGATCGAGCAGCGAGACGCCCGTAGGACCGCTGAGCCAGAAGTGTCCGGCGCTGTCTTCGCGAATATCGTAGATGCTGTGGCTCGCCAGCCCGTCGGCGGTCGTGAAGTGTGTCAGGCTATCGCCGCGCAGCCGATAGAGTCCGTTGTTGCGAGTGCCAAACCAGAGCGTGCCCTCGGGATCCTCGTGGATGGCCCATACCTTGTCCTGCCGCATTGCAATCACCGCTGCGTCGCTCACGAAGCTGCCGTTGTGCAGATGACTCAGCCCTTGTTCAGTGCCGATCCACAGGTCGCCGGCATGGTCTTCCAGCATGGCGCGCGTGCTCTGGTAAGCCAGTCCATCCTTCATGCCAAAGTTGGTGAAGCGGTCTCCCTGAAGCCGGCTGATCCCTTCGTCAGTGCCGATCCACATGCTCCCGTCCGCGCCCTGCAGTATCGCGCGGATAAAGTTGTTGGCAAGGCCGTCGCGATAGGTGTAGTGGCGCACGGAAGTTTGGGTCTTGTGGAAGATCCCGCTGCCGTCGGTGCCAAACCAGAACCCGCCATCGCGATCCTGATACACATCGCGGACGCGAGCGCCGCCAAGTTCCGGCAAAGCATACGCCCGGGAAACCCCGTTACGAACGTAGTAGAGCCGAGTAGACGCGGCCCATAAGGTGTTCTCACGATCAACGTAAACAGTGCCGAAGTCCGAGTCCTTCGCGTCCGGTAGCGCGACGACGGAGAGCGGCGTTGGCGTAAATCGAATCATGCCGGTCTCAGTGCCTAACCAGAGATTCTGCTCGGCGTCCTCGAATGAAGTGAGCACTGTCTCGGACGACAACAGAGCGGGATCCGCAAGATGCTTCGATGAGTCGATGTGATAAACGATCGCACCCTGTCCCACGATGCTGATCCAAAGCAGACCACCGGGCGTCTGGCGAATGACCCGAACCGTCCCGCGAATCTGGGGCACTTCCTCGAACCGTTGACCTGCGGGAAGCAGCCGATAAAGACCGGAGACAGTGCCGACCCAGACGACGCCGTCTGACGTCTCGGCGATCGACTTGACCCGGTTGCGCACCGGATCGCCGGGAAGCCGATAGGTGTGGAGCACGCCGGACGAGAATGTGGCGAGGCGCGAACCCCCAAGCCAGAGCCGCCCGCGCGAGTCCTCATGGAACGAGTTGACCGCAAGCGCGGGTACGGCGGCGGTATTGTCGAGGCGATCGACATGCAGTGCCGGATCGCCCGCACGGATGCGAAAGAGGCCATTATTTGTACCGATCCAGATATTGCCGGCGCGGTCCTGGGTGATCGCGCGAACGAAGGCGTCGGTAAGCCCATCCTTGAGCCCGAAGGATTGGAAGACTCCGCTTTGCAGATGGATCAGACCGCTGCCCTCCATGCCAAGCCAGAGGCTGCCGTCGGCCGCGGTAAGCATGCAGAAGACGCTGTTCTCTTTGAACGCGGGCGTATTTTCGCGATCGAACGTAGTGAAGTGCGTTCCGTCGAAACGCACCAGCCCGCCGGTAGTCCCAATCCAGAGAAAGTGATCGGGTGTCTGAGCGAAGGCCTGCACTGTGGCTTCAGGGAGTCCGTCGGTGACTCGGTACACGCGCTGCGAGTAGCCGGGCGGGGGACCGCCCTCCGCACAAGCGATGGTGCCGGACAGCGCCAGCGAAATTGCCACAAAGAATAGGAGACGACGCTTCATAAGCGCGGGTCCGCTTCTTCAGAGTATAAATACCGGCGCGCGGGTTCGGGGCCGTCCGTCATTGTGGCGCTTTCTTAACAATAGCGGCCTGAGCCGCGGCGCCCGTAAGCCCATCCGCTGCCAACGCATGTTCGACCCAGTATTGGTAGACGAACCTCCGTTTCTGCTGCTCCCACTGCGCCGTTGTGAGGACGTTCAACTCCGATCGAGGAACGTTGGGTACGTCGTCGCGCAGAGCCATCACACCGCCTTCACGATCTTCCTGGATGTACCCGCGGTCCATATCGACATTGTTCTTTGCGGCCCATTCGCTGATGTGGGTCTCGGGTAGAGCGTCAATCTCCTTCGCGTTCCAGTTGGGAAAATTGAGCGTCCGCTGCAGCCACAAAGCAGCTGGGCGCGTAACCCAGTTGGGGCGATGACTTACGTCGGGGATGAAATAGGTTTCGAAAACGTCCTTGTTCGTGCCCGTAATCGCTTCCACGCGCTCGCGGAGTTGTTCGAACCAGGGCTCGAGATGGTGCGGAATGTCGACCAGCGTATCCGCGCTTCCGTTGATGATGAACGTCGGTCCACGCCTCTGGTTGAGCGCATAAACGATTGCGCCCTTGTCGCCGAGGATGGAGAGCGCCTGGTAAGGACGGGCCTGGCACATGAGCTTCGAACTCGAATCCCAATAGCCGCCATTGCCATCGAGATCGCCGCCGCCCGAGAGCACGACCGCGTGGATGCGTGTGTCCACAGCGCCCGTGAGGGCGGAGACAAAGGAGCCCATCGAGTAGCCCGCAATCGCGATGCGCGCAGGATCGACATCCCGCCGTTGGCGCAGGTAGCTGACAGCCTGCATCACGTCAGTGATCATCTGCCCGCCCATCCGCTCGCCCGTGTGCGGCCCGTCGACTTCACGGTCGTGCTCACGAGTGCCGGATTTGTGTTCGTCGTTGCGCTCGCCCTCGCCGATGGGGTCATAGGTGAGAACGACTCCACCGGCGCGTGCGTACAGAATGCCGGAGTAGAACGAGTACCAACTGTATTTGTCCCCGCCATGTCCATTGACGATGACGAGCGCCGGAAGGCGCGCTGCCGCCGAGAGCCGCGGCGAATAGACAATCGCGGGTACGCGCATGCCAAATTGCGTCGCGTAGGTGACTCGCTCGGCTATAACTCCCGAAGCCGGCGAGAAAGTGCCATAGCTCCTGAATGCCAGAGGCGGAAGCGGATCGGGAACGTAAAGCGCCTTGCGCATCTGTGCGCGCCACGCGTCGAACTGTGCCGCAGTTGCGGGCGCGGAGTGCGCAGCGACGTCCTGCGCGAGCGTTGGAACGGCACACGGGAACATCACTGCTGCGACAAGGATGAGCAAAATAGATGCGGGTCGTCGCATGATGAGTTTCCCTTACCGCTTTGGGCTAAGCGAAGTGGAAGTCAGTGAGGTGCGGGTCGCCATCGCAGGCGGCGCGGATGCGAGCCCGTGGAAGAACGCCTGCACGACAGAGTAAGCGGGCTTACGCACACGGTCCATGGTGACGAGGCCCTTGTTGTTACGGTACTCCGCAATATCCGGCTGATCGCCGCCGACACGGTGCGGATCAGGAAAATCGTTGTAGACCCAGATGACGCCACCGGCAACAAAGCTGCGGCGCGACAGCGCGTAGATCTGCTCCATGTGCTCAGTAAGGAATTTGGCCTGGTAGCCCGGGCTGTAATCCTTCGTCACGCCCTTGTTGTCAGGGTGCGCAGTGGCAGGATCCCAGCCGGCTACGGCTTCGGTTCCGTACTCGCTAACGAGGATGGGTTTGTCCGGATACTTCGCATGCATCATATCCAGCATAGGGCCGACGTCCGAGAGCTTGCCATAGTACCAGCCGAAATATTCGTTGACGGCGATGAGGTCGGGCGCTTCGGAAGGCGCCTCTGGTGCCATGGAGATATCGTGCTCACGTTTGTCCGACGCGAAAGTGACCAGGCGGCTGGGATCGAGCTTGTGGACCAGCGCGATCTCCTTGCCGATGAAGGCGGCGCCCTCGGGCTTGTCGGAAGGAATCTCATTGGCGACCGAGTAGATGATGACGCTGGGATGATTGCGATGCTGGTCAACGATCGCCGTGAGTTGCGGGACGGCAAAGTCCGGCATCAGCGCGGGATCTCTGAGCGTGTCGATCGAGGTTTGCCATGCGGGCATCTCGGTCCACACGAGAACGCCAAGTTCGTCGCAGACATCGTAAACATCGGCAGATTGCGAGTAGTGCGCGAGCCGAACGAAATTCGCCCCCAGATTCTTAAGGTCTGCAATGTCGGCCCGGTTTTGGGCAGGGCTCAGAGACATGCCGGCGCCGGCTAGAAATTCGTGGCGGTTGATGCCGCGTATGGTGATCGGCGATCCGTTGAGCAGAACCTGAGTGCCTTGCACCTCGATTTGCCGGAAGCCAACGCGGAAGGTATCGACGTCGCCAGGCTGACCGGGGACTGAGGTTGTGACCGTGAGCCGATACAAAGTGGGGTGGTCAGGGGACCAGGCGTTTATGTTGGGGAGGGCTGTTGAGACCTCGAGGTGTTCGTCGGCAGCAGTAAGTGTTCTGCGCTGATGCCAAACGATAGTACCGGCAGAATCGATAAGTGAGGTTTCGAGCGTAGCGCCGGCCGGATTGTGCACATCCGTCATCAGCGCAAGCTGCCACTGGTTCGCTGGAAGCATGGTAGTGACGATGTGCGTGTCGGATCGTGAGTGAGGTCGCTGCTCGATGTAAACCGGCCGGATCAGGCCGCCATCGTCCCACCAGCCCCGCCATTTTACGTCCGGAATCCCGTGGGGCAAAGGCCGGTTGTCGACCTCCACGGCCAGCGTGTTCTCACCAGGTTGGAGCAGCGACGAAATGTTGTAGCTCACGTCGAGGTAGGGCTCATTCGATTCTCCAGCGAGCTTACCGTTGACCCACACCTTCTCGCGCAACGCGACTCCCGCGAAATGGAGAAAGCTGTCGAACTTAGCGTTGGGAGCAAGTTTGAATTGCACGCGATACCAGACGTTCCCCTTGTAAAAGCGCGACGTGTCCGACGGATCGGGCGTAAGCGGATGAGCGGCAAACTCCTCATTGAAGGAGCCAGGGACCTTTGTAGGGCGCCAATCGGGCGATGTAACGCGAGTAGACGGGAGAAACCAAAGTCCGTTTTCCCCCGCATCCGCGGGATCGAACCGAAGCTGCCATGTGCCTGACAGATCGATGCGGCCGCGGCCCGGGGAAGCCGCGAGAGCATCCGGCGCAATGACGCAGCCGGCACACAAGGTGGCGGCGAGCAGAGCAGTCGTCAGCAAGTGATGGAATGAGCGCATTGTCCTCCGCAGTCGGTCTTGTTGAACTTGCGATTTTGTTTCTTCCTGGCTCAGGCGACCGCGCCCAAGCGCTGAAAGCGCGTCATATACCAGCCTAGGCCGAAGGCCTAGGTTCGCGGCCCTCCGAAAATCTGAGGGCTGAAGGCCCGACCCAAGACGCGATTGCAATCTACGGATTGGCGATCGTAGCTGGAATAACTCGATAGGGCGTCTCCTTGCGTTCGTCGGGAAAGTTACGAGCATTGCCTTGGCGATCGTGGACATCGACAAGGTACATTGCGCCGCGCCGGTCGATGGGGAACGAGGCAGTAAACGTGCCGCCGGGCCCTGCGCTCATAGGCACGCTCTCCCAGGCAAGTTCGCTGGGAAGAGGCTTCCACCAGAGCATGACGGATACGACTCCGTTCTCCGCAGCCGGGGTGCAGTTGACGGTCGCCTTCCCGTTGGCAACGTTCTCCGCCAGCGGTCCCGCCGATAGACCGGCATTCACTCCGTTGTCCGTGGCGTTAGGCAAAAGATGGAGGTCGCTCGCCGCGGACTTGTGTTTCTCCCAGAAGTCGGCTGCGGTCGCGTCCAGCTTCGCGAGCGGCTCAAGCTGACTGCTCCACTGGAAATCCACCTGTCGCCGCAGCGGATTCGAGAGTGGCTTGTAGACAGCGTCGGCGGTGGCGCTGAGCTGACGCCATGATTCGCGCGACGCGGTGAGCTCAGCGAGAGCCTTATCCAAATCTGCGCGCATGCCGGAATGCAGCGAGAACGCGAACCATGTCATCCCCTCAATGCGGTGGACGTAGTAGTCGCCGAAGGTGCTGGTGGCGAGCAAATCGTCTCTCAGCAAACGAAACTCGTCAGCGGCATGGCCGGCAGGTTGCGGCGCAGAATCGAGCGCAGCGCGGGCCGCGGTTGCCGCGCGATTCAACATCCCCGCGACGGCAAGCGGGCCATAGCGGCCATCCGCCGTCTTCGAAAGCTTATTGTTGATGAATGTGTCGATGCCGGCAAAGGCACGCTCATCCTCGGGCTTGTTCTCGGCGAACTGCAATATGTCCTGACGCGCGCGCTTGACCTTGCTATCGAAGTTTCCAGTCTCTGTCTCGGGCGAGAAGTCCCGCTGGTCAGGCCCCACGAAACGATAGGCATAGGCCAGCGGCACAATCTCCCCGGCCTGCTGCATCGCGCGATAGGCAGCATCTCCCGCATCGCCGTAATGTTGGCGGAACTGCTCGACGATCCTTGATTCAGAGAGGTCCGGGTCGTAACCAAGGCGCCCCCACGCGAAGTACCACATCCAATGCTTCTGCCAGATATACGGATAGACCCGGGCGTCCCGCGTCGAGCGGTAGTACTGGTCGGAGTGGACGCTGAAATAAGCGGTATGGGGCTCAATCGTGAAACCGCGAGCATTGCCAAGCTGGCAACTGCGTACGGTGCGGCGCACAAAATCCGTGTTCTCCCACGCCCAGAAACGATGAGTCCCATTGGCGCGAATCTGCCAGATGATCTGATAGTTTGCCGGCACATCAAGATAGCCCTGATAGCTATAGCTGCCATACGTAGCGCCTTGCATAGCCTGATAGGGCAGGCCAAGTTGCTCTCCGTTGAACTTGATCTCAATATCGAAGCCGTTGTGAGCAGCCTCGGCAATCGGCTCGAGCTGTTCCTTCGTTGTCTGCCAGGAACGCGTATACAGGCGGAGGTCGGGACGGTGAGCGTCATCGACGCCGCGAATGTAGGCGTCCTTGTAAAACGCTGCGCTCTGTCCGGACTCGCCAACGCGGAAGCCGAGCATGTATAGATCGGGCAACTCGCGGATGAGGATCGAGACGGCCTTGGCCGTATAGTCAGCGAGCTTCTCGGGACGAATATTGGTGAGGAATGTCTCTCCCTTGCGAGCTCCGCCTGCATCGTTGACCGCGCTGTAGTTCATGAACGCGACACGAACTCCACGAGACTTCGCATAGGCGATGATGGCTTTGA
>WNGR01004877.1_pt1 | contig 22593 bp, 21 predicted proteins | sample 5407581 | NCBI WGS metagenome assembly WNGR01 (sample SAMN13153383, study PRJNA577476) | soil metagenome | isolation source: 80 cm soil or saprolite under Garry oak tree replicate 2 | place: USA:California | collected 2016-06-15
CGTCATACCAGTCGTCCGAAGCAAAGCGCGCCGCCGGCACGCCACGCGGCGGCCGGCGCACGGTGCCAATTCGTAGGCCCTCGCCGGCGACGCGGGGACTGCCGAGGCGAATGACGAGAACCGTCATGGACTCCTCCGCTTGAAGCACCGAACTACGCCAGGTCGGGCGACCTCGACCGGGAAACCGAGCAGAACGCACCCTCTTGAGCGTCACCGGACCCAGGGATCGACGCGCACGCACCGTGCTGGTACGGTTCCTCCAGATGGTCCGCATGCTCGCGACCTTCACGCTCCTCGCCCTCGCCTGCGGCGGCTCGCCGCTCGCGGTGAAGGTCCATCCCGCCCCCGATGCGCAAGGGCTCATGCCGGACTGGGTCTACGATCCCCTGCTCACCGAGCGCACCCGCGGCGCCGTGGCGATCATGGCGCGCGGCTGGGGCGGCGATGCCAGCGCCGCGGACGGGTGGACGCTCTACATCTCGTCCGCTCCGGTCGAATGCGAAGGCGTCGCGGTCGGATGCACCGATCACCGGTTCCACGAGGTCTACGTCACGCCGTGGTCCGCCCGGTGCGTCGAGGAGACCACGCTTGGCCACGAGATCGGCCACGTGGTGATCGGCGATCATCGCCACGCCGACGAGCGCTGGCACGATCGGGCTTTCTGGGATCGCATGTTCACGGCGCTGCGGGCGAACTTGCCGGCCGCCGAGCCGGGCTGCCTCGAGGACGCAGCCTACTTCGCCGAACACAACGAAGTTCACGGCGAGGAGCGCGAGGAGAGCGCGAAGACTGAAGTCCTTTCACCCCGCCCAGCTGCCTGAACACGGCTTCGCGCCGCGTGACCTGTCCCCCGAGCATGCCTAGGAGGCGGCGGCCGCATGTGAACCGCCCGGGGCGTCGCCCGGGCGCAGTCCCCAGGCCCTTCGAAGGGCCTGCCGCATGGGGACCTCGAACCACTGCGAGGCCATGAACGCAATCGCGATCGTCACGATCGCGAAGACGCCGAAGGCGACGCTCGAGCCTGCGTCGTAGTGCGCCCAGGCTGCAAGGCGATCGCCCATGCCGTGGAGCGGGAACTGCAACACGTACATCGCGAACCCCGCCTCCCCCAGCGCGACCAATGGCCGGATGGACAAGGCGCGGGGGAGCAGGCCGGCGCCCGAGGCAAGGCCGATGACGACGAGCGCGATCGCGGGTGCGAGGAGACCGTTGTGGAGGAGCAGGTAGGGGACGCCGCCGACCACCAGCGGCAGGTACAGGAGCACCAGCCCCACGCACGCGAGAAGGCCGCCCCCTCGCAGTGCTCCGCGACGGTGTAGCAGCCCTATCGCGCAACCGAACAGGAACTCGGGTACCCGCAGCAAGGGATCGTACTTGAGGATGTCCGTCACGAATCCGTCGCTGGCGGGGCTGAGCGCCGCCGCCTCCGGCCTGACCGCGAGCGCCGACGCCGGGGCGAGCAGGCCAGCCAGCCAGAACGCCACCGCGCAGGCGACGAGGGATCGATTGGACGCTCTGGCGAGGCGCGACATGGCGAATGGAAACACGACGTAGAAGAAGACCACGGCCGAGGTGGCCCAGCCGGCGTTGTTCCATTCGGTGGCGAGCGGCGGCACCCACGCCTGGACGAAGGCGAGCGAGAGGACCGCGGCGGTGACGCGCTCCGCCACCTCGCTCCCGCTCAGCGTCGACGCCCTCGCGACGAAGCCTGCCAGGCAGATCATCCATGCGAGGAGATACGCCGGATAGACTCGAGCGAGCCTCGCCACCCAGAACTGGGTCCGCTCTGGCCGGGAGAGCGGCTCGGGGTACGCTCTCGCGAGGACGAATCCGGACAGCACGAACAGCGCGCTCGTCGCGACGAACCCCCCGGCAAGGACCCGCGCCAGCCACACCGGACCCTTCGGCGCCGGCGCGAAGTGGAACACCAAGATCTGAGCGGCGAGCAGGAACCTGAACCCGCTCAGAGCGTGAAATCGCTCACCTCGCAGCGGGATGCGGTAAGCACTCATCCGAGCGCATAGTGGACAGCCGGAGCGCACCGGGCTACGGCCCGGTCAGACCGTTCCCTGCTTCCAGGCGTGGTGTCGCCACCAACCTTACTGGCGAGCGCCCTCCCCTTCCTGATCTCGTCATCCCCCTCGCGCTCCTCGGCTGCTCGATGATGGCGATGCCGAACGGTGAGATCGCGCCGACCGCTCCCCACGGACCAGGCGCGCGCAGAGCGGGCAAGTCACGATGGAGTGGATGGTCGTCCAGGTGACGTCATCGCTCCAGCTGCCGCAGACCGGCCGGAGCTCGGTGCCTATCTGGCCGACATCGACGAAATGGACCGCAGCCGGCACGGAACGCTCCTGGGATGCCTCATCGAGGACTCGTGAGATCGGGAGGGTTACCGTGGACACCCACCTTGACGCCCGCAAGCGGGCGGCTTGAGCGCCATCAAGCGCAGCCCTTCTGGGCAGCACCTGCCGGCAACCGACGAGCGATGGGGAGATTGTGCGGGGGAGGTGACGACTGAGAGATGCGGCGAGCGGCGGTCCGGGCACCCGTGGAGCGCGTTTACCGTCGCGCTCCACTGGACGGGTCGGGACGACTACCGAGTAGCGAGACGGACGTAGGTCAGGAACGCAGCGCCGATGATTGCGAACGGGAGGGCGAGGATCATGACGTTCTCCTTCGTTGGGCCACCCGCTGCGTGGCCGGGATGCATCTTCTTCATTCCAAGGATCGAGCCAGTTCGAGGCGCTGAACGTCTCGCCGCGCGCATCGCCCAACCTGGCGTGGAGACAGCGGAAAGAGTGGGCGCCGAGAAACACCGCGCCGCCCCGTCCGCTCGGGGTACCGTCGCGAACTTCTTCGCCCCTCGACCATGCCCGGGCGTGCACAGACTCAAACCCGGGTCGTCCTTGGTAAATCTGGCGGCCTATCGCGCCGATGCATTTTTCGACGCACCGTCGAGCGCCTCGACAGCGGCGCGTTCTGCTACCCGCGGTTCGAGGGCGTCGGCATCAGGGGACCCGCGGGCTCGGTCGCGAGCGCGGCGGTCCCCTTGTCCGTCAGGGTACGCAGGTCCACCACGAGCCGGTGGATCCGCCCCAGCGCCTCCTTGGTGTCGCTCAGCGCCTCCGCCGCCTCGGGATCGAGGCCGGCGCGGGCCAGCTCCTTGGGTCGCCGCTACGCCTTGGCGGTCGCGGCCGGCGTCTCGACCGGCGCTGTCTCGGCCGGCGCCGTCTCGACGGGCTCGACGAACTTCGCGAGCGCCTGGAGCGCCAGGGCGACGCGCAGGAGCTGGTCGTGCGCGACGCGGCGCAGGCGAGCCGGCACCGCGACGCGCCAGGCGCGGCCGTGATCGAGCGCGCCGGCGATCACCGTGTCGCTCGCCTTGCGAAGCTCCTGCACGCGAGCGGTGGTGTCGCTGCGGGCGGCCTCGACGCGGGTCCGCGCTTCGGCGGCGAGCTTGCTGGCGCGGTCGGTCGCGAGCTGGAGCAGCTCGGCGCGGCGCGCCGCCAGCACGAGCGGATTGCGGAGCGCGTCGGCAAGGATCGTGGAGGGGACGGCGGCCTTCTCGGAGACGGGGGCGGTGGTGTCGGGCATGGACGCACGATGACACATCGCGTCTGGATCTGTCAACGCAGCGCGTCACGCACGGTTCGTCCGGCCGCTGCCGGCGATGGCTACTCCGCGAGGAGCCGCGTGAAGGTCACCGCGTCGATGTTCGCGCCGCACACGACGAGCCCCACGCGCTTCCCGGCGAGGCGCTCGCGCAGCGGGCCGAGCAATGCAGCCGTGGTCGCGGCGCCGGCGGGCTCGACCGCGAGCTTGGCCTCGCGCTGGAGCAGCCGCATCGCGTCCCGGAGCGCGTCGTCGTTCACCAGGACGACCTCGTCCGTGTTGCGCCTGCAGAGCTCGAAGCTGTACGGCAGCGCGTACGGCGCTCCCAGGCTGTCGGCGATGGTGGCCACGCGCTCGATGCCGCGCGGCTCACCGGCTGCGAAGCTCCGATGCATCGAGTCCGCGCCCTGCGGCTCGACCCCGTACACTTCGCAGCGGGGATCCAGCAGCTTCACGGCGGAGGAGATGCCGGCGAGCAGGCCACCCCCGCCCACCGGGACCACCACAGCCTCGAGCCCCGGCGCCTGCATCATCAGCTCACGGCCCACCCCGGCGGTTCCGAGCGCCGTCAGGCGTCCGTCGTACGGGTGGATGAGGGTGCGCCCCTCGGTCCGTACCACCTCGTCGACCTGGGCGAAGCCTTCGTGCGCCGTCGGGGCGAACACCACCTCGGCGCCGTAGCGGCGGGTGAGCTCGACCCGGTACGGATTCGCGCTCGCGATCATCACGACCTTGGCGTGCGTGCCCGCGGTCCGGGCGGCCCACGCCACGGCGACGGCGTGGTTCCCGGCGCTGATGGCGGTGACCCCGCGCCGTCGGCCCTCCTCGTCGAGGGCGAGCACGTTGAGGAGTGCCCCGCGCGCCTTGAAGCTGCCCGTCCGCTGGAAGAGCTCGAGCTTCAGGAAGACGCTCGTCCCCGCGCCCAGGCGCGCGGCGAGCTCGGGGCCGTCGCAAGGCACCGTCGGCGTGACGACGACGCGGTCGCCGAGAGCTGCAGCCGCGGCATCGATGTCGGCGAGCGTGAGAGGGCTGGGAACGGTCAGGTCCTCCTCCTCGGGAGGTCGCGAAATATAGTCGGCGGGGCGCTCATCGCCCCCTCGGCTTGCGGCAGCATGCCTCGGGGCTCGGACCGAGACCCCGCGGGCTCCCGCTGAGCAGCTCGTCACCCCGTCGAGGCAGCCCGGCAAGGGCGCCATGCGACCCGCCTGTGAAGGTCCGGGCGTGGCGGCGGCGTTAGGTGACGAGGTCAACGCCTTGAGGAGGCACACATGAACGAGAAGTCCGGCGAGGAGCGCGCGGAATCGCCGCCCTCGAAGCGATCGAAGCTGTTCCGCGTCCTGGTGCTGGGTGGGGCCGTGCTCGTGGGCGCCGCGGTGGTGGCGCGCGCCCCCGCGGCCGCGGTGCCGCAGAGCGCGGACGACGGTGGCAGCGACGGGGGCGGAGGAGGCGAAGGGGCTCCAGGCTGGTGACCACCGCCGAGCACGTGCGGCGCATCGCGGGCTCGGCCTGGCGCTTCCGCTGCGGCGTCGAGCGCGATGCCTCGGCGCGGTTCGCGCGCCTCGCCGGGCGCCTGGTCGAGGTCGGCGCGGCCGAGCCCGTGGTGGAGCTGGCGCAGCGCGCTTCGCGAGACGAGCGCCGGCACGCGATGCTGTGCGCGGACCTGGCGGCGGGTTACGGCGCGCCGGCCCCGGCGGTCGCCGCGGAGAGCCCGAGCGAGATCGCGCCCGCGCGCCTCTCCCGGCAGCAACGGGTCCTCTACGAGGTGGTGGCGGTGTGCTGCGTCACGGAGACGGAGAGCATGGGGGTGCTCACGCAGCTGCTCTCGAGCGCGCGCGACGCCCGGCTGCGCCAGGTGCTGCGCCAGCTCGCGCGCGACGAGGTCCACCACAGCCGGCTGGGCTGGGCGCACCTCGCGGGCGAGTGCGCCCGCGCCGACGTCTCCTTCCTGGGGCCGCTCGTGCCGGCGATGTTGAGGGGCGCGGTCGACCCGGAGCTCTTCGCGCCGGTCCCCGCGGAGCGCGACGATGCGGCGCTGATCGAGCATGGGGTCCTGCCCCACGCCCTGAAGCGGCAGGTCTTCACCTCGACGCTGGAGGAGGTCGTCTTCCCCGGGCTCGAGACGTACGGGGTCGACACCGTCCCGGCGCGGCGCTGGCTGGACGCGCAGGCAGCGCGCGGGTAGGAGTCACGAACCCGGAGTGAGGACACAGGCGCTGTTGTGCGGGTGGGTCGGCATGCGACGCCCCTGGCGCGACGCCACCGGCGCGGCCGGGTAACATGCGGCCGGTGCAGCTCTGGAAGCGCAAGGCGAAGACCCGGGCTGAGCTCGTCGCCGCCGCCGATCGCGCGAGGGCGAAGGGGCGCCTCAAGGCAGCGGTGCAGGGCTACCGCAAGGTCCTCGCCGAGCACGGCCCCGACGATCCGCACGTGAACGGCAAGCTCGCGCCGCTGCTCGCGCGCCCCGGAGCGCTGTCGAGCTTCCGCCTCGCCGCCGAGGGACACCTCCGCGCCGGCTTCCACGACCGCGCGCTGGCGGTCTATTCCCAGGCGCGCGAGGCGTTCCCCCTCGAGCCCGAGTTCCACAGCGAGCTGGCACGCATCCACCTCGTCCGCGGCCGCCGGGCCGACGCCGCCATCGTGCTCGCGCGCGGTGGTCGCGCGCTCGGTCGCACACAGCGCGCCAGGGCCATCGAGATGCTGCGCGGCGCACTGGGCCTGCAGCCCGGCCACCTGGACGCCACGCTCTTCCTCGCGCCGCTGCTCCGCCGGGAGGACCAGCACGGCGAGGCGCTCGAGCTGCTCCGGAGCATCGAGCCCGAGCTATACGGCGCGCCGCTGCGGCGCGTGCGCTGGCAGATCTTCCGCACCGCTCCTGGGCTGCGGACCGCCTGGAGCTGGGCGGCGGCGCTCACCTCGCGACGCTGAGCCGAGGCGAGGCCAGCCGCTCGGGTCAGCCCACCGTCACCTGTCGAGCGCTTCACGCACCGTCAGGAGCAGGGCGATGGGCGTGAACGGCTTCGGTAGGAACGGAGCGGTGGAGGGGAACTCGGCGCCGAGCGCCTCACCGGTGTAACCGGACATGAAGGCGACCCGCAGCCCGGGCCGTACCGCCGCCACCCTGCGCGACAGGGAGAGGCCGTTCTCCTCCGGCAACAACACGTCGGTCAGGAGGAGGTCGATGGGCCGCGGGTGCTTCTCGGCGAACGCCATGGCGCTACCCGGCCCGGGGGCGTCGAGGACGGTATACCCGCCCTGCTGCAGGGCGCGGCGGGCGATGGTCCGCACCGCGTCGTCGTCCTCGACGAGCAAGATGGTCTCGCGCCCGCCCGAGGCCCGGAGGCGCGGCGGCGGCGACGGCGCGGCGCGCGGGCCGTCGTGGCGCGGCAGGTAGATGACGAACTCGGCCCCGGCGCCAGGGGAGGAGCGGACGCGAATGGCGCCGCCACTCTGCGTGACGATGCCGTAGACGGTCGGGAGGCCGAGGCCGGTCCCCTTCCCCGGTCCCTTCGTGGTGAAGAAGGGCTCGAAGATGTGCGACTGGGTCTCGGCGTTCATGCCCTCGCCGGCGTCCGCCACCGAGAGGACCGAGAGCGGCCCGGCTGGCAGCCCCGGGTCGGGGGCGCTCGCCCGGTCGGCGGCGCCAAGCTCGCTGACGGTGATGGTGAGCCGCCCGCCGGCGGGCATGGCGTCCCGAGCGTTCACGGCCAGGTTGACGATCACCTGCTCGAGCTGGCCGGGATCGGCCCACACCCCGCCCCGGTCGTCGGTCACCACCTCGAGCGCCACGGCCTCGCCGAGGAGCCGCTTGAGCATCTTCTCGACGTCCCGCACGACGTCGGCGAGGGCGATGGCCTGCGGGGCGAGGCGCTGGCGGCGGCTGAAGGCGAGGAGCTGCCGGGTCAGGGCCGCTGCACGCTCGCCGGCGGCGACGATCTCGGCGGCGTCCTGGCGCGCGGCGTGGCCGTCCGGCAGCTCGTTCTCGATCATCCGGGCGCAGGAGAGGATGGCGGTCAGCAGGTTGTTGAAGTCGTGGGCGACGCCGCCGGCGAGCTGGCCGACCGCCTCCATCTTCTGCGCCTGGCGGAGCTGCTCCTCGAGTCGGCTGCGCTCGGCCACCTGCCGCTCGAGCGACGCCGCCATCTCGTCGAAGGCGCGGATCAGCTCGCCGAGCTCCTCGCGTCCGGCCTCGAGGCCGGTGCGCGCCCCCGCCTCGCCGGCCGAGAGGCGGCGGGCGGCGCCGATGAGCACCTTGAGCTTGCGCACGAGGAGGAGCTCGCCGGCCCAGGCGGCCGCGGCGAGCGCCAGCGCGGCCACCAGCGCGAACGCGAGCAGGCTCAGGGTCGTGATCCGGTTCACCGGCCCGAGCACGGCGGCGGTCGGGAGCCCCGCGACGACCTGGATGACCGGCTCGCCGCCACGGTCGAGGACCGTGTGGAGCGCGTGGATCCGCTGGACCCCGTCGGCCCCGGGAAAGTCGATGGGCGCCCCCGCGCCGACCAGGGCCTGGAGACGCGCCGGGGCGTAAGGCTGACCCGACTGCTCCGGGTGACCGCGCGCGGTGATGACGACGCCGCGCCGGTCGAGCACCAGGACGTCGGCCCCGGCCGGCAAGTCGAGGGCGTCGAGCCGCTTCTGCAAGTAGGCGACGTCGAGCGAAGCCGCTTCTGCAAGTAGGCGACGTCGAGCGAAGCGAAGACCACCGCCCGGAGCGAGCCGTCGGCGGCGACCGCGGGCTGGCCGAAGCCGACCGAGGCCGCCCCGACGATGCGCGACACGACATACTCCCCCACGCCGAAGGCGCGGCTCGCGACGGCCCGCCGGAAGAAGCGGCGATCGATGAGGTTGACCGGCCCCCGGGATTGCGCCGCGCTGCAGAAGACGTTTCCGTCCGGATCGAGGGCGCCGATGTTGAGGTAGCCAGGGTCGAGCGCCAGCAGCGGCGCCACCTGCTCGCTGCAGGTCGGGTCGCGGTCGATGATCCCCTGCATGTGGGAGAGGGCGAGGAGCAGGCCCCGGGCGCCGTCGACGGGGCGCTGATGAAGCTCGGCGACGAGCCTGGCGAGCTGATCGGCCTCGGAGCGCGCGTCGCTCACGAGGAGGCGCCGGTGGGCCAGCGTGGCGTAGCCGAGCACGCCCAGCGCCGGCACCAGCGCGACCAGGACGAGCGCGAGCAGCCTGAGGCGAAGGCTGGACAGCACAATCCGGGGGTTCATGCCGCTCAAGCCGGTCGGCGCTCGACCCGGAGGATGCGGCCACTCTCGTCGTGGTGCACCACGGACACGGAGGTGCCCCGGCCGGCCAGGATCTCGTCCTCGGACAGCTCGAAGTACCGGGCGTAGTCGGTCAGCGATTGCACCTCGGGGCTGTGCACCTTGGACGCCGGCAGCTGGTTCCAGAGCAGCAGCGTCCCGGAGGTGCCGGCCAGCGCCACCGCGTACCGCTGGACGTCGACGGCCGAGCCGGACAGGGCCCCGACGTCGGCCACCCAGTCGAAGGAGCGCAGCACCGGGTACCACAGCTTGAGCCAGGCTCCCCACATGAGGATGGTGGAGGCATCGGAGCACAGGCGTTGGTGCCAGCGCAGGCGATGGCGCGCGTTGATGATCAGTGAACGGCTCATGTCCTTCGACTCTTGGTGTTCAGCGCGTCGACATCAGGGGCGAAACCCGCGGTCCGGGCTGATCCAGCGGGCGCGTTTGCCCTGGCTGCGCAGGAGGACCTTTGGGTACGCCACCACCATCGACGCGGTGTTGATGATCCAGAACGCGAAAGGATACCAGATCATCCAGAACAGGTTGCGAAGAAGTCCACGTTCGTGGCGGCTGTCGAGCCAGGTGCTGAACGCGAACTGCAGGAGGCAGGTGGTGCCCAGGATCAAGCCGCTGCCCTGCGGGCTCAGCGGCGAACCTACCAACGGCAGCGCGGCAAGCGGAAACACGAGTCCCTGCAGCCACATCGCCGTCAGCAGCAGCATCGAGTAACACCAGAACACACTGACGCACATCTCCACCAGCAGCGGCCACAGGAAGCTCTGGCTCGGCCGGCGCATCACGTCGAGGTTCTTCAGCAGCACCTGGGCGCCGCCCATGGCCCAGCGTAGACGCTGCTTCCAGAGGCCCCGGAGCGTCTCCGGCATCAGGATCCAGATCAGCGCGTTCGGCTCGAAGTGCACGTCCCAGCCGGCGCGTTGCAGCTTCCAGGTGATGTCGATGTCCTCCGTGAGCATGTCGGCGCTCCAGTAGCCGACCTGGTGCACCGCGGACTTCCGGAACGCCGTGATGACGCCGCTGACGGTGAAGATCCGCCCGAAGCTCCGCTGCGCGCGCTTGATCATGCCGACCATCGAGGAGAACTCGCCTACCTGTAGCCGCCCGAGCAGCGTCGAGCGGTTGCGGATCCGCGGATTTCCCGTCACCGCCCCCACCCACGGGTCCTCGACGAAGTGGCGCACGAGCCAGTGCGCGGCCTGCTTGTCGAGCAGCGCATCGCCATCGATGCAGATCAGGATCTCGTGCTTCGCGAGCAAGCTGCCGGCCTGCAGCGCGATGGCCTTGCCCTGGTTCGACGCCAGGTGCACGACCCGCAAGCGCGGGTGCCGCGTCGCCATGCGCTCCAGCACGTCGCCCGTGTCGTCCTTGCTGCCATCGTTGATGGCGATGACCTCGAACTCCGGGTAGTCGAGCGCGAGCGCATGGCTCAGCGTCTCCTCCGCGTTGTCCCCCTCGTTGTACGAGGGGATGAGGATGCTCACCGGCGGCGTGTCGGGAAGGAGCCGAGGCGGGGCTCCGGCCCCGTCCGCGCGCTCGAAGCGCCAGTAGAACAACGCCGCCCCGATCATCCACAGGAACGACATGAACAGCGGGTAATAGAAGACGAAGGCGAGCAGCCCGTGCCACAGCGTCTCGAGGCGGACCGTCACCTGGCGGGCCTCTCAGCGCGTCTCGGGTGCATTCGGCTTGCCGTCCAGCACCGGCTTCATGACCCCGGCATCCGGATGATCGCTGACCAGCGCGTCGGGGTAGTAGCCGACGTGCTGCACCCCCATGGCGTACAGGCTCCGAATGGACTCGGCCAGCTCGCGGCTGGCGATCGGATGGTTCTCCTCGCGCCAATTCACCGACTGGAGCTCGAAGACGACCTTCTTCATGCCATCGGGGCGGCCGCTCACCGCGTTGACCAGGTCGTGGAAGAACGCAGCCGGATCGGCGGCCTTCTCCATGTAAGGCATGGCCATGATGGCGGTGAAGTCATAGCGCGCGATGGAGTTGTCGAGCGACTGCGAGTACCAGACCTCGGCCTTCGGGTTCAGCACCACGCGGGCATAGAGGTTCCTGGCGACCTTCAGCGCGGGCTGCTGCTCACGCACCACCTCGGCCAGCTCCATGGCGAGGTCGTCGAGCGCGTTGATCTTGAGGATGGTCCAGCGGCCGAGCAGATCGTCGCTCTTGCGGATCTCCTGGACCGACGGCGGCAGCCCCCACCCCGCGTAGGCCCTGAGCGCGGCGGGGCTGGCGTCCTCGTAGTCGGACAGCGTCACGTCATCGTGGAACAGGAGGCCGTCGAAGGGGGCCGACCGCGCGAGGTCCTGGTAGATCTCCCGGATGACCTGCCGCGCCCGGGCCGAGAACGGCGAGAGCCGGACATAGCCCATGTCGAGGCGCCCGGATCTTTCGCCGGGCAGCGTCACGACCTTGTCCCCGGCGGCCGGATTGCTCGCCGGAAGCTCCCAGGAGAGCATCGGCATCCAGGCGTAGAGCCGCTTCACGGGCGTGCGCGTTCGGATCTGCCAGGCCACGCGGTTGAGCAGGTCGGCGCGCATGGGGACGTGGCGGCTGGGAAAGTACACGGCATCCGCGGAGCCGTTGCCGTCGGGATCGGCGAAGGCCTGCAGGTAGACCGCGTTCACGCCCATCGCCGCGATCCGGTCGAGCAGGTGCCCGAGGTTCTTCTCCTGCTGCGCCGGATCCGGGTCGTACACGTAGTCCAGATCCACGTGCATGATCTTCTGCGGGCGATCGTTGTCGGAGAGGTTCCGGTTGCGGATGGTGATCTCACGCTCGAGATCCCACAGCGCCATCCCTCGGCCGACCAGGATGCGGCGCAGCCCCCACAGCGGCGTGTCGCGCATGTTGGCGCCGTCGTCGAGGGTGAACCCGATGGGCATCCCGAGCTGCGCGGCGAGCTCGCGCGTGGTCTTGTTGTAGCGGCCGTACGGCCACGCGATCACGCGCGGCGACTTGCCGGTGTGACGGCGGATGAGCTCGCCATTTCGCTCGAGATCGGCCCGCACGCGCCGGCGATAGCCTGCCTCATCTTCGTAACGCCCTTCCTCGGCCAGATAACGGCGGGTCGTGGTCGCCGGCTGCAGGTTTCCCTGTGGGTTGCCGAGGATGCCGCGGTGCAGATCGAAGGTGTGGCTCCCGAGCTCCACCAGCCCGCTCTGGCTCATCTCGCGCAGCTCTTCCCATGACAGCAGCTGCCCGCGCGGGAGCTCCTTCCCGTCGAAGTCCACCGTCCGCTTCTCTTCGAGCCAGCTGCCGACCACGTTGATGACGGCGGGGATGCGGAACATCTTCAGGACGGGCCAGGCGTGCTCGTGGACGGAGTGGTAGCCGTCGTCGAACGTGATGAGCACGGCCTTGTCCGGGAGCGGCGTCTTTCCTGCGCGGGCTGCCAGCACCTCGCCGACGCTGACGAAGCGGTACCCATGGTTTCGCAGCCAGTCCATCTGCCGGACGAAATCGGTCGGCGTGACGGCATATTGCGGCACCAGCGCCCGGGAGGGATCCGCGATCTCGTGGTAGCTGAGCACGGTGAGCTCTTCTCCCGTGTCGGCCACGGATCGCGTGGCCGGCAGGAGCAGCAGCGCCCAGAGCAGGGCCAGGAGTCGCTTCGTCATCGGCGTCCAGACGTCGGTCGGGTGGGGAAATGGCGGCGAACGTGCGCAGGCGACGCCACGGCCAGCCTGGCGCCTGAAGAGGCGCCCGGCGAGGGCATGATCGGCAGTTTGCGGGTGAGACGTCAAGGCTGGGGGGATGCTCTCGCCAGTGACTATCCTTTCGTGGGGTCCAAGGAGGAGGTCCTTCATGCAGCGTCTCATGGCATTCCCGGCGTGGTGCGCCGCGCTGCTCGCCGGCGTCGCCGCGGCCCAGCAGCCACCCGCGCCAGCGGCGCAGCAGCACGTGCGTGGCGACGTCGTCGCGTTCAGGGGCGACACCCTCGAGGTCCAGCCGCGGAGCGGCAATGTCTTGAAGCTGAAGGTGGCCACCGGCGCCAAGGTGAGCCTGGTGGGAAAGGCCGACCTGAGCAGCGTCGGCGAGGGGGCCTTCATCGGGACGACGGCTGTGCCGCAGTCCGACGGCACGCTGCGCGCCGTCGAGGTGCACGTCTTCCCCGACTCGATGCGCGGGACGGGTGAGGGCCACCGGCCGTGGGATCTGCAGCCGGGCAGCACGATGACCAACGCGACCGTGGCCAAGGTCGACGAGGGTGGCGGTGCGGCACAGGCGGGCGGCACGGGGAGCACGATGACCAACGCGACGGTGGCCAAGGTCGACGAGAGCGGCGGCGCCCGCAAGCTCACGCTCCACTACAAGGACGGCGAGAAGACGGTGGTCGTGCCGCCCGGTACGCCCGTGGTCAAGATGGAGCCGGGCGAGCGCTCGAACCTCGTGCCCGGCACACACGTGTTCGCCATCGTCTCGCGCCAACCGGACGGCACGCTGCTGGCCGACCGCCTGAACGTGGGGAAGGATGGACTGGTGCCGCCGATGTAGACCGCGGCGGCGGGGGACAAGCCCCCGCCCTACGAAAGCTCTGGAGTAGGGCGGGGGTTCATCCCCCGCCGAGGGCGGTCCTCAGGACTGCACGATGCCCGGCGGAAGTGGGCCCCCGCCGGCCTCGAGCCAATGCGGAACGGGCAACCCCTTCGACCGGAGGAACGTGGGGTTGAAGAGCCGCGACGCGTAGCGCGTGCCGGAGTCGGCCAGCACCGTCACGATGGTGTGCCCCGGGCCGAGCTCGCGCGCCAGGCGCACCGCGCCGGCCACGTTGATGCCGCTCGAGCTGCCCAGGACGAGCCCCTCGTCCTGCACCAGCTCGAACACGGTCTGCACTGTCTCCGCGTCCGGCACCTGGCAGGCGAAGTCGACCTTCAGCCCCTCCAGGTTCCTGGTGACGCGGCCCTGCCCGATGCCCTCGGTGATGGAGGAGCCCTCCATCTTCAATTCGCCCGTCGTGAAGTAGCTGTACAGGGCGGCGCCCGGGGGATCGGCGAGCCCAATCTTCGCCTCTGCTCGCCGCTCCCGCAGCGCTTGCGCGACGCCGGCGAGCGTACCGCCCGTGCCCACCGCGCAGATGAACCCGTCGATCTTGCCGCCGGTCTGGCGCCAGATCTCCGGGCCCGTGGTCTCGTAGTGCCCCTGCCGGTTGGCGACGTTGTCGAACTGATTGGCCCAGATCGCCCCGCGGGGATCCGTGCGGGCGAGGTGCTCCGCCAGCCGGCCGGCGACATGGACGTAGTGGTTCGGGTTCTTGTAGGGCAGCGCGGGCACCTCGTACAGGGTCGCGCCGCACAGCCGCAGCATGTCCTTCTTCTCCTGCGACTGCGTCTCGGGAATGACGATGACAGTGCGATAGCCGCGGGCGTTTCCCACCAGCGCCAGGCCGATACCGGTGTTGCCAGCCGTCGCCTCGACGATGATCCCGCCGGGCCGCAAGGCGCCCCGCCGCTCGGCGTCCTGGACGATCGCGAGCGCGGCGCGATCCTTGACCGAGCCGCCGGGGTTCGTGAACTCGGCCTTGCCCAGGATCTCGCACCCGGTCGCCTCCGACGCTCGACGCAAGCGGATGAGCGGCGTGTCGCCGATCGCCGCGGTCAGCCCGTCTCGGATGTCCATCACGCAGTCCTCGTACGAGACATGCCGAGAACCTTGTCCGCCGCACGACAGATTCAACGGCGATGCGAGCGAGCGCCCCACCGGGACGTCGCGACCCTCACGGGGGAGGCGCCCGCGAGGCCCGCGCGCTTGCCATCTGGGGCCAACTGCTTAGAATCGTAGGGAGCAGCGCCCGGGAGCCCCGAACTGTCGGGACTCGGAATGACCGGCGCTCCCACCTTCACAGCCGAACGTCGACCCGCCGCCGCCCCGCGCGCGCGCCGGGACAGGAGTTACACCTTGGGCAAACCGCATCACCAGAACGGCTCGTCGGACCGCAACGGCCGCCGCCGCCATCGTTCTTTCACGCCGGACGGCGAGCGTCGCCACCACGGCGGCCTCACCCTCACCGCAGAGGGCTTTCCCGCCGCCGCACCCGACGCCGTCAAGCCTTCCCCCATCGTCACCGTCGCCGAGGAGAGCCGCGCGCGTTTCCCGTGGCTACCGGCCCGTGTCATCGCTGGCAGCGTATGGCGGGGCCCCCGCCACGAGCGCGTCCGCGTGGACGAATCGGGGCGCGCGGCGCTCTGGCGCTGCAGCACGGTCGCAGCCTGATCGCAGGGAGGCTCAGCGCTCGACGGCCTGCCGCTCCTCGGCCAGGAGCTCGTCCACCTCGAAGGTGAAGCGCACGTCGTAGGTCCCGTAGTTGCGGGGGTGGAACTCGGTCTTGCCCTCACCGCGACACTCGCCGATGTGAAGGGCGAGGTGGATCTGGTGTCGCAGGGCGGCCCGCACCTGGGCCTCGCTGGCGATCCCGAGGCGGATCAGCGTCTCTCCGATGGGACTCCGCGTCGTGCGGCACTGGAGGACGGCCTCCTCGATGGCGGTCGCGTCGACCCCGGCCTGCTCCCGGAGCTGCGCCGTGAAGGCGCGCTGGTGCTTGCAGTCGTTGGCCCAGGCCACCCGCCCGCACTGAAGGAAGACATGCGCGTCACTACCCTCGCAGCGGCAAGTGAGCTCGCCCGTCGCGCCCACCGAGGCGAGCGTGAGGAGCGCTGCGGAGGTCACCGAGTCGAGAGTCTCGACGTCATCGAGGTTGACGATCTCGCAGCGGGTTTGATCGGCGTCGCTCATCGGCTCTCCCATTCCGGGATCAACTTACCAGCCGTGACGCGCACCCGACCAGCGGGACCGCCATGACTCCGGGTGATTCGCGACCTGTCACACCGCGCCCTACTTGTCTGCTTGGTAGATGAGGGGCAGCCCGGACTTCGAGCTGCCGACCACGATCACCTTGGAGTTGGGGCTCGAGGCGAGCCGCTCCGTCGCCTCGATGCCCTTGTACGCGAGGAAGTCGGCGGTGAGGCCCTGCCGCACGATGTTCTGGTACTTGGCGATGCCCTCCGCCTCGATCTGCTTGCGCAGCGCCTCCTGCCGCTCCTTGTCGAGCGTGAAGCGCATCTTCTGCGAGCGCTGCTCCTCCGCCAGCTTGTCGGCGATGGCGATCTTGATCGCGTCCGGCAGCTCCACGTCGCGGATGAGGATCGCCTCGACGATGACGTGCTTGCCGGTGAGCGCCTTCTGGACCTCCTCGAAGATCTGCCGCTCGATCTCCTCGCGCTTCGTCGAGTAGATCTCCTCGGGGCTGTAACGGCCGAAGACCTTGCGCGCCTCCGAGCGCACCACCGGCGCGATCAAGATCTCGGCGTAGGATTGCCCGATCTGCGTCTGGAGCTCGAACAGCTCCTCCGGGCGAGGCCGGAAGCGCACGCTCGCGTCCACCCGGAGCGCGAGGCCGTTGTTCGACATCGTCGACAAGGACTCCTTGAACTCGTGCACACGCAGGTCGTAAGGAATGACGCTGTTCCAGATCGGCATGAGGTGCATCCCCTCGCCGAGCACGGTCTTGCTCGTGCCCTTGCCGAGGCTCTCGAAGACGATTCCGGCGTGGCCGGAGTCCACCACCGGGCAGCGGCACCCGGGCACGAACGGCACGATGGCGAGGGCGGCGTAGAAGAGGGGCTGCAGGCGCATGGACGTCCCTTTCGTGCGGGTGGACCGGCGCAGTCTACCGCCAACACGGGCGGCGGCCGCGGTCAGGCGAGGTTGTGGAAGACGCGCTGCACGTCCTCGTCCTGCTCCAGCGCGTCGACGAGCTTCAACACCTCCTGCGCCTGCTCCTCGGGCAGCTGGACCGGCGTCTGCGCCACGTACTCCGATTCGGCCGAGATGACGGGCTGCTTCCGTTCCTCGAGCGCCGCCTGCACCTCGCCGAAGTGAGAGAAGCCGCAGCGGAGGACGAGCTGCTTCTCGCCCTTCTCACCGGTGCCCTCGCCCATCTCCTCGAGGCCTTGGTCGATGAGGTCGAGCTCGAGCGCGTCCTGGTCGATGCCCTCGGGGGCGAGCCGGAACACCCCCATCTTCTGGAACTGGAAGGCGACGCTGCCGGCGGTCGCGAGGTTCCCGCCGTGGGTCTTGAAGGCCAGTCGCACGTTGGCCACGGTGCGCACCACGTTGTCGGTGGCGGTCTCCACCACCATCGCCACGCCGTGCGGCCCGTAGCCCTCGTAGAGCACGATCTCGTACGCCTGCTGGTCCTGGCCACTGGCGCGCTTGATGGCTCCTTCGACCTTGTCCTTCGGCATGTTGGCGGCGCGGGCGTTCTGGAGCGCCCGCCGCAGGGCCGCGTTGTGGGCCGGGTCCGGCCCGCCCGCCTTCACCGAGATGGCGATGTCCTTGCTGATGCGGGTGAAGACCTTGGCCATCTTGTTCCAGCGGGCGAACATGGTCGCCTTGCGCGTCTCGAAGATGCGTCCCATGGCACCCATTCTACCCGGCCTGCCCACCGGGACGCGGACGCTTTTCAATGCCGGGCGCGCAGGAAAAAGACGGCGGTGATGGCGATGTTGATGGAGGAGGAGCGCGCCGGCGAGACCTCCCGCGGTGCTCACGGGAAGGAGCGCCCGCACCGGCACCCCGTGCAGCATCCGGAAGTCCTCCCGGAAGGCCCAGGCGCTGGAGAAGGCGTCCGGGAAGAGCGCCTCGCGCGGTCGTTCCTGTCCGTGAATGAGTCACCCCCTCGGGGGGCACGGTCGAGTTCTGGAGAACACGCCGGGCGGGCGCTAAGTTAGCTGGCCGGTGGGGAATGTCTCCCTTCCGGTCACTCTTTGAGAGGAGTCGAACGATGCGTAGAGCTCTCGTGGCGGCGGTCGCGATCATGGCGCTTGGAGCGGGGATCGCGAGCGCAGCGGACAAGTCGACGGAGTCCGCGATCCGAGGGACGAAGGGTCGCTATGGCGATGCCGGCTGTGGCCTCGGCTCGATGGCGTTCGGCGATCAGCAGGGCATCATCCAGGTCCTGGCGGCCACCACCAACGGCTCCTTCGGTACCCAGACCTTCGGGATCACCTCCGGCACCTCGAACTGCCAGGGTACGTCGGGGGCGCAGGCGACCCGCATCTTCATCGAGGCGAACCGCGAGGCGCTGGCGAAGGACGTGTCGCGCGGCTCGGGCGAGACCATCGGGACCCTCACCTGGATCCTGGGCTGCAACGACTCGAAGGCGGTCGGCGCCACCCTGCAGAAGAACTTCAGCGCCGTCTTCCCGAGCGAGACCGTCTCGAACGACGCCGTGACGGCCACGATCCTGAAGACGCTCAAGGATGAGAAGATGCTGGCGTGCCAGAACGTCGGCTAGCCCCATCTGCTCGGCTCGTCCCGGCGGGATCGCGTGCGCCGCGGTCCCGCCGCTCGTTCGTCGTCGCAGTCCTGGCCGCGGCGGCGCTCCTGGCAGCCGCGCCGGCGTCGGCAGCGAGCCCCCCCGCCCCGCCCGCCGCCGGCGACGGGGAGCTCGCGGCCGCGCTCCTCGCAAAGGCGCGCGCCGGGAAGCTCTCCGATCGACTCGGCTGGCGGCGGCTCCTCCATTACCGCTCGAGGTGGCTGGGCGGGGTGGAGAGCGATGCCGACGGTCCTGCCTTCTTCCTCTCGCCGGGCGGGAAGACCGATCCCGCCGCCGAGCTGGAGGCGACGCTGGCCGGGTTCTTCGCGCCGCAGCCGGCCGATCCCGAGCTCCAGCACCCGCAGTGCCAGTTCCCGGCGCGCCTCGCCTGGCTCGCCGGGGAGCTCGGCTTCGACCCCGCCACCCTGCCGCGCCGGACGTGCGAGGGGTTCGACACCTTCCGCCAGCGGCTCCAGCCGCGCTCGGTCACCCTCGTCTTCTCCTCCTACTACCTCAACAACCCGGCCTCCTCCTTCGGCCACACCTTCCTGCGCGTGAACAAGGGCGCCGCGGCGGAGGGCGGACGCCGCTTCGAGCTGGTGGACTACGGCGTCGACTTCGCGGCGGTGGCCGACACGGGCAACGCGCTGCTCTACGCGGTGAAGGGGCTCACCGGGCTCTTCCAGGGGCGCTGGAACCACTACCCCTACTTCTACAAGGTGCGCGAGTACGCGGACTACGAATCGCGCGACCTGTGGGAGTACGATCTCGACCTCTCGCAACGGGAGACCGAGCTCCTCGTCGGGCACCTGTGGGAGCTCGGCTCCACCTGGTTCGACTACTACTACCTGACCGAGAACTGCTCGCAGGGAATCCTGGCCGCGCTGGAGGCGGCGGCCCCGCGCCTGGAGCTGCTCCGCCACCTCGGTCCCATCGTCATCCCGGCCGACACGGTGAAGGCGCTCTTCGCGACCCCGGGGCTCGTGCGCTCGGTCCAGTTCCGCCCGTCCATCCGTACCCAGTTCCTCGCGCGCACCGCCGCGCTGACCGGGCCCGAGCGCCGCGCGCTGGAGGCGCTCATGGCGGACGAGCGTGCACCGCTCGGTCCGCTCCCCCCCACCGACGAGGCGCGCGCGCTGGACGCAGCGCTCGACTGGGTGGACTTCGCGCATGCCCGGGAGCTCCTCGATAACGTGCCCACCCCCGCGGCACTGGTTAAGCAGCGGCTCATGGAGCGGCGCGCGAGCGTGCCGGTGCAGAGCGAGGAGCTCGCCATCCCCTTCGCCCAGGACCAGCAGCCGCAGCTCGGCCATGGCTCCATCCGGACCGGCGTCGGCGGCGGCGCGTCGTCCCGCTCCGGCGCGCTCGCGGTGTACGACTTCCGGCTGGCGCTACACGACCTCGCCGATCCCAGGGACGGCTACCCGGACCTCGCCCAGATCGAGTTCTTGCCCACCCGCCTCCGCTACGAGGGGCGCTCGAAAACCCTCTCGCTGGAGCGGGCGCTGCTCGTCGATGTCTTCTCCCTGAACGACTTCACGCCCTTCGATCGCCACATATCGTGGCGGGCCGCGCTCGGCGCCGACACCGTGCGCGACGCCGGTTGCCCGGGGTGCCTGGCGGGCAAGGCGCAGGTGGGTGGTGGCCTCGCCCGATCGGCGCTCGGCGGCGCGGTGACGGCCTACGCCCTCACCGACGCGGAGCTGGCCTGGGCGCCGCGCCTCTCCGGGCTCGGCAGCGCGAGCGCACGCCTCGCGCTCGGCCCTTCCGGTGGGGTGCGCCTGCGGGTCGGCGACCGCGTCTCGCTCCTCGGGGAGGCGGCCTGGAGATACCTGCCGTGGGCCGCGCCGAGCAACACCTTCGACCTGCGCGCCACCGCCCGGCTGCACCTGGGGCGGGCGTCGCTCTGGGCGGAGGTCGGGCGCTGGCCCGTCGCGACCGAAGGGGTGGCCGGGATCTCGCTGTTCCTGTGAGGGAATGATGGCGAGCGTCGTGCTCCAGTCGGTGACGAAGCGCTACGGCGACCACCCGCCGGTCATCAGCGGGGTCGATCTCGAGATCCGCGAGCGCGAGCTCATGGTGCTGGTGGGGCCCTCCGGCTGCGGCAAGAGCACGCTGTTGCGCATGATCGCGGGGCTGGAGGAGCTCACCTCCGGCACCATCGCCATCGGCGGTCGCGTCGTGAACGACGTCGCGCCGAGGGATCGGGACATCGCGATGGTGTTCCAGAGCTACGCGCTCTACCCGCACATGACCGTGCGGCAGAACCTCGAGTTCGGCCTGCGCCTCCGCAAGACCCCTCGGCCCGAGATCGATCGGCTCGTCGGGGAGGCGGCCCGCACGCTCGGGCTGGACGAGCTCCTCGCGCGCCGGCCGAAGGAGCTCTCCGGCGGGCAGCGGCAGCGCGTCGCGCTCGGCCGCGCCCTGGTGCGCGACCCGGCGGTGTTCCTGTTCGACGAACCCCTCTCGAACCTCGACGCCAAGCTGCGCGTTCAGATGCGAGCCGAGATCAAGCAGCTCCAGCACCGGCTACAGGTCACCTCCGTCTACGTGACGCACGACCAGGTGGAGGCGATGACCATGGGCCACCGCATCGCCGTGCTGCACCAGGGCGTGCTCCAGCAAGTTGGCACGCCGCTCGAGGTCTACGAGCGGCCGCAGAACCTGTTCGTCGCGACGTTCATCGGGACCCCGCCCATGAACTTCCTCCGGGCCTTCGTGGCCGGGGACGGCGCGGCGCTCCTGGCGAAGGGTTTCACCTGGCCGGCGCCCGACTCCGCGCGCGCGGCGTTGCGCGATCGCGCCGGCCGCGCGGTGATGATCGGCCTGCGCCCCGAGCACGTGGTCGGGGAGGGGCGCGCCCCGCGAGGCGCGACCGCGCCGCTCGAGCTCGTCGTCGAGCTCATCGAGACGCTCGGCGCGGTCGTGATGGTGCACGGCCGCGCCGGCGAGGACGCGGTCGCCTTCGAGCTGGACCCGCACCGCGCGCCCGAGCTGGGGGAGCGGGTGGTGGTGCAGGTGGAGGTCGAGCGGCTGCACGCCTTCGATGCGGACACGGGCGAACGGCTCTAGCGACCTCCGCGCGCGGCCACGGGCTCGTACAGCGAGCGGGGGATCGCGCTGAGGAGCCGGACCAGGGCCCTGGCCGGCAGGGGGAAGGAGATGGCCGGCTCGCCGCGGGCGATGCCGTCCGCCATGCGCTTCACCGCGTCGTCGAGCTCCATGAGGAAGGGCATGGGGAAGCGGTTCTTGGCGGTCATCTCGGTCTTCACGAAGCCGGGATAGACGGTGAGGGCGCGCACGCCGGTCCTGCGCAGGTCGACCCGTATGCTCTCCATGAACACGTGCAACGCCGCCTTGCTGGCGCAGTAGGCTGCGTTGCCGGGGAAGCCGCGGAACCCGGCGAGCGACGAGACGCCCACCACCGTCCCCCGGCCACGTGCGACCATGGCGGGGAGCGCAGCCGCGACGGTCACCGCCGCCGCGGAGACGTTCACGTCGAGGACGCGCTTCACCTTGCGCCAGTCCATCTTGCGCGCGGAGGTAGGGTCCGAGATCCCCGCGTTGGCGATGACGAGGTCGAGCGCGCCGCCCGCCGCGGCCTCGGCCGCAGCCAGCGCGGCCACGAGCGCCTCCTCGTCGGCGACGTCGAGCACCACCGGGACGATGCGCCCAGGCACGCCCGCGCCGGCTCCGTCCTGGCTGAGCGACTCCAGCTCCGCCTGGCGCCGCGCGGCGGCGTGCACGGTCGCGCCCTCCCGCGCGTAGTGGAGCGCGAGGCCGCGCCCGAGCCCGCTCGACGCGCCGGTGATGAAGACGCTCTGGAAACGTGTCCTGGACATGGGTTCCTCCGGTGCGGTCTCCGTCGTGTCCCACGCCCGGCGCAGCGCCGGAACACCCCTCACGGGCGGGTTCAGGCAGCGAAGTGCGGGGCACCGTACGGCAGCCCCGAGCAGCCTACCGCGTGAGGGTCGAGGAATACTGCGGCGGCTGGAGAAGCGTTCGAGCTGCGGGCCCCCAGTCACTCACGTCACCGCTCGACAGCACCTTGTACTCGGGATGGCCTATCAGTGAGGTGGTCGATCTCAGCCGCCTCCCCGATCCCGGTTATCGAGCCTCCAGAAGAGACGGCCCCTGCTTACCCAGGCCTCCACGCTTGGCGCTGGCTAGACGCCCCATGCGTCGCTTTGGCGCGACGAAGGAGGAAGAAGCAATGAGCATCAAGAGCATCGACTCGTCCCAGCTCGCGGGGTTCAACAAGCAGTACAACGCCTCGCCTGCCAGCTTCATGCTCGGGATAGAGGCGAAGTCCATCTGGGAAGGACAGGGTCTCGGGAATCTGGCGAAAGTCGGGCGGTGGACGCTGGGCGGCAAACCAATGGT
>WNGR01001981.1_pt1 | contig 22584 bp, 22 predicted proteins | sample 5407581 | NCBI WGS metagenome assembly WNGR01 (sample SAMN13153383, study PRJNA577476) | soil metagenome | isolation source: 80 cm soil or saprolite under Garry oak tree replicate 2 | place: USA:California | collected 2016-06-15
GCTCGGGCCAGCCGGCGCTGGCCAGGGCGGCATGGATCTGCCGGTGGTGCGGTCCACCCTCCTCCACCTTCGCGGGGTTGGCGACCACGGCCGAGGGCGTCCCGGTGTCGCGGCCCCGATCGCCCGGGCGGCCTGCTTGGCTGCCGGGCCTGTCGGCCAGGGCGGGCTGTGCGGAGGCTGGTGCGAGGGATGTCCGTGGTTCTGAGGGCTGGCCGGGCTCGCCGAGGTCGGCGTTGGGGCGCAAGGCGGCGGTGACGGCGGCGAGCCAGAGCAGCGCGAGGAGGATGCCGCCGACGACGTCGAGGGGGTGGTGTTCGCCGCGGTACATGCGCGACCAGCCGACCAATCCGGTCATCACCACGGCCGGGACGACCGCCAGCCACCGCCACGGTCCGCGGATCCGGGGGATGGCCAGGATCGCGGCCGCGCCGTACAGGCACAGCGTGGCGGCGGTATGCCCGGAGGGGAAGGCCGAGGTGGGCAGGTGGCCGTCGAGGTGGGGAACGAGGGGCCGGGGGCGGTGGACCACCATGTTCACGATCTCGAACAGGGCGACCTCGCCGATCATGACTACCGCGATGAATACCACGGGCCGCCAGCGCCGGATCCAGGCGAGTGCCAGGGGCACGACGACCAGGGCGATCGCGGTGATCCAGTGAGTGTCTCCGGCCTGGCTGAGGTAGTTGCTGATCGTGTCGGGGCTGGGGGTGCGGTGGGCGGCCAGCCAGCGGGGGATCGCCTCGTCGAAGGCGGGTGGGTAGCTGGTGATGAGCTTGCCGAGACCGGCCAGGGCGCCGCCGATCAGCACGAAGGAGACCAGCAGCCGTGCGGCGATCAGCCATGGGTGGGCGACGGGCACGATGCGGGTCGGGCCCAGGTGCGGCGCCGCCTCGGGGGCCAGCCCTTCCGATAGGTGCCGTGGCGGCTGCCCGGTCTCAGCGCGCCAGTGCCCGAACGCGTGCGCGGTGATCCCGAGCCAGGCGACGCCGAGCAGCCAGCCGCCGGCCACGTCGGAGGGGTAGTGCACGCCGAGCGCGACCCGGCTGACGCCGACCATCGCAACCAGCGCGATCACCAGCCCGGTGGCCAGTTTCCGCAGCCGGGGCGGGATGATCGGCAGGAAGACCAGCAGCATGACGCCGTAGAAGACGGTGGCGTCGAGGGTGTGCCCGCTGGGGAAGCTGTTGCCCGGCGCGTGCGTGATGGGCATGGGCACCACCGGCCGCAGCCGCCCGACGAGGATCTTGATCGCCGGGTCGAGGGCGAGTGCCCCCAGGCCGGTGACGAGCAGGTAGGCGGTGAGCTGGTACTGGCGGCGGATCAGCATGATGGCGGTGCTGACCGTGACCAGCCAGAACAAGATGGCCCGGCCGCCGAGGTTGGTGATGGCGGTCAGCACGCTCACCGCCATCCGGTTGCCGGCGACGGCGTGGTTGAGGGTGTCGACCGCGGTGTGGTCGAAGCTGGCGAGCGGTGGCCAGTTCAGCCGCACCAGCAGCAGGAGCAGGCCGAAGCCGGTCGCGGCGGCGATGATGGCGGCCAGGCCGGCCAGGCTGCGCCAGGCGAAATGCTCGTACGGGTGCAAGGCGGCTGGTTTGGTGGAAGTCATTGTGGTTCCTTCATGGAGTCCGGGCCGATGGAGTCCGGGCCGGGTGCCGGGGGCGGGTGGTCAGAACGCGCCGTCGCGGCGCAGTGGGCGTGGGCGGCCGTCTGGGTCGAACAGGACCTGGTACACCAGCCCGGCCCAGCGCACCGTGAACGGTGGGAGCGGGGTGGGGCGGTGGCGGCGCAGCCTGCCCGGCGGGCGCGGGCCGCGCTGTCCAGCGGCGTACCAAGCGTCTAGCCGGGTAGCGCTGGCCGCGAAGGCGTCGAAGGCGTCCTGCGGGTCGCCCAGGTCGGCGTCGTCGGCGTCGGCCCGGTCGAGATGCTCGCGGGCCAGGGCGAGCCGCAGGTCCCGGGCCAGGCACTGGCCATTCGGGGCCTGGCCCAGGACCGCGCAGCTCAGCTCGGTGTCGTAGGTCCAGGAGCGGCGGTTGATGTTGCCCGAGCCGACCGTGGCCCAGGTGTCGTCGATCACGCAGACCTTGGCGTGGACGTAGACCGGGGTGCCTGCGTGGTTTTCCACGTGGTAGATGCCGACCCGGTCACCGCCCAGGCGCCGCAGCAGGTCCAGCGACCGGGCCCGGGCGAGCAACTGGGGGGCGGCCGCGGATCCGGTCGCCCGCCAAGCCCGGTTGGGGCCGGCGATGGGGAACTGCGGCACCACCGCGATCAGCCGCAGGCTGGGCGTGGCGGCGAGGGCCTCGGCGAAGGCGCTGACCACCTGCGGGCACCACAGGTACTGGTCTTCCAGGTACACCAGGCGCTGGGCCCGGTCCAGCGCCTTGCGGTAAGCCCGGGCGATGCTGCGCTCCCCGGCCGGGGCGAAGGTGTACCCCTGGCGCCGGTACGGATAGGTACGCAGCACCTGCACCGCGTCGGTGCCGCACTCAGAAGGGCCGGGCAGGGGCACCGGGCACGGGGGCGGGTCGATCGGGCGCAGGACCCGGTCCCGCCAGCGCCGCAGCGGGCTGCGGCTTAGCGGGGTGGGGTCTTCCCATCGTTCGCGGAAGCCTGTCTCGATGTCGGCGACGGCTGGGCCGTGGATGGCGATCTGGACGTCATGCCACGGCGGCCTCGGCCCGTAGGCGGCGCCCAGCGGGCACGGCTGCTCATCACCGCCGTGAGTGCGGTCGTCCCGGCGGCCGTGGCACAGGTCGATCCCGCCCACATAGGCCACATCCCGTTCGGGGCGGCTCACGTGGCGCAGCACAATAAGCTTCTGATGATGCGAGCCGCGGTTGCGCACCCGCATATCCAGCAGGCACTCGCCCCCGGCGGCCACGATCGCCTCGCCGAGATCGCGGTGTTCTTGCAAGCTGAACCGGAACCGGTCCAGGTGCGAGCGCCACAGCAGGCCCCGCACGATCACCCCCCGGCCGGCCGCATCGGCCAGCACCCGGGATACCTCCGTGCCGGGGCCGCCGAGCTGCTCGTCGGGGTCCCCGCGCCAGTCGGTAAACAGCAGCAGGTCGCCCGCCTCCATGCCGCGGATGCCGGCGAGCAGTTCCGCGAAATACGCGGCGCCGTCGACCAGGACACGCGCCCGGTTGCCGGTCGTCCAGGCAGTGCCGTCCAGGTGGCGGGAGTCCAGCCTGGTCGCAGGGTTGCCGCGTTCATCAGCGGTGATGAACCATTCGTCAAGGCCAGCGTTTCCGGGTGCAGCGTCCGGCTGGGCGGCCGGGACGGCAACGGCCTGGATGGCGTGCGGGCTGACACTCGCACGGGAGGCTTCCTGGCGGGGCGGGAGTAGGCTCACCGATCCGGATCCGAGATTCATGCCAGCCAGCGTGGGCGGAACGGCCTGCCGGGACAATCGGGCTCATCTGACATCCGGCGCTGGTCAGCCCCACTGTTCTCCTAGGGAAATCCCGACGGTGCCGGCTTGAGTCATCCCGACCCCGCTTTGGTGCGTGTCCGCTATGAGGTGCAGAACGGGCCGTTTTGCGGCATCGGGGCCTGGCCTGCGCAGGCCATGCCGTTGGCCCGGAAGCGGCAGCCGCGTAGCTTGGTGGCGTGGCCCAGCCAGCGCCTATCCGGGTACTCGTCGGCGAAGACCAGCCCATCGTGCGCGAGGGAATCGTGCACGTTCTCACCGACAGCGGGTTCGACGTGGTTGGGACCGTCGGCGATGCGCGCGACCTGGTCCGGAAGGCGCGCCTGGACCACCCGGACGTCGTGGTGACCGACATCCAGATGCCGCCGGGCCACGCCGACGACGGGCTCCGCGCGGCGCTGGAGATCCGCTCGGCCCAGCCCGGCGTGGGCATCTTGGTCCTGTCCCAGTTTCTCGAGGACCGCTACGCCTTCGACCTGGTCGCCGACGGTGCGCAGGGTGTCGGCTACCTGCTCAAGGAAATGGTCGGCGACCTGCGCGTGTTCACCGACGCCGTGCGGCGGGTCGCGGACGGCGGGTCTGCGCTCGACCCTGACGTGGTCGCCCGCCTGGTGGGGCGCCACCGCCGGAGCAGCCCTCTCGACAGCCTGACCAAACGCGAAACCGAAGTGCTCTCCCTGATCGCTGAGGGCTACTCCAACGCAGGCGTGGCGCGGGAACTTGTGGTCACTGTCGCTGCCGTGGAACGCCACGTGACCAGCATTTTCGACAAACTCGGGCTGCAGCAGTCACCCGATCAGCACCGCCGGGTTCTCGCCGTTCTCAACTACCTGCAGGCCTGAGCTGAGGGAGCCAGCCCCGCCGCGGCGCGGGTCGCAGGTCCATTCGCGCGACGCAACCTGGGCGCGGCTTCAGCTCTGCGGCGCGGTCCCATTGAAGAGCACTCCAAGATCGGCGATTGCCAGCTCGGTCTTCGGCACGAACGCGATGGCCCCGCAAGTCTTCAGCGCCGCGCCGGACACCTTTTCGGTATCGGATGACGTCAGCACGATCCGGACGGCCGGGTAGGTGGCGGCGATCGCGGCCGCCACGGCAAAGCCGTCCCGGCCGGGCAGGTTGATGTCGAGCAGTATCCCGTCCGGGCAATCACCGGCCACCACGGCCAGCGCCGCCTCTCCATCGGGGACCGATTCGAGCAGCTCGAAGCCGCGCGCGGCGAGCAGGACGCTCGCAGTGCTGCGGAAGCTTTCGCTGTCGTCAACGATCAAGATCCGGCGGGTCACATAACAAATCTTGGCCGCTAGGGATCCCGCCGGGCAATGGAGCCAACCCCACAGTCCTCTTCTCCTGCGGGGCCGGGCTAACAGGGCCGTGACCAGCCATGATGCCAGGAACGTAGGGCTAGCCCCAGCAAGAGCGCGGGCGACCCCGAGCAGGCAACTGAAGGCCGCTCCATTGGACGGAAGCCGGGCCCGCCGCAGGCTCGGTACCTGAGGCAGCCATATCCACCAGGACGAAGCCGCGGCCCAGCGCTGGCTGCCGTTGATTCCGCCGGGTACCACGGAAAACGCCGAGGAGCGCGCCATGGTCAACGCCCTGCAAGTCAGCGAACTGACTTTGCCCGGCCCGGTCTCACCCGGCCAGGCCACGGCCGCGCCTCCGGCCAAGCCGTGCGTTATTTCCTGCGAAGTGGGGCCAGCGGACCGGCAAGCCCTGCTCGACCTTTTTGCACGAAGCAGCCCCGATACCCGGCGGAGCCGTTTCCACCAGGCGCTGTCGATGTTCCCGCAGCGGTACCTCGGCGAGATTCTGACCGGCAGACAGCTGGCGTTGGTGGCCCGCGACACCTGCCAGGAAGAAAACCATGGCAAGGTCTTCGGGCTGGCCTCCGCCGCTCCGGCCGCCCTTGGCACCGCCGAATTTGCCGTCTGGATCGACGACGCCTGGCAGGGCCACGGGGTAGGCACCCTGCTCGTGCGGGGGATCCTGCGGTTGCTCGCCGAACATGGCACGCACACCGCGATCGGCATCATGGAGCCCGACAACCTCGCGATCCGCCGCCTGGTCGGCCGGGTCGCGCCCGGCGCGGCGGCCCGGTTCGAGGATGGCATGATCGTCGTCACCGTCCCGCTGCCAGACTGGGCCGATACGGAGGGGGCCAGGTCCTGAGATGGCGGTCAGCGCGGGCCGCGCCCCCACGCCATGGGCGATGCGCACGTGGGCGTTCATCGTCAGGTGGCGCCGCTGGATCTGGCTCGTCCTCGGGCTGGCGGGCCTGCTTCTCGCTACGCGGGCGGTGGCCGGCAGCCGGGCCGAGTTGTTCGCCGGCATCCGGAGCTTGCGCCACGCGTCGTGGATCTGGCTAGGCGCGGCGGTCGTGGCCGAGGGTGGTGCGTTCACCGCGCTGGCCTTCGCCCAGCGGCGCATGCTCCGCGCCGGCGGCGTCAACGTGGGCGTGGGTGCCCTCGCCCGCCTGGCCGTAGCCAGCCAGGCCATGGGGAGCGTGCTCCCGGCGGGCTACCTGGTCTCCGACGTCGTGGTCCTGCGCGTGCTGTCCAGGCGCGGGGTCAGCCAGCTGCTCGCCCTGTGGATGCTCGCCGTCGCCGGCCTGCTGTACATCGTCACGCTCCTGCTGATCGGCCTCGCCGGCGCCCAGCTAGCCCCGCCCGGGAAGAACCTTCCCGACCTGCGGGCCGGCGCGGCCATCGCGCTCGGCGTGGTGGTCACCGTCTTCGTGATCGTGATGGCGGTCGCCCGCTTCCGCGAACACCCCTGGACGATCCATGAGCTGGCGGCACGGATGCCCGGCGGGCGGCTCAAGCGGCTCATCGGCGGGGACGCCCTCGCGAACGTGTCGCTCGGCCGCCGGGGCTGGGGTGTCGCCTTTGCCTGGATGCTGCTGTGGTGGGCCGGCGATATGACCTGCCTCGCCGTCGCCTTCCTCGCCGTCGGAGGCACCCTGCCATGGCGCGCCCTGCTGATCGCGTACGCGGCCGGCCAGCTCGCCGCCCTGCTGCCCATCACCCCCGGCGGGCTCGGCGTCACCGAGGGGAGCATGGCCGTCACCCTCACCGCGTACGGCGGCGGCATGGCCACGGCCGTGGCCGCGGTGCTGCTGTACCGGCTCATCACCTACTGGGCCGTCCTGCCCGCTGGCGGCCTCTGCTACCTGTCCTTGCGCCGCCGGCACTCCCTCGTGATACCGGCCTCCCGCAGCCGCGCATGCCATGCCAGCAGCACAGTCCACCGGGCTCGCAGACCATGCCGGTGCGCAGGAGGATCAGGGAAAATGCGCCAACGTCACGAGGCGGTAAGCACGACGGGGTCACCGACTCGGACCAGGCCTGTCGATGCCACCGATCCGTAGACGCCGAGGCAGCCTTGATGACCCCGGGCGATCGTTCGCAGGATGCTCCGGTCGCGAGGCAGTTCCTCCTGTGCCAGCGTTGACCCGACACACCACAATGTTGGCGCGAACTCCTCCAGGACCACCGAGTCCCCGACGGCCAGTTTCCCGCCCAGCCAGTCGTCTTCGACAAACCGCCCGCTCACCTGCCCGGTATCGATGTACAGGTTGGGCCGGAAACGCCGGCGGTCGATCAACGCAGTGCCTCCCTGCAGGCAGCGCAGGTGCTCGACCGAGCCACTGGCAAGCACGAAGACGGCTCCGATCTCCAGGAAACTGCCGCTCTTGAGCTGGAAATAATCAGGCATCGTTTCCAGCGTCCAGTCCGGCTTCATCTGCGAAACCGGGATATCGCCGAACACCGTGTTCCGGTCGATGCTTGCCTTCTCATCGGGATGTGCGAAATTATCGAGAACCACCGGACGGCCGATAATGCTCGAAATGCGCGCCGAAGCATCTTCCTGCCCCGGATAAAGGGCGTTCCCGTCAGGTGTCTCGATCCGCACCACGCCAGCGGACTCGGGCGTTGGCTCCACCTCGTACGTCGCACGGAACTCCAGCAGACGCGGTACCCGCTTCGCGCTCACGATCCGCCCGTTCCGCTGGTCGCGCAGCGCCCAAGCGCGGTCCCCCAGGCCACCCTGTTCGGTTACCAGCAATTCGCTAACGGTGCCGCCCAGCATCGACTTCACCGGGTAGCGCCAGAGTTCCTTAACCGTGCCGACGAGCCGTTTCGCCCCGACTACAAGGCCAGCCTCCACGACAGAGCCCAGATCACCTGCTACGTCGTCGTGGGTTTGTTCCATCGCAGGTTCCCTCCCGCCGTGCTCGCGATCGCTCGCCGCAGGACAAGATCACGCAACGTGAGATCCGCCACCGAGGCCCGCGCACCGCCACCGAGCATCCCTCTGGGCGCTTCCGACGCTACTGGCCGTCCAGCGCGAAGTCCCTGGGGTTAGCCCTACACCGCGCGCGGCACGCAGAAGGCCCCCATGGGGGGATTATCTGTGCGCCGCAAAACGAATTGAGACTCTCGCCAGCAGACGCTCGTAATCGGCAGCGGCTGACCGGCGGCGCAGCGACCCGGAGAGTTCGGTCGCTCTCTGTGATGGCCACGGTGCCCTTCTCGTGGCCGCCAGCGGGATGCTGGTGGCCGCCCACACTGGACGGCGGCGAGGGCCGACGCAAGATCGAGCAGCCGAGGAGAGCGGATGCTCACGGAGCCTTGCCGAGGCGTCTTCATGCAGTCCGGCCGATGGATCTTCATATAACGAGGTCGCTAACAACCCGCACCTTGTGCTGTTTACCTGGGAAAATCAAGATTAGGCTGACAAGACTCAACGATGTTGTGTTAGATACAACGTCGTGGAGAGAGCTGTGGATCTTCCTGGGGCGGCGCACCTGGTGCTGGCCGACGGCGTCGTTCACCTTGACCCCGCGCCAGCGGCCTTCGAGGCTATGCTGACCGGCTGGGCGACTCAGCAGCGCGCCCGGTTCCTGAAGGACGACAGCACGATCAAGCCGAGGCTGGACCTGATCCGCAGGTTCTCCCGGTTCAGTAACCAGTACCCGTGGCAATGGGAGCCGGCCGAGGTCGAGGCGTTCATGGCCTCGCTGCCGGTCGCGGCGTCCACGGCGCGCAACTACCAGAACGCGATCCGGATGTTTTGTGACTTCGCCAGCGACGCTCGCTATGGCTGGTCGGCGAAGTGCCTGGAGATGTTCGGCTCCGCGCCGCGGCAGATCCTGCACGAGTGGAACACCATCGCCCATGTCGCCGAGTACGAAGGCGATCCCGGCCGACGCCCGCTGACCTACGACGAGGTGCAGGCCCTGTTCGACGCGGCTGACGCCCGGGTGGAGGAGATCCAGTCACGGCACCGCAAGGGAGCGCTGACCGCGATACGTGACTCGGCGATGCTCAAGACCGTCTACGCGTTCGGCCTGCGCCGCCGGGAGACGGTCGGCCTTGACGTGACCGACTGGCGGCTCAACCCGAAAGTGCCGGTCTACGGCCGCTTCGGCGCGGTGTTCGTACGCTGGGGCAAGTCATCCAACGGCAGCCCGCCCAAGCGGCGCACCGTCTTCACCGTCGCCGAGTTCGACTGGGTCGTGCCGGTGCTGGAGCACTACCTGACTGAAGTCCGCCCCCTGCTTGCACCGGCCCAGTATCCAGCGATGTGGGTGACTGAGCGCGGCGGGCGCATCTCGCAGCGACGGCTCAACAGAGCCTTTGGGCTCCTCCGTGATCTGGCCAACCTGCCGCCCGAGCTCGACTTGCACTCACTGCGGCACAGCTTCGTAACCCACCTTGTCGAGTTCGACTACCCGGAGAAGTTCGTCCAAGACCAATGCGGACATGCCTGGGGCAGTACGACGGCGATCTATACCGGCGTATCAGATGAGTACCGCAACCGGCTCATCCAGCGCGCATTGAAGGACCGCCACGCCGACCTGTGGGAGGACCAGCAATGATCAAAAAGATGGGCTTCCGGTGGCACCTGAGGTTGCGGATGGCCGAGAAGGGATACTTCCAGACCTCCGACTTGGTCCCCTTGCTAGCCGAGCGCGGGATCATATTGTCCCGGGAGCAAGTGTTCCGGCTCGTCACCCAGCCGCCGCAGCGGCTGTCCATGGACACCCTTGCCGCGCTCTGCGACATCCTCGATTGCCAGCCCAACGACCTCATCGAGGTCCAGGTTGTCAACGAGAAAGCCCGCAAAGCCGCAGGCGACAGTAAGAAGCCGCCACCTAGGACGCAACGGACGATCATCCGCCGGCCCGAAGGCCTGTGACCTGGATGCGGGAGGAGGGTCGGCCCGGGCAGCACTACCCTCTGCGCTCCGCGGTGATCATCGCCCTGTCGGAGGCGCTGCCAGGCCTGCGCGAGGACGACATCGGCCTCGTACTCGATAAGGCGCAGGCGGCAAAGGGCAACTCGCTTCGGAACCTCGCTCAGCACCTAGCCAAGCACCCCGGCGCCTTGACCTCTGGTGACCCCCGCTGCCCGGCGGTCGTCATCCGCGTGGCTCATGCCTTGCACGACGCCGGTTACACGGCCGTAGTGCGGCCAGGCTGCGCGGGCTGCGGCAAAGTCACTATCGGTCTCGCCCGATCCGGCCCCGACGGACGGCTCTGCACCAGGTGCGCGACGAAAGCCGAGCCGCGGAAGCCGTGCGCACGCTGCGGGCGCACGCGCCGGATCAGCGCACGACGCCCGGAAGGCGGCATCTGCTCTACCTGCTATGCCAAGGACCCCCAGGTAGCTGAACCATGTGGCAAGTGTGGGCGACGCCGGGCGCCAGCCACTCGCGCAGCTGACGGAACAGCACTCTGCCAAAGCTGCTACCGCCGCCCGCTGCATACCTGCGCGACCTGCGGGAACCTGGCTCCAGCACATGCCAACACGGAGGCCGGGCCGGTCTGCAAACACTGTTACCAGGCGCCGCGCCGCAGGTGCGGCAGCTGCGGCCAGGTCCGAAGAATCAGCAAACGCGCAACGGTCAGCAGCCCCGACCTGTGCTTCAACTGCTATCCAGGACCAGAGGCCATCTGCGCAATCTGCGCAAGGACACGGCCTTGCCACCGAAACGCCCGAGGCCAGACAGTCTGCCGCACATGTCGGCCCCGTCCATCGCGACAGTGCTGTCGCTGCGAACGATCACGACCCGTCCAGGCCGAGTGGCCAATCGGACCGGTATGCCGATCATGCTACGACGCCATCCGTTCGATTCCGCTACCCTGCACACGATGCGATGCGACGAGGCCGCTGATCGGCATTGATAATGAGGGGAAGAGCATCTGCGGAACGTGCGCGGGCGCAAAGACCGATTACAGTTGCCGGAATTGCGGACAGGGCGGACCCCATTACGCCGATGGTTTGTGCGCCACCTGCGTCCTGGCCGATAGGCTCCGCGACCTGCTCGCCGGCTCAGATGGCCTTATCCCTCCCGCCCTGATGCCAGTATTCGCGACGCTGGTCGGCGCCGAGCCCCCCAAGACCATGATTTCCTGGTGCCGCCGCAGCCCCACCGCCAGGCTCCTCGCCCGACTCGCCGCCGAAAACCAGCCGCTCACGCACAGTCTGCTCGACGAACTGCCCCAGGATCCCGGTTTGCACTTTGCCCGGCAGGTACTCGTCCACACTGGCGTGCTGCCGGAACGAGCAGAATACCTAGAACGCATCGGCCCCTGGATCGACAAGACCCTCGCTCGCCACCCAGCTGATCACGCCCGGATTGTCCGGCCCTATGCCCATTGGACGGTGCTGCGTCGAGCCCGGCGCCGCGCCGCAAGCCGACCCTACACATCCGGGGCCGCGCGTTCGGCTCGCAGGAGGATCGCCATTGCCCTGCAATTCCTGTCGTGGCTTGACCAACACGGCCTCACCCTGAAGACCCTCCAGCAAGCGGATGTCGACAAATGGCTGACTACCGGGCCCACCACGCGTAACAAGATCCGCTACTTTCTGGCCTGGACCCACAGCCATGACCTCACCGGCCACATGACAGTGCCGTCCCGCCCGCATGAGCAGACAGCAGACCTGCTAGACGAAGATGAGCGTTACCAACAGCTACATCGCTGCCTGTTCGACAAAGCGCTGCCACTCGACGTCCGCGTGGCCGGTGCCCTCGTCCCGGTGTTCGGCGCTTCCCTCACCAAGATCGTCCAGCTGACCGCAGGGCACATCACAAGCCAGAAGGGCACTACCTATCTGAAGCTCGATCAGCACCCGGTGTTCCTGCCGCCCCGGCTGGCAACGCTCATCCATCAGCACGCCCAGGCCCTCCGACCACTCTCAGCCATCTCACGCAACGCGTCCAGCACTAGATGGCTTTTCCCCGGCCTGATGCCTGGCCGGCCTCTCGCCACAAGCACACTCAGCCGCAAACTCGTGAGCAACGGCATCACCACACGACCGGGCCGTCACACCGCGATCATCACGCTTGCTGCCGACCTCCCGGCGCCCGTGCTCGCCAAGCTCACTGGCATGCACATCAATACGGCAGTGTGGTGGGGCAAGTACGCCAAGCGCGACTGGGCCGCCTACGTCGCCGAGCGAGTCGACAACACTTCCATCAAGGCTGGAGCAAGGAATAGAGCCCCCCAGGAATAAGTCCCCTGCGCCAGTATTACGAGTCGCTCAAACAAAGAGTTCCCAGCTCAGGAGGAGCGCGGTCGATAGGCCGCGCTCCTCCCGAGCTCTTATTGGGCGCTGCTCGTTGCCGTCCCGGGTCGCCAGTGAGGCGCCAGCGCCAGGATCGCGCGTCATGCCGGATCGGTGTGGAGATGGCCGCAGAGCTAGCCGCCGGGGCTAGCCCGCTTGTGCGAGGTGCCGTCCTGGCGCCGTCGGCCGGCGGCGCCGCGGCGCTCGGCGTGCCGCGCGGCGCGCTGCCCTGACAGTTCTCAGTTTCCGCTCGGCCTGCACTTGCATGCTCATCACTATACTGCGTATGCTACTGCATATGATACGAAGTAGAGCCCAGCTATGAGCGTCCGGCACGCGCTCCTCGCCCTGCTGGGCGAGGGACCCAAGTACGGCTTGCAGTTGCGGGAAGAGTTCGAGGCGCGCACCGGGGAGGTGTGGCCGCTGAACGTGGGCCAGGTCTACACAACATTGCAGCGGCTGGAGCGAGACGGGCTCGTCGAGTCGGAAGGCGCCGACGATGGGCCGCAGAAGGCGTTCCAGATCACCGAGAGTGGCACGGCCGAGCTGGCGGACTGGCTGCGCACGCCACCGGATCTGAGCTCGCCGCCACGGGACGAGCTCGTGATGAAGTTCCTGGTGGCGATCCGGCTACCGGGCACGGACGTGTATGACGTGATCCAGGAGCACCGGCGTTACCTCGTGCAGCTTATGCAGGAGTGGACGCGGATCAAGGAAGGCGGGGCCGAGGGTGACCTGAACCTCGCCCTCGCGGTGGATGCCGAGCTGTTCCGGCTGGGCTCGGTCGTCCGCTGGCTCGACGCGGTCGATGCGCGGCTCAGGCGGGCGGCGGCCGAGGGCCATGCCCAGCCGGCGAGAGCGCCGCTGCCCAAGCAGCGACGGCACATAGGAGTACGGGGATGAGCATGCTGGAGCTCCGGCGGGTGTCCAAGGTCTACGGCCAGGGCGCTGCCGAGGTGCACGCACTGGACCGGGTCACCCTGTCGGTGGACGAGGGCGCGATGGTCGCGGTGATGGGGCCGAGCGGATCGGGCAAGAGCACGCTGCTGACGATCGCGGGCAGCCTGGAAGAGCCGACCGAAGGAGAGGTGCGCGTGCGCGGTGCCGAGCTGGCGGGCATGTCACGCAATGACAAGGCCCGGCTGCGGCGGCGCACGATCGGTTATGTGTTCCAGGATTTCAACCTGCTGCCCGGCCTGACCGCAGCGGAGAACGTGAGCCTTCCGCTCGAGCTCGACGGGTGGCCCGCGCGGAAGGCCCGGGCCGCCGGCCTCGCGGCGCTGGAGGGACTGGGGCTGGCCGAGCGGGCCGGGCGCTACCCAGACGAGCTGTCGGGCGGTGAACGGCAGCGGGTGGCGATCGCCCGCGCCGTGGTCGGAGAGCGCCGGCTGGTGCTGGCCGACGAGCCCTCCGGCGCGCTCGACTCGGGCAACGCCGAGGCGGTCATGCGCCTGCTGCACGAGGCGTGCAAAGGGAAGGGGGTAGGGGAGGCGGGCGGGGGGATGGCCGCGGTCGTGGTCACCCATGACGCACAGCTCGCCTCGTGGGCCGACCGGGTGGTATTCCTGCGTGACGGCCGGGTCGCCGACCAGACGGCCCCGGCACCGGGCCCGGAGTCCCTGCTCACGCCCGGACGGCCGCAGTGAGCGTCACAGCACGAGAGCGGCCCGCGCGCGCGGTGGCCCCCAACGGGGGCGTCCCCGCGCGGCGCGCGGTCATCCGGTGGGCCTGGCGGCTGCTGCGCCGCGAGTGGCGTCAGCAACTGCTGATTCTCGCCCTGATCACCGTTGCGGTCGCGGCTACCTTCGTCGGCTCGGCGGTGGCCACCAACACGCCGCCCCCGGCGGGCGCCGGCTTCGGCACCGCGACCGACATGGCCACGTTCCCTTCGCTGAGCCCGCACGTTACCGCCGAGATCGCCGCGCTGGCCCACCGGTTCGGCCGGGTCGATGTGATCGAGAACGAGACGTTCCCGGTGCCCGGCTCGGTCACCACCTATAGCCTGCGCGCGCAGAACCCGCACGGCGCGTTCGGCCAGCCGATGCTCTCGCTGGCGAGCGGGCACTACCCCAGCGGGACGGGCCAGGTAGCCCTGACCAGCGGGGTCGCATCGGAACTGCACCTCAACGTCGGTGACACCTGGCGCGCTGGCGGCTCGGCCCGGCGCGTGGTCGGCATCGTGACTAACCCGCAGAATCTGCTCGACGAGTTCGCGCTCGTTGCGCCCGGTCAGGTCAGCGCGCCCACCCTGGTCACTGTGCTGTTTGACGCGCCGGGCGTGGATCCCCGCTCGCTGGGCCCGAACGTGGTGTCGCGGACGGCGGCCGACAACACCAACGTGCTCAACCCGGTGACCATCTCGCTCACGGCGGCCACGCTCGGGATGCTGCTCATCGCGCTGGTCGGCGTGGGCGGATTCACGGTGCTGGCGCAGCGGCGGCTGCGCTCGATCGGCATGCTCGGCGCGCAGGGTGCCACAAACGCCAGCCTCCGGCTTGTGGTCAGCGCCAACGGTTTCGCGACCGGGGTCGTCGGCGCGGTGGCCGGGTTCACGCTCGGCCTGGCGGCCTGGCTGGCGTACCGCCCGCGCGCCGAAGCCAGCGCTCACCACGTCATGGGAGCCTTCCAGCTGCCCTGGCTGGTGATCTTTGTGTCGATGGCGCTCGCCGTGCTGGCGGCGTACCTGGCGGCCGTCCGGCCCGCGCGGGCGCTCGCCCGGGTGCCGATCGTCGCCGCGCTCGCGGGCCGACCCCTCACCCAGGTTTCCCACCGCGCCTGCGGGGCCCTGGCCTGGCTCTTGGCCGGCGAACGACTCCCGGGCGGCGCCGAGGATCGAGAAGTGGCCGTGGCCGTGGTGGACAGTTGCCTGGGGTCAGCACCGGGCGGCGCGAGTTCAGGTGCCCTGGTTTGCCGTCCGCTGCCCATAGCCCGCGGTTGCCAGCGCGAGCAAGATCCCCCACACCAGGAACCACAGATCCCAGACCCCAGCGTGCCAGCGCAAAGCGGTCCGGTCCACGCTCCCCCCGGGGTGCGTAGAGATCTGCCCGCGTGGCCCTGGTCGGCTCATATGCTGCTGACCTGCCGGAATGCTGCTCAACGATGCGCTATGACTGGCGGCGTTGAGCGCTGCTGTAAGGCCAAAATGAGGCCAGTCGGGTCGGGTAACCGCCGGTCGGCTGGCCGCGAGTTGACGGCGGCCGTCGACCACGACTCAGCCCAGACCAGGCCAAGGTCGCCCAGCAGCTGTACGACGCCGGCGAGATGACGGTGCAGCAGATCGCCGACATGTTCGACGTACCCCGCTCCACCATCTACGGACACCTGAACCGCGCCACGAGGCCGCCTCAGAATCGCGCTGACACCACGGCAAGGTCGTCGACGGCCAGATCAGGTGCCGGCTCGGTTCGCGGCCGGTCTCCATGGCGTAAGTTCTCGGCCGACTTTTGCGGCTGGGGCAGCTACTGCGGGAGTTCGGGGCTATGGCCCCGCGGCCTACTTGTTGGTTCGGCCCAGCTTCGGGAGTTCCGGGCCGTTAGTGCTGCCTCTTGCTGTGGACGGGAGTCAGCGATCGGGTGCACTGCGATGTTGCGGGCGGTTTGATGCGGCGACTGCCAAGCCGAGTGCGCCGAGTTCATGTCTGCCGGTGATGCCGAGCTTGGTGTAGATCTTGTGCAGGTGGTAACCGACGGTACGTGGGCTCAGAAACAGTCGCGTACCGATTTCACGATTGGTTCGCCCGGTCGCCGCCAGCCTGGCTACTTCGAGCTCTTGCGGTGTGAGTGCGGTCAGTGGCACAGAATCTGGAGTGGCGGCCACCGTTCCACCTGCCGCGCGCAGTTCGGCGCGGGCGCGCGCAGCCCAGCGCAGCGCTCCGGCCTGGGTGAAGACATCGAGAGCGGAATGTAGCAACGGACGCGCGTCGCCGGGGCGTCGCGCCCTGCGCAACCATTCGCCGTAGGCGAGTTCGGTACGCGCTTGAGCCAGCGGGCGCGGATCGGCCCTGTGCAGCCGCAACGCGGTTTCGAATCGATGTGCTGCATCGTCATCGGTGCCAGTCAGCGCGCGACAACGGTGCGCCACAGCACGTGCCGCCAGTCCCTGATGACGGTGCGCCCAGATCTCATATCTGTCCAGCAGCGTACGGGCACGGCCGGTTTCGCTGCTGCGCACCGCTGCTTCGATCCAGTCCGGCGTGGCGAGAGCAATCGACACTGGATGGCGAAGCAGATCCGGCGTTAGGTTCTCCCAACGCCGGAGTGCGGTGTCGTAACGGCCCAGACCGAGGTCGAGCAGGGATCGAGCGAACACCGCCATGACGGTGTCCGAGTCGGCTCGGCAGTCACGTCCGTGCCGTGCTGCGGCATCCGCGAAGGTCATACAGCTGTCCACGTCGCCGATCCAGGCCGTTGTGTGCGCCAGGGCGGCACTCAGGCTGGAGGCGGCGTGTTGCTGGCCGGTCTGCTCGGCCAGCCGCAATGCCTCATTGCCGACCGCGATGGCGGTGCTGAGCTGGCCGAGGGCGATGGCGGCCTCGGTTTTCACCAGCAGCATGTGTGGCAGCCCGCCGAGTAGGCCGTGCTTGCGCGCCACCGTCGCGATGCGATCGCTCTCGTCGAAGGCCCGCTGCGGGTTGTCGGCGATCAGCCGGAGGGCGACGGCGTGCACGTGCAACAACCCGATCTCGGGGCCAAGTGCTGTGAGGTCGACCTTGCGCACCGTCGCCGCCAGCGACGGCAGGTGTGTCATCGTGGTGCCGCGGCGCAGTTCGGCGAGGACGGCGGTGGCCGAAAGTAGTTGTGCCAGCGGGTGATCGGGCGGAAGTGACAGCCGGCCGAGCAGTTCTGCGGCGCGCTCGAGTGTGTCTGGGTAGATCGCGTAGTGTCCGAGTCGGAGCGCCTCGATGACCAGTTCGGCAGCGAGGCCGGGAGCGCCGGTGCGGACGCCGGTGGCCGCGTCGACCAACAGTTCGGCAGATCGCGACGGGACGGCCCCGTGGAACTCGTTGCGGGCTCGCACCTGGGCCAGTCGCGCGCAGGTCACCGGGTCGTCGGCCAAGGCGTTCGCCTGGTCGGCGAGTGCCGTCGCGCGGTCGAGTCGACCGGCTTCGCGCTCGCTGATAGCGGCGGCGGCGAGCAGCCGACTGCGGTGGGCCGGGTCGTTGTTGAGCTGTGCGGCACGTTCGTAGGCGGCGGCGCTTACCGAGTAGCCGCCGCGGCGGTGTGCCCGCGCGGCGGCCGCCTCCAGTTCTTTGGCGATGGCGGGTCGGGACCGACCGCAGCTGCGGCGAGGTGCCAGGCGCGGCGGTCGGCGTGCTGCTCACTGGCGAGGGTGTCGGCCAGTGCCCGATGAGCGGCCACTCGCTCGCCGACGACGGCATGGGAGTAGACCGCCGTTCGGATCAGCGGATGGCGGAAGGTGATGGCGGTCGAGGTGACCTTCACCAGATGTGCCTGCTCGGCGGGTGCGAGATCGGCGATGGTCGCACCGAGATTGCCGGCGGCGGCGAGGACGATAGTCGGTTCGCCCGTGTCGTCGGCGGCCGCAACCAGCAGTGCGGTGCGAGTCGCGCGCGGAAGCGCGGCGATGCGGGAACGGAAGGTCACCAGTACTCGTCCACCCGCCCCGGAGTGGGCAATTGTGGGGACGGGCCAGTGGGTTCGGCCCGCGCGGTGCTCGGCGGTCAGCGCTTCGGACAGCTCCAGCAAAGCCAGCGGGTTGCCGTGCGCTGCTCCGCGCGCGGTGGCGCGCGCGGTGGCGGGGAGGTCGGGGACGTGCTCGGCCAGTATCGCGTCCGCGGCGTCGTCGTTCACGCCGCGCAGGTGGATCTCGGTTCCGGACCCGCCCAGTTCCTGCACGCCCAACGGCGGCGGTTCCGGGTCACGCACCGCGACGACCAGCAGCACCGCGTCGGCGTCGAGGCGCTGAGCGACGAACACCAGGGCGTCGATCGATGGCCGATCAAGCCATTGGGCGTCGTCGACGAGGCAGACAACCGGTCCGTCACTCGAGATCTCGGTAAGCACGCCGAATACGCCGAGTCCGATCAACAGTCGGTCGGTTTTGGTCGAGTTGCTCAAGCCTAGCGCGCTGCGCAGGGCCGCGGCCTGTGCCGCGGCAAGGTGGTCGAGCAGCGGCAGCCGCCCGCGCAGCAGTTGGTCGAGCCCCGCGAACGGAATCTCCAGCTCAGCCGCGGATTCCACTCCCGAACAACGCAGGACAGTCGAGGAGCGAGCAGCGACCTCGTCGAGCAGGGATGTCTTGCCGATGCCCGCCTCGCCGTGGATCAGAAGCACACCGCCGTGGCCGTCTCGCAAACGGTGCAGGCGCCGATCGATGTCTTCCAGCTCCTGAGCCCGCCCGTACAGCACTTTCGCAGTCTAGTGACGCGCCCGAACTGGTCAACCGATAGATGCGGGCGGGCAGCGTCCGACCCTAACGTCGTTTCAAGAGGTCGTGCGCGAATTATCGGAGGGTGATTGTGCCAGCGGGGGTTCCGACTTACTCGCTGGGCGAGCGGGACCGGCGTTGGGCAATGGCCCGCGAACTCATGCACCAGCAGCAGTTGGATGCTTTGCTCGTATACGGAGAGCACGAGTGCGCGCCGCTGGCGCCGTTCGCCCCATACGCGTACTTCACCAACGACCGTCCCGGTTCGATTGTGGTCTTCGTCGGCGACGACGACCCGGTCCAGCTGGTGTGGTCGCCTATGAGCATCAACGACCACATCGAGGCCCGAAATTGCGGTGACCGGCTCTGGCTGGAGCCCGCCAATATTCGAGTGGGCAAGGATCCATTTCATGTGGGCGCGCGCTGTTGAGCGAGCGCGGCGTCGGCCAGGGCACGATCGGTGTGCTGGGCATGGAGCCATATCCACCGTTCCACGTGCTCCCGGTGCTGCCGCACGCCCTCTACGCGCCGCTGGTCCAGCAATTTCCGAGGCCACCTTCAAGCCCTGCTGGTTCCCACTGCTGATGCGGATGCTCCGAAACTCCGACGAGGAGCTCGCCGTCATCTGGCACTGCGCCGCGATCGGCGACGAAATGGCGCGGGCGATGCTCGAGGTCGCCCGGCCCGGTATCGGCGAGAGCGAAATATTCGCCGCCGGAATGGATGTCGCGTTCCGGCGCGGGACTGTCGCGCCGCACATGCTGCTGTCGTCGGGGGCCGGGGTTCGTCTCGTGGGGGCTGCCCGCGTGGGCATACCGGCCGCAGGCTGCGCGCACGATCGCGGCCGGCGACGTGATCTTGGCGGAGGTATTCAACTCGTTCGGGATGAAGGAGACCTAGCATCAGGTAGCCATCGCCGTCGGGCGAGTGCACCCGACATCGACGAGGCGGCGACCGCAGCGCGCGCCGCATACGACGCGGGTCTCGCACGGCTGCGGCCGGGCCACACGTTCGGCGACGTCGCCAAAGCCATGCTCGATGTCATCGCCGAGGCAGGCGGCTGGAACGTCCACCACAGCCTCAACCCGTACGGCGCGGTGTGCGGCTTCGGCGCGGGTCTGCGCACCTTCGCTCCGGCGCAGGACTACGGCGGTCTCGGTGAGGTCCCCAACATCGGGTTCGAGCTCCCCCTCGCTGCCGGGATGACCTTCGCGATGGAACCCAACTGCGTCATCAACGGGCGGCTGGCCAACATCGGCGGGACGGTGATCGTCACCGACGACGGGCCGCTCGAATTGAATCCGCTCACCGCCCAATTACTGCACGCCTGATCAGGAGATTAGCCATGGACACGACCCATATCCCGGACCGGGAGATCGCCGAGCGGCCCGACGACTACGCAGGCCCCAACCTGTCGCCGACCGGGCTGGTACTGCCACCACGCGCGCTCGGCGAGGGCGTCCATGCGCTGATGGCCAATCTTCCGCCGAAGGACAACAACGGGTTGATCGTCGGGAACCGGGCAGCGCTGGTCGTCGACGCTGGGATCACGCCCGACGTCTCGGCGCAGATCATCAGGCTGTCCGATGAGCTAGCCCGACGTCCCACTGCGGTACCTGGTGAACACCACCTACCACGGTGACCACACCTTCGGCAACGCCTCGTTTCCGACCGAGGTGACCGTCGTGTCGTCGGTCGTCAACAAGCGTGAAATGACCGATCTCGGCTTCGAGAAGCGGATCCGGGGCGGCAACATGTACGGAGACGAACGGCTGCTCGACGCGATCACGCAGTGGCGCACTCCAGACGTGGTGTTCGAGCATTACGCCGAGATCGACCTCGGTGGCCGGGTCGTGCAGCTGTGGCACTTCGGACCGGGCAACGGCCCAGGCGACACGGTGTCTACGAGCCCGCAACCCGCGTGGCCTGGACCGGCAACTTCCTCTGCCACGCGGGAGTCGCGCACATGCTGCTGCAAGGCGGGCCGGAACCCTATCTGGCATCGCTACGCCGAATGAGGCAGGCACTGCCCGAACTGGCGGAGATCGTGCCTGGACACGGTCCTATGGGTGACGGGACTGCGGCGCTGGACACCCTCATCGAGTACCTAACCAGATTGGGCGACGAAGTCGCCGCCGCGTTCTCGGCCGGGCGCTCGCTCGCCGAGACGGAGGAGTTGTGCACGAATCCCTGGACCGAGGGACTCGACCCGACCCTCGCCAAGGCAATGACCCGGTATCCCATCCCCGCCGCCCGAGCCCAGCAGGGCATGCTGCAACTGTGTCGCAACCTGCACCGGCTCAACGTCCTGGCCACCTACCGGATCCACTCGAAGTGACGCGACATGACCAAAATAGTCCTCTTTCCCTCCGTGCTCGGACTGCGCCCGGCGATCCAGCAAGCGGCCGCGCGATTCGAGGCCGCCGGACACATCGTGCACGTCATCGACCTGTACGGCAACGGGCAGGTATTCGACACCTACTCGGCCGCTTTCGCCCACCTGGACGAGATTGGCGGCTTTCGCGAACTGGTCGCGCGCACCCAAATCGCGGCGGCCGAGCTGCCAGCCGACGTCGTCTACACAGGCTTCTCGACCGGCGGGGCCTCTGCCGAACTGCTCACCCTCACCCGGCCCGGTGCGCGGGCGGCCCTGCTGTTCCACTCGAGCACGAAGGTCAAGCAGTTCGGAGTCGACTCGTGGCCGGCAGGTGTGCCCGTGCAGGTGCACTACGCCCATCAGGACCCGTTCCGAGACCAGGGGGAGGTCGACGCCCTCGCCGCAGCCGTCCGAGCCGCCGACGCCTCGTATGAGTTCTATGAGTACGCGATCTCCGGGCACCTGTTCACCGACCCGGGCCTCCCCGAGGAGTACGACGAGAAGTCCTCCGAGCTGCTGTACGAACGGGCACTCGGGTTCCTCGACGACCTCGTTGCCCCATGAGGTATTCCAGGGACTGCCTGCGCTATTCGACATGTCACTGGACGATCCGGCGGCACGCTCGATCGCGGTGGCGAGCACGATGACGACGAGCGCGCCGGCCGGCCGGTGTGCTCAACAGGCCCATCACCAGTGAGCGAAAGCCGCGGCCGGTTTCCTCACCTTCGCCGCCGGGGTCTGGTTCGCCTTGGAGCTCATTAGGGATAGCCGGAACGAGCCGCTTGAGGGCTCCCACAGAATCCGGGTTTTCGACGAGACGAGGAATCATCAAATGCCAACTCTTCCATGGGCATTCGCGCGAGATCGCGGTTCGTCCGACGCCGAGCACATCGTCATGGCGTCGCGTCTCCGGCTGCGATCGATGCGCCACGTGCCGGGATTTCTGGCCGCCGCACTGCGCATCCGGTCGCAGATGCTGAGCAGTTCGGGCTGCATCGGCGTCTCCCTGATCGCGAAACCCTTCGCCCGCACTTTCTGGACGCTCAGCGCCTGGGCCGACCAGAAGAGCCTCGACGATGCGTATGCCGACGAACCGCACAGGTCGCTGATCGACCGGTACCGTCCGCGCATGGCCGGATCGGCGTTCGTCACCTACTGGGGCGCGGGCGCTGCGGTCCCGGGTTGGGCGGAAGCGAAGACCCGTCTCCGCAATCCGGACTCGGTGCACGGAACTCCGTAGAGCCGCTCGGCGAAGGGCCCGCTGGGTCGCTCGGCGCCTCGAGTGGGGAAGGACCCGAGGCCGCCTGAGGACAACAGTCTTGACACATGGTGACCCGCGTGCAAGGTCACCGACATCCTGGCCCGCCCACCTCGAAGCCGGCCGAGCGCGACTCGCCCGGATGCCGGAACACTACGCACAACCGCCCACGGTCGAACGAACCGAGATAATCGCAGCCAAACTTCCCACTGTCGCTACCTAGCTAGTCCTCGGGTCATGGTGGCGTGAGGTGGCCACGAAACTGGCTGCGGGCGCTGGAGCGCCGGTTTCCCGCATACATGATCTTCACGATGTGCGTGAGCGAGAGCTCACCGCGTGGTGCGCCCGGCGGTGGGACGACGCCAGCCGGCGGGAGATCGTCGCTTACAGCGCGGATGGGCTGACGGAACTCTTAGAGCCTGTTTGAGAACCTCAGGCGGCTTGTAGCAGGGGTTGCGCTGATGCAGCTTTTGGCAGGGCTGGTGCCGGGGCCGGTGCGGGCGGTGCCGGGGCTTGGTGGCGGGCGACGCGGGCGGCCATGATGTGGATCATG
>WNGR01002463.1_pt1 | contig 22574 bp, 19 predicted proteins | sample 5407581 | NCBI WGS metagenome assembly WNGR01 (sample SAMN13153383, study PRJNA577476) | soil metagenome | isolation source: 80 cm soil or saprolite under Garry oak tree replicate 2 | place: USA:California | collected 2016-06-15
GTGTCCCGGATGCACGCCCTGCTGGTCCGGCGCGAGGACGGCTGGGTGCTTAGCGACCTGGGATCGCACAACGGCACCAGGCTTAACGGCTGGCTGATCCGCGAGCCCGTCGGGGTGCACGCGGGCGACCGGGTGGAGTTCGGCTCGATGGCGTTCATCATCCAGGGCGATCCCCCGCCGGCGGAGCCGCCCGCCGCCGGCGAGGAGCCGGGGCTTACCGGCACGGGGCCTTAGGGGTAAAGGACGCAGAACCGACTAGAGTCGGGAAGCGTGACGACGGTTCTACTGGTCCGGCACGGGCTCACCGCGACGACCGGTCACGTGCTGACCGGCTGGACGCCGGGCATACCGCTCGACGACCGCGGCCAGGCTCAGGCGGGCGCCCTGGCGGCCAGGCTGGCCCCGCTCCCGCTCGACGCCATCGTCAGTAGCCCGCTGGAACGCTGCCAGCAGACCGCGGCGGCGATCGCGGCGACCAGGGATGGCCAGCAGGTCCTCACCGACGACCGGGTGGGTGAGTGCCACTACGGCGACTGGACCGGCAAGCCGCTGAAGAAGCTGGCGCAAGAACCGCTCTGGCGCGTGGTGCAGGCCCATCCGAGCGCGGTGACGTTCCCCGGCCCGGACGGTGAGTCCATGCCGGACATGCAGCACCGGGCGGTGGCCGCGGTCAGGCAGTGGAATGCCAGGCTCGGTAAGGACGCTACCTATCTCATCTGCTCGCACGGAGATGTCATCAAGGCCATCGTCGCAGATAGCCTGGGATTGCATCTCGACCAGTGCCAGCGGATCCAAGCCGATCCCTGCTCGCTGACCGTGATCAGGTATACGCCGCTGCGACCCTTCCTGGTCCGGATGAACGACAGAGGAGGTGGGGTGGATGACCTCAAGCCACGTGCGGAGGGCCACGCCCACGGTCGCGGCGCGGCCCAAAGTGAGGCGGCCCAAAGTGAGGCGGCCCAGAGCGAGGCGGCCCAGAGCGACGGAGCGGTCGGCGGCGGCTCGGGCGGAGCGGGCGGAGCGGATCCCGGCGGGCCGGCGGACGGGCGGGCGGACATGGTGAACGGTGCCAGCAGCATCCCGGCAGGCGCAGCTGCGACAAGTGGCCAGCAGTCGGCGGACACGCGAGGATAGGACTATGCCGGTCTATTTTTATGACCCGCCGGACAGGTTCGTGGCCGGCGCGGTGGGTCAGCCAGGAGAACGGATCTTCTACCTGCAGGCGACTTCCAACGGTCGCGTGACCAGCGTCGTTCTGGAGAAATTCCAGGTGAGCCTGCTAGCCGAACGTATTGACGAGCTTCTGGATGAGGTGCTCAGGCGCACCGGCGGATCGCCGGAAGTGCCCGCCGCCGCCCCCGCTGGGCTGCAGGACGACGCGCCGCTCGATCTCCCCCTGCTCGAGGACTTCCGGGTGGGCGCTATCGCCCTGGCCTGGGATGGCGATGGCGGCATGGTCGTCATCGAGGCGCAGGAAGAGTCGGACGAGCCGGTGGAGCCGCTGGCCGAGGATCTGCCCGCCGACGGGCCGGGGGTGCTGCGGGTCCGGATCACGCCGGGCGCCGCCCGTGCCTTCGCCCAGCGTGCGGCCAAGATCGTGTCGGCGGGCCGGCCGCCGTGCCCGCTGTGCGGCCTGCCGCTGGACACCGACGGGCATGTCTGTCCCCGGCAGAACGGTCACCGCGTCGGCCATGCTTGAGCATAAGCGATCAGCGCCGGACGATGACGACGGCGAGCAGGCGACGCTCGATCTGCTCGCCAGCGGGCAGCTAGAGATCGAGGGACGGCTGGTGGACGCGTCCAACGCGACGCTGTACTGCACGATCCCGACCAACGGCCGGGTCCCGAAGAACCCGAGGACGGCCCCGGCCGCGAAGGCCGCGGGCAGCTCACCCGGCCAGGTCGCCTGCGTCTACAAGCCGATCGCGGGGGAGCGCCCGCTGTGGGACTTCCCGATGGGCACGCTGGCCGGCCGGGAGGTCGCGGCCTACGTGGTGTCGCGCGCGGCCGGCTGGGATGTGGTCCCGCCGACGGTCATGCGGGACGGGCCGTTCGGCCCGGGCATGTGCCAGCTGTGGATCGACCACGATACCGACATGGACCTGATTGCCCTGTCCCGCCGCACCGACCATGCGGGCCTGCGCAACATGGCCGTGTTCGACGCGGTGGTGAACAACGCTGACCGGAAGATCGGTCACCTGCTGCCGGTCACCGACGGGCACCTGTACGGCTGCGACCACGGCGTGTGCTTCGCCGAGGACTATAAGCTGCGCACCGTGTTGTGGCAGTGGCGGGGCAAGACCTTGCCCAGGCGCTCGCTGGAGGCGCTGCGCCACCTGAACGGCCAGCTCAGCGAGGGCGGCCTGGATGCCGAACTGACTCCGCTGCTGACCGCGAGCCAAGATCAGGGTGGAGACGCTGATCAAGCACCGGGTCCACCCGTACCCGCCCGCTGACTGGCCCGCCGTCCCCTGGCCCCCGGTCTAGGACTCCCCGGCGCCTCCGTGGCGCTTGAAGTACCGCTCGAACTCGCGGGCGATCGCGTCGCCGCTCGCCTCGGGCAGGTCCATCGCGTCCTTGGCCTCTTCCAGGGTCCGCACGTAGTCGGCGACCTCGGAATCCTGCTGGGCGAGCTCGTCCACGCCGCGCTCCCAGGCGCGTGCCTCCTCGGGCAGGTCGGCCAGCGGCAACGGCACGTCCAGGATGTCCTCGACGCCGCGCAGCAGGGCCAGCGTGGCCTTCGGGCTCGGCGGCTGCGCCACGTAGTGCGGCACCTGCGCCCATAGCGAGACGGTCGGGATGCCCGCTGCGGTGCAGGTGTGCTGCAGCACCCCGACGATCCCGGTGGGGCCCTTGTACTCGACGAGGCCGACGCCGACCTCGGTGCCGAGCTTGGCGTTCGACGAGCCCACGGACACCGGCACCGGCCGCGTGTGGGGCGCGTCGGCAAGCAGGGCGCCGAGCAGGATGATCAGCTTCACGCCGAGGCTTTCCAGGCCCTCCACCAGTTCGTCGCTGAACGCCCGCCAGCGCATGTTCGGCTCGATGCCGTGTACCAGGACCACGTCGCGGGACAGCCCGGTGGGCGGCGCGGAATCATCGGAGGGCTGGGCGCGGGCGACCGAGATCCTGGTCGTCGGCCAGATCAGCCGCTGGGTCTGGCCGCCCTCGATCTCGACCACCGGCCGGTTGACCTGGAAATCGTAGAAGTCTTCGGGATCGATGGCGCCGATGGGGGTCGCCTGCCAGGCGATGCCCAGGTGGTTGACCACGCCGCTGGCCGCCTCGCCCGCGTCGTTCCAGCCCTCGAACCCGGCGATGGCGACCGGCGATTCGAGTTCGCCGATTTCGTTGAACTCGATAACCCGTCACCTCCCGCCCTAGCGAAAGCCACCCACTCCAGGCCAACCCCACTCTGGCCAGCCACTCCTGGCCTGCCCGACCCACTTCTAGGCCAGCACGGCGCAGACCGGTTCCTATAGCCTACGTGGTCGGGCTTGCTCGTTGGGTGACCGGTCGGCGTGTCGGTGGCGCGCCCCGGGGAACCGCGGCCTAGGGAACCATGGCGCAGCCGCCTAGAATGGAGCTCAATGAGCACGCTACGAGCCGCCCTTGCCGAGCGAGTCGTGGTGGCAGACGGGGCCATGGGGACCATGCTCCAGGCGAGTGACGCCACCGTGGACGACTTCGCCGGCTACGAAGGCTGCAACGAGATCCTGAACGTGACCCGGCCCGACATCGTGACCGGGATCCACGAGGCCTACCTGGATGCCGGCGCTGATTGCGTCACCACCAACTCGTTCGGTGCCAACCTGGGCAACCTGGGTGAGTACGGGATCGCGGAACGGATCGCCGAGCTGTCCGAGGCGTCCGCCAGGCTCGCCCGCGCCGCCGCCGACCGCTGGGCCACTCCGGCCCGCCCGCGCTGGGTGCTCGGCTCGGTCGGTCCCGGCACCAAGCTGCCCACCCTCGGCCACACCACGTTCCGTGAGCTGCGCGACACCTACCAGGTCAACGCCGAGGCCCTGCTGCGCGGCGGCGCCGACGCGCTGATCATCGAGACCTGCCAGGACCTGCTCCAGGCCAAGGCGGCCATCATCGGGGCGAAACGAGCGATCGCCGGCCTGGCCACGGACGCGCTGGTCATCGCCCAGGTCACCATCGAGACCACCGGGGCGATGCTGCTCGGCAGCGAGATCGCCGCGGCGCTGACCGCGCTCGAGCCGCTCGGCATCGACATGATCGGGCTGAACTGCGCCACCGGTCCCGGGGAGATGAGCGAGCACCTGCGCTACCTGGCCGCGCACGCGCGGATCCCGGTTTCCTGCGAGCCGAACGCGGGCCTGCCCGTGCTCGCCGCGGACGGCGCGCGCTACCCGCTGACCCCGGCGCAGCTCGCCGACGCTCATGACAGGTTCACCAGGGAGTTCGGCCTGTCCCTGGTGGGCGGCTGCTGCGGGACCACCCCCGAGCACACGGCCGCGCTGGCGGACCGGGTGGCGGACCGCGCGGTCGTCAGCCGCAAGCCCCGCCCCGAGCCCGGGGTGGCCTCGCTCTACCAGCACGTGCCGTTCCGCCAGGACACCGCCTTCCTGTCCATCGGCGAGCGGACCAACGCCAACGGGTCCAAGGCCTTCCGCGAGGCGATGCTCGAGGGCCGGTTCGAGGACTGCGTGCAGATCGCGCGGTCGCAGACCCGGGACGGCGCTCACCTGCTCGACGTGTGCGTGGACTACGTGGGCCGGGACGGCGCCGCCGACATGCGGGAGGTCGTCGGCAGGTTCGCCACCGCGGCCACGCTGCCGCTGGTGCTCGACTCGACCGAGCCCGCCGTGATCGAGGCGGGCCTGGAGATGACCGGCGGCCGCGCGGTCATCAACTCGGTCAACTACGAGGACGGCGACGGGCCAGACTCGCGGATCGCGCGGATGATGCCGCTGGCGCGCGAGCACGGCGCGGCCGTCATCGCGCTGACCATCGACGAGCGGGGCCAGGCCCGCACCGCCGAGTGGAAGGTCGCCGTGGCCGAGCGGCTGATCGCGGACCTGACCGGGAACTGGGGGATGCGGGTCGAGGACATCATCGTCGACTGCCTGACGTTTCCCATCGCCACCGGCCAGGAGGAGACGCGGCGCGACGCGATCGAGACCATCGAGGCGATCGCCGAGCTCAAGCGCCGCTACCCGGCCGTGCAGACGACGCTGGGCGTATCCAACGTGTCGTTCGGCCTCAAGCCCGCCGCCCGCGCGGTGCTGAACTCCGTCTTCCTGGCCGAGTGCATGCGGGCGGGGCTGGACTCCGCGATCGTGCATGCGGCGCGGATCATGCCGATCGCCCGGCTATCCGACGAGCAGCGGCAGGTGGCCCTTGACCTCGTGTACGACCGGCGCCGGGAGGGGTACGACCCGCTGGCCCGGCTGCTCGAGCTGTTCGAGGGGGTCGACGCGGCCGACCTGAAGGCGAACCGGGCCGCGGAACTGGCCGGGCTGCCGCTGTGGGAACGGCTCAAGCGGCGAATCATCGACGGGGAGCGAGCTCTTGGGGCCGGGCTCGAGGCTGACCTGGACGCCGCGCTGGCCCAGCGGCCCGCCCTGGAGATCGTCAACGACGTGCTGCTCGACGGCATGAAGACGGTCGGCGAGCTGTTCGGCTCGGGGCAGATGCAGCTGCCGTTCGTGCTCACCTCCGCAGAGGTGATGAAGGCCTCGGTCGCCTACCTCGAGCCGCACATGGAGCGCAGCGGCGAGGAGGGCAAGGGCAAGATCGTGCTCGCCACGGTCAAGGGCGACGTGCATGACATCGGCAAGAACCTGGTCGACATCATCTTGTCCAACAACGGCTACGACGTCGTGAACATCGGGATCAAGCAGCCCATCTCGGCGATCGTGGCGGCGGCCGAGGAGAACGACGCGGACGTCATCGGGATGTCCGGGCTGCTGGTCAAGTCGACCGTGGTGATGCGGGACAACCTGGCCGAGCTGAACTCGCGGGGCCTGGCCGGGCGCTGGCCGGTGCTGCTCGGCGGCGCCGCGCTGACCCGGGCCTACGTGGAGCAGGACCTGGCCGCGGTGTTCGACGGCCAGGTCAGGTACGCCAGGGACGCGTTCGAGGGGCTCCGCCTGATGGACGCGGCGATGGCGGTCAGACGCGGCGAACCGGGAGCCAAGCTCCCTGAGCTGCGGACCCGCAAGGTCAGGGCCAGGCCCGCCGCCGGAGCGGATGAGGGTACGGAGGTGGAGAACCAGGCCCGTTCGGATATAAACACCGATGGGCCCGTGCCAGACGTGCCGTTCCTCGGGACCGAGGTGATCAAGGGGATCCCGCTGGCCGAGTACGCCGCCTACCTGGACGAGCGCGCGCTGTTCATGGGCCAGTGGGGCCTCAAGCCCTCCCGCGGGGGAGCGGGTCCCTCGTACGAGGAGCTGGTGGAGACCGAGGGGCGCCCGAGGCTGCGCCTGTGGCTGGAGCGGATGCAGACCGAGGGGCTGCTCGAGGCGGCCGTGGTCTACGGGTACTTCCGGTGCGTGAGCTCGGGGAACGACCTGATCGTGCTCGACCGGGACGGGGTAACCGAGCTCGAGCGGTTCAGCTTCCCCCGGCAGCGCCGCGACCGGCGGCTGTGCCTGGCCGACTTCTTCAAGCCGCAGGGCGGTGACCAGACGGATGTGATCGCGTTCCAGCTCGCCACGATGGGCCCGCGCATCTCGCAGGCGACCGCCGAGCTGTTCGCCAAGAACGCCTACCGCGAGTACCTCGAGCTGCACGGACTGTCCGTCCAGCTCGCCGAGGCGCTGGCGGAATACTGGCATGCCCGGGTGCGGCGCGAGCTCGGCTTCGCCGGCTCCGATCCCGAGGACCTCGACGGCTTCTTCCGGGTCGGCTACCGTGGCGCACGGTATTCGATCGGCTATCCCGCCTGCCCTGACCTGGCCGACCGGGCCAAGATGGTTCGCCTGCTCGAGCCGTCCCGGATCGGCGTCGAGCTGTCCGAGGAGATGCAGCTGCACCCGGAGCAGTCCACCGACGCGATCGTCGTACATCACCCCGAGGCGAAATACTTCAGCGTCTGATGGCCCGCCGGGACGATGCGCGCGTGGCGGTGCTGTTCGACATGGACGGCCTGCTCGTCGACTCCGAGCCGCTCTGGCTGGAGGCCGAGACGGCCGTCATGGCCAGGCTCGGGGCCGGCTGGACCGCCGCGGACCAGGCCCAGCTGCTCGGCGGCAGCCTGGACCGCACGGTCCGCTACCTGCTGGCCAAGGCGACCAAGCCCGCGCCGCCTCAGGCGGTCGCCGAGTGGCTGATGGCCGGCATCGTCGAGCTGGCCCGCGACCGCGGCGTGAAAGTCCAGCCGGGCGGGCGCGAACTGCTGGCCGAGGTCGCGGCGGCCGGCCTGCCGCACGCGCTGGTGACCGGGTCCGAGCGCCGGTTCATGGACGTGGTGCTGGACCGCACCGGCCTGCGCTTCGACGCGCTGGTGTGCGCCGATGACGTCAGCGCGACCAAGCCCGACCCGGAGCCGTACCTGCTGGCGGCCAAGCTGCTCGGCGCCGACCCGGCCCGCTGCGTCGCCCTGGAGGACTCGCCGAACGGCGTGGCCTCCGCCGAGGCCGCCGGCTGCCGGGTCATCGCGGTCCCGTCGCTGATCCCGGTCGAGCCGGCGCCGGGCCGGACGGTGGTGCGCTCGCTCCTCGACCTGCGGGCCGACGCCTCCGGCATCTCTGTGCTAGTGCAGCCCCGCACCTAGGCGGCCAGCGCGGCGGCGACCCGGATCACGACGGCCCGTTCGGATGCGCGGCGAACGTCGCGCGGGCGGCGGCCGTGGCGACGCGGAGCGCGATCTTGGCGGGCGCGGCGCGTCCGCTCACGGCCACCGTGACGTAGGCGCCGCCGGTGGTCGGCGTCGCGTTGGTGGCGACGAGCAGCATCTGGGCGGGGATCCAGACCGCCACGACCGAGCCCGGGACGGTAATCGCTCTCGGGTCCTGGCTCGGATCGTGAACCCCCCCGTTTCCGAACACCTGCTCCTGGTGGGCGGTCTCGGTGTCGAACTCGGTGTAGGCGCGCGACCCGGCCTGTGAGCCCAAGCTCACCTGCACCTGGTTGCCGGTGAACACGCACTGCAGGCTGGCGGCCGCCGGGCTGACGATACGCGCCGTCAGGGGCGAACCGAGCGCCTTGGCCGCGGCTTGGCGGGCGCCGCCGCAGACCCTCTCGGCCAGGGCCTCGCCGGATGCGTGGGCGCGGGGGGTGGGGGATGCGTGGGCGCGGGGGGCGGGGGCGCTCGACCCTCCGCAGCCGGCGAGCAGCGCGCACCCCGCCAGGACGGCGAGGCCGCGAACGACCCCGCTGCTGCCTCGTACTCCCCTCGAAACCACGAGCACCACATCAAATCATCCGGGCCGACGGACCTAGGGCGCGTCTTGCAGGTCATTCAGCTTGCAGATCATTCAGCCTGCCGCCCGCCCGCCGGACGGGCGCCTGGCTGCGTTGTCGTCGTCCCTCCCATAGTCCCAGAGATCCCGGATCCCCGCGACCGGGGACCATCCCCACCCCCTTCGGGGGTTAGCCCCAGCGCCCGCCGCGCCGGATACGACCTAGAATCGGACAAGAGCCACGGGGAGGTGCGCATGTCCACCTACGACAAGATCGCCTGGCTGCCGCTGTGCGGCGGACTGACGGGGCTCGGCCTGGTGCTGAGCTACCTCGCGATGCGGCGGCGCGGTATCGGTGCCGGCCTGCGCGGGGCTGCCTGGTCGCTGCTGCCGATCGCCGCCTACCTGACCGGCTCGATCGAGATGTTCTGGAAGATGGGCGTCGCGATCGGGGACTTCGCCAAGGGCTTCGCGTTCTCGCCCCGGGTGTGGTCGGGGATCGCGCTGGCCGGCCTGGCCGTGGTGCTGTTCGTGGTGTCCGGCCCGCTGCGCAGGCGCGGAGTCGGCCGGGGCCAGGACAGGCAGGCCGCCGAGTCCGGGGCGGGCGCCACCCGGGCGCTGAGCCAGGATCAGGCGGGCCGCGGGGAGCTGGCCACCCGCCCGGTTGCCACCCGCCAGGCCGACACCGTTCCGGCCGCGAGCCCGGCCAAGCCGCCGGCCAAGCCGTCGGCCAAGGGCCGCAAGGCCCGGAACGCCGACGATGATGACGATCTCGGAGACGTCGCGGATATCTTGCGTCGCCACGGCATCACCTGAGCCAAAGTTTTTCCTGTCCCGGCTGCTGGCGAGATGATTTGATGTAAGGTGGCGGGCAAAGCCGACAAAGAGGCCTTCTAGTCACACTAGTAACGCCAGCCACTGTAAGTAACTTTGTTATCAGAAGACTCGAACGTAACACCCTAGTGACAAATCGGCGCGACTTTAGTCACGATCAAGCTACGAGTGCGGCGCAGGTCTGGTACCTGCGGGGGAAATAGCGCAACCTCACTACTACGTACACCGGCTGAGGCGTCCACGTGGTTTATCCGAGCGCTCGGGGTTCAGCCGTGCCCGGACGCCTCTGCCCGATTAACAGATTGGTTTTACGATGGCTGTCCCGATCGACGTCGCGACCGGCCCCGGGGGTCCGGAGCCGGCGCTGGCGGTGCCGGGCCAAGCCACCGGGGGGCGTTCCCCCGGGCAGACGGGGGGACAAAGGCTACGGCTAATGCGGGAGGGTAGGCCGGCCGCAGTGCGCAGCCCCAGCAGGCGCCCGCAGCCGGCTGCGCGAGGTCCGTATCGCGATACGATCTCGTGTCACGATGCTCATCCGTTGAAGCCACTGATGACGATGGAGGAGGCCCATGAAGAGACATGTCAAGCCGCTGGCGGGATCGCTGCTGACCGGCGCGGTCGTGGTGGTGCTCGGTGCCTGCAGTAGCTCGGGTTCGTCGTCGGGCGGCGCCCCGGCGAGCACGGGCGGCAAGAGCGGCGGCACGATCACGATCGCCTCGGGAACCGCGCCGCTGTCCGCCGACCAGGGGCTGGATTTCACCACCCAGGGCCTCGAGCTCTACGGGGTCGTGAACACCCCGCTGCTGACGTTCAAGCGCGGCGTGCAGGGAGTCGGCGGAACGCAGATCCTGCCGGCGCTGGCGAAGGCCTTGCCCACGATGTCCAACGGCGGTAAGACGTACACCTTCACCTTGCGCAGCGGCCTGCACTACTCCGACGGGACGCCGATCAAGGCCAGCGACGTCCCCTACGCGCTGGAGCGGGACATCAAGATCCCGTGGCAGGCCGCCTCGTTCGTGAGCGCCTACATCAAGGGCGGGACGGAATACGCCAGCGGCAAGGCGAAGACGATCTCGGGGATCACGGCCGACGACGCCACCGGCACGATAACCGTGAACCTGGTGGCCCCTTTCGCCCCGATCGTTGACATCTTCGCGCTGGCGGGCACCGCGCCGGTACCGCAGAGCACGCCGATGAAGAACCTGGCCGGCACGGGCACCATCGGCGACGGCCCGTACAAGTGGGGCGCGATCACCGCTGGCCAGAGCTACACCCTGGTCAAGAACACGAAGTTCGACGTCCCCGGCCAGCCGCGCGGGCACGCCGACACGATCGTCTACAAGGTCAACTCCAACGTGACGGCGAACGCCGAGCAGGTGCTCAACAACCAGGCCGACGTGTTCGACCCCGGCGACACCCTGCCGGCCTCCATCCTGCAGCAGGTCAAGTCGCAGGCGGCGGCCAGGTACCAGCCGATCCCGACCAACTCGACCTACTACTTCTGGTTCGGGATTACGCAGAAGCCCTTCAACAACATCTACGCCCGTCAGGCGGTGCTGGCGGCGCTCGACGACCGCGCGCTGTCCCGGCTGGCCAGCGGCTTCCTGACCGAGGACTGCCATCTGATCCCGCCCGGCATCGACGGCACCTCCAGCCCGTCGACCTGCCCCTACCACAGCCCGACCGGGCCGCCGAATATGACGACGGCCAAGCAGCTGATGCAGAAGTCGGGCATGATCGGCCAGCCGGTGACGGTGTACGGCGAGCAGCGGTCCCCGCGCAGGCAGTGGCTGGACTACTTCACGGGCGTGCTGAACTCGCTCGGGTTCAAGGCGACCGAGAAGGTCGTCAACTCCGGCGTGTACTTCACCACCATCGGGGCCCCGACGCTGAAGCCGCAGGTCGGCTGGGGCGACTGGGTGCAGGACTTCCCCCACCCGTGGGACTTCATGCAGCTGTTCGCCGGCAACGCGGGTTCATCGCTGAACTACGGGTACGTAAAGGACGCTCACTACGATTCGACTCTCAACACGCTGTACCAGACCGACCCCAAGACCGTCGCCAGCCAGTGGTCCGCGCTTGACAACTACGCAATCGGCAAGGCGTACTACGCGGCATTCGGCCACTTCGAGTTCCCGAAGTTCTACTCCAACCGGCTGAACTTCAGCGCCGGCGTGATGTCGGTGGAGTACCAGACCGACGTCACGAGCCTGCAGCTCAAGTAGCGGCGCCGGGGCCGGGAGAACACGCTCTCCCGGCCCCGGGCCCGGCTAAACGGAGGACCCGATGATTCCAGATCCCCTGTCCGACACCGGCCACCCGCAGGCTGAGGTCATAGCCGGAACATCACCGGGCGGCACCACGGGCATCGTGATCACGCCGGGAGAGCGGGTCGCGGACCCGTGGGCCGAGGGCCGTCACCCTCCGGCCATCGGGCCCTGGAAGCTGGCGGCACGCCGGCTGCGGCGCAACTACGTGGCGCAGGCCTTTCTCGTCTTGTTCCTGCTGATCGTGGTGGCGTGCCTGCTGGCGCCGTTCTACGCGTCTCACATCGCCCACATCGGCCCCAATACCAACAACGTCACCGGCACGATCAACATCGGCGGCAAGACCACGGACGTGGTGTCCACGGACGGGGTGCCGATCGGTCCCACGTTCAGCAGTCGCTACTTCTTCGGCGCGGACTCCAACGGCCGGGATCTGGCCGTGCGCCTGCTCTACGGTGGGCGCACCTCGCTGCTGATCGGCGGCATCGGGACCGTGATCATCATCGCCTTCGGCACCCTGGTCGGCCTGCTGACCGGCTACTTCCGCGGCGTCACGGACATGATCCTGCGGCCGCTGATGGAGCTGATCTGGTCCTTCCCCGTGGTGATCCTCGGCGTGGCGCTCGGCACCGCCCTGGCGCTGGGCGGCATCGGCCCGGTCAAGGGCAACTCGCTCTACATCCCGGCGTTCATCATCGGCGTGGTGTTCATCCCCTACCTGGGCAAGCCGATCCGCGGCGAGGTGCTGCGGCTGCGCGAGATGGATTTCGTCGAAGCGGCCCGGGTGCAGGGGATGGGCTCCTGGCGGATCATGCTCTCCGAGATCCTGCCCAACCTCGCCTCGATGATCACCGTGTTCGTGCCGATGATGCTGGCGTACGCGATCCTGCTGGAGGCCTACTTGTCGTTCCTGGGAGCGGGGGTGCAGGCGCCGAACGCGTCGTGGGGGACGCTGATCTCCGACGGGATCTCCTATATCCAGACCACTCCGACATTTTCCCTGATCCCGGGGGCCATGCTGGTGCTGGCCGTGCTCAGCATCAACGTCGTCGGCGACGGCATCCGGGACGCGCTCGACCCCCGCGCCCAGATAAGGGTGCGGACCTGATGGCCAGGTTCATCGTCCGGCGCATGGCCTCGGCGATCTTGCTGCTGTTCGCCGTGTCGATCGTGGTGTTCGCGATCTTCGAGGTCATCCCCAGCTACAATCCGGCCCGGGCGATCGCCGGCCGCAACGCCACGGCCACCACGGTGGCCGAGGTCAGCCACAAGTTCGGCTTCGACAAGCCCGTCTACGTCCAGTACGCCAATACGATGGAGCTGATCTTCACCGGCCAGGTCATCGACTACAACGACAACCTCAACGTCGACAGCCAGTTCGCTCAGCGGTTCCCGGTGACGGTCTCGCTGGTGGTCCCGGCGGCGCTGATATGGCTGGCGGGTGCGGTGGTGCTGGGCTCGATAAGCGCGCTGCGCGTCGGCGGGCTGGCGGACCGTGGCTTGATGGTGGCGGCGATCCTGGGCGTATCGATCCCGGTGTTCCTGCTCGCCGCGGTCCTGCTGTACGCGTTCGCGTTCAAGCTGCCCTGGTTCCCCAATACCGGCTACGTTCCGTTGCCGGACAATCCTGCACAGTGGGCCTATCACCTGTTCCTGCCCTGGATCTCGATCGCGATCCTGTCGATCGGCTTCTACTCCCGCGTGCTGCGTTCCAACCTGCTCGACATGGTCAACGAGGACTTCGTGCGCACGGCCCGGGCCAAGGGCCTGACGCGGCGGCAGGTGTTCAACCGCCACGTGCTGCGCAACTCGCTGATGCCGATCGTCACGATGTTCGGGCTGGACTTCGCCGTGCTGCTGGGCGGCGCCGCGCTGGTCACCGAGACCGTGTTCAACCTCCCCGGGATAGGGCAGTACGAGGCACAGGCGATCGGGAACCTCGACGTGCCGCCGATCCTGGTGGGCGCGATGTTCACCGCCTTCTTCGTGGTGCTGTTCAGCGCGATCTCCGACATCGTGTACGCGCTGCTCGACCCCCGGGTAAGGCTCGCCGGCTAGTGGCCCGGAGACTTGTGGAGATGACTGCCGATGACTGAGCCGCTGCTGGACGTGCAGGACCTTCAGGTCTCGTTCGCGACCGAAGACGGCCTCGTGCGCGCCGTGGACGGGGTCTCGTTTACCCTCGACCGCGGCGAGGTGGTGGCGATCGTGGGCGAGTCCGGCTCCGGGAAATCGGTCACCGTGATGACGCTGATGGGACTGACCCGCTCGCCCAACGCCCGGTTCGCGGGCTCCGCGCGGCTGCGCGGCGGCGACCTGGTCACCGCGTCCGAGCAGGAACTGGAGCGCGTCCGCGGCAAGGAGATCGCGATGATCTTCCAGGACCCGATCTCGTCGCTCAGCCCGGTGATGCGGATCGGAGACCAGATCGCCGAGCAGATCCGGGCGCACGAGAAGGTCTCCAAGGCCGACGCGCTGGACCGGGCGGCCGGCCTGATGGAACGGGTCGGGATCCCCCGCGCGCGGGACCGGCTGCGCGCCTACCCGCACGAGTTCTCCGGCGGGATGCGGCAGCGGGTGATGATCGCGATGGCGCTGTCGCTGTCGCCGGGGGTGCTGATCGCCGACGAGCCCACGACCGCGCTCGACGTCACCGTCCAGGCGCAGATCCTGAAGGAGATCAAACAGCTGAGCAGCGAGAGCGACAGCGGCGTGATCTTCGTCACGCACGATCTCGGCGTGGTGGCCGACATCGCCGACCGGGTCCTCGTCATGTACGCCGGACGGCTGGTCGAGCAGGGCACCCTGGACGAGATCTTCTACGACCCGCAGCACCCCTACACCTGGGGACTCATGGGATCGGTCACGCGGGTGGACCGCGACCCCCCGAAACGGCTCCCCGCCATCCCCGGCCAGCCTCCGTCGCTGCTCAGGGTGCCGGAGGGCTGCCACTTCCGGCCCCGCTGCCGGCACGCGTTCGATCGCTGCCGCGAGGTGCCGCCGCTAGAGTCACGCGTGCCCGGGTACCCGGACCACCTGGACCGGTGCTGGCTCGACCTCGCGGACAAGCGGACCAAGCGGGAGGTCGGCGGGCGCATCGGCCTCGCCGAAGGGGACGTGATCAGGTGAACGAGCGTAGTCCGGTCCGAGGGGGCCAAGGGGTCCAGGCCAGCCCCGGGGCCAACGGGCAGCCGCCGCTGCTGCAGGCCGAGCACGTACAGCTCTACTTTCCCATCAAATACGGCGTCCTCGTCGACCGCACGGTAGGCGTCGTGCACGCCGTGGACGACGTCTCGCTCAGCTTGCCGGAAGGGCAGACGCTGGGCATCGTGGGGGAGTCGGGCTGCGGCAAGACCACGCTGGCCCGGTGCATGGTGCGCCTGCTTGAGCCCACCAGCGGCACACTGCGGTTCCGTGGCCGCGACATCACGCACCTGGGCCGGGGGCCGCTGCGGTCATTCCGCCGCGAGGTCCAGCTCGTCTTCCAGGACCCGAGCTCGTCGCTGAACCCGCGCAAGCGCGTGGGCCAGATCGTGGCATCCCCGTTGCTCGTGCAGGGAATGGAGCGCGAGAAGGCCCGGGCCCGGGTGCGCGAGCTGCTCGACCGGGTGGGGCTCAACCCGGAGCACGTCAACCGCTTCCCGCACGAGTTCTCCGGCGGTCAGCGGCAGCGGATCGGGGTGGCGCGGGCGCTGGCCGTCAACCCGAAGCTGATCGTGCTCGACGAGCCGGTCTCGGCGCTCGACGTCTCGGTCCAGGCGCAGGTCATCAACCTGCTGGACGACCTGCAGGACGACCTCGGCCTGTCCTACGTGTTCATCGCCCACGACCTGTCGGTGGTCCGGCACGTCTCGGACCAGATCGCGGTCATGTACCTCGGCAAGGTGATGGAGCTGTCGCCCGCCGCGGAGCTGTACCGCAAGCCGATCCATCCCTACACCCAGGCCCTGCTGGCGGCGATACCCATCCCGGACCCGCGGGAGAACCGTACGCGTGAGCGGCAGGTAATCGCCGGGGAGCCGCCCAACCCGATCAACCCGCCGTCCGGCTGCCGCTTTCACACCCGCTGTTCGTGGGCGACCGAGGTGTGCCGGGAGGTGGAACCGCCGCTGGCGGAGTATGCGGGCGGGCACCTGGCCGCGTGCCACCATCCGCGCAGCGTCAGCCCGGCGGAGATCTCCGCCGCCGCGCGCTCGCCGCTCAGCCCGCTCAGCTCCGGTCAGCTGATGCCCGGCGGCGAGCAGGCGCCGGCATCGGGCCCGGGAGAATCCTCCGGATCACAGGTCACGGCGCGGACGGGCGGCACGGCCGAAGCGCCGGACGAAGAACCGTGAGAGCGCAGGCCGACGATCCGCTGGCCGTCCTGCTGCTGTCGGGCAGGCTCGAAGGCCTCGCGGTGGAAGCGCACGCGCGCGACCTGCTGTCGATTCCGCGTGTCGTCGCGCTGGAACCCTCCCGGGTGCGCCCGGGCCGTTCTCTGCGCGACGCGGTCAGCCTCCGTCAGGCCCGCCGTCTGCGGTTCCCGGGGCGGCCACGGCTGCTGGTCCTCTACCACCCGGCGCAGTACCCGCTCGCCCGGGCTCTGTGCGCCTGCCACGAGGATCTGGAGCTGTGGTACATCCCGGCCGGCCGCACCGCCCTGGAAACCGCGGATCAAGCTCAGGCACGGGAGCTGCTGGCTCTCGACGAGCTGGCCCGCGAGCGCGCCACGCAGGTGCTCACGGCCACCGAAGGCGACGTCGACTCCGCGCCACTGCGCGCGCGCCTGCGCGAGCTGGATGTGATCAACCCCTACGCCTTCATTCCCGGCGCCCGGCCCCGGCCGCGGTAGCGGCGGGCTAGGCGTTCTCCTGGACGAACACCCGGGAGCCCAGCCACAGGAAGAGCACGGCCATGCCCACGGCCACCGCGATCCCCTCGACCATGAGCGTGTTGAAGTAATGGCCCTGGTAGGCCTCGCGCATGGCGTCGATGATGTAGCGGAACGGGCTGATTCTCGCTATGCCCTGCAGCCAGCCCGGGCCCAGCGTCAGCGGCAGGAAGATCCCGGACAGCAGCAGTAGCGGTACCACGATCGTGTTGATCAGCGGCGCGAACGCGTCCTCGCTCTTGACCAGCAGGCCGGTGGCGTACGACACCGACGCCAGCCCGATGGCGACCAGCACGATGAACCCGAACCCGATGAACACCGCCGCCACCGGCGCCCGCAGCCCGAACGCCACCCCGACCAGCACGAGCACGGCCGCCTGCACGACCAGCGTGACGACGTCCCTGAGCACCCGGCCGGTCATGATGGCGAGCCTGCTCACCGGCGTGACCCGGAACCGCTCGATCACGCCGGCCCGCCAGTCCGAGATGATGGCGAAGCCCACGAACGTGGAGCCGAACAGCCCGAGCTGGATGAGCAGCCCGGGCACGAAGAACCGGTAGGCGTTGCCGCTCGCGCCCAGCGAGGCGCCGGGCAGCCCCTTCAGCAGCGGGCCGAACAGCGCCAGGTACAGGATCGGCTGGGTCAGGCCGATGATGACCCAGGCCGGCTGGCGCAGCGCCAGCCGCTCCTGGCGGCGGAAGACCAGCATCGTGTCGCGGATGAAAGACACGTCGACTACTCCTTGGCCGTCGCGCCGGCCGGGCCGGCCGCGTGGTTCACCGGGGAGTCGTCGCGCAGCGAGCGCCCGGTCAGGGTGAGGAACACGTCGTCCAGCGTGGGCCGGGACAAGTTGATCGATTCCAGCGTGATGCCCGCCGCGTCGAGCACCCGGAGCAGCGACGGCAGCGCCTGCTCGCCGTGCTCCACGGTCAGCTTGAGCGTGCCGTCGGCCGCGCTGATCTCGCGGACCACCTCCTGGTCGGCGAGCAGCTTGCGGGCGGCACCGCTGCCAAGATCGCCGCCGGTCACCCGCAGCGTCACCACGTCGCCGGAGATCCGCCGCTTGAGCTCGTCGGGCGTGCCCTCGGCCGCGATCACCCCGTGGTCGATGATGAAGACCCGGTCGCACAGGGCGTCCGCTTCCTCCAGGTAGTGCGTGGTGAGGAAGACGGTGGTGCCGAGCTCGGCCCTGAGCCGGCCGATGTGCTGCCATAGGTTACTCCGGCTCTGCGGGTCCAGGCCGGTGGTCGGCTCGTCCAGGAAGACCAGCGGCGGCCGGTGGACCAGGCCGAGCGCGATCTCCAGCCGGCGCCGCTGCCCGCCGGACAGCGTCTTGACCAGCCGCTGCTCGAGTCCGGTCAGCTCGAGCTGCCCGACCAGAAGCTCCGCGCGCTGCCGCGCCTGGTCCGCGCCGAGGCGATACAGCGCGGCCTGGTCCAGCAGTTCCTCGATCACCAGGCAGGACGGATCGGTGCCGCCCATCGTCTCGCCGATGGCCTGCGGCACGTAGCCGATTTTCTTGCGTACTTCGAGCGGATTCCTGAGCAGGTCGGCGCCCGCCACCGTGGCCGTCCCCGCGGTCGGCTTGAGCAGCGTGGTCAGCATGCGCAGCGTGGTGGTCTTGCCCGCGCCGTTCGGCCCGAGGAAGCCGACGATCTCGCCGTCGCCGACGGTCAGGTCCACGCCCCGGACCGCCTCGACCGTCCGCTTGCGGCTCTTGAAGGTCCGCGCGAGCCCCCGCGCCTCGATGATCGAAATTGCTGTCCCTCCCTCGCCCTCGTCAAGGACCAGTGTCAGCGGCCCCACCGGGGAATGTCAAGTAATATCTCGTCTTTGCTGGCCTGTGCTCAGACGTGCACTGGGACCAGGGCATCGCCGACGTGGGCGATGTCGGCGTCATCCGAGGTCATACCTCCATTACGCCTCGGGGAGCGACGGCTCGGGGATGGCCTCCTGATGCGTGGGCATGCCCTCGGCGCCGGGCCGCTCGGGCAGCGGCGGCGGGGTACCGCCGAACTCCGGGCACAGCGCCTTGTGATTGCACCAGTCACAGAGCCTGCTCGGCCGCGGCCGCCAGTCGCCCGCCTCCCTAGCCCGCTCGATGGCCTTCCACAGCGCCGCCACCTTGCGCTCGGTGGCGAGCAGATCGGACTCGTCGGGGGAGTAGCGAAGCACCTCGCCTTCGGCCAGGTACATGAGCTGGAGCAGCCGTGGAACCTGGCCGCGCAGCCGCCAGATCACCAGCGCGTAGAACTTCATCTGGAACAGCGCGCTGGCCTCGTAGGCCTCCCGTGGCGCGCGGCCGGTCTTGTAGTCCACGATCCTGATGTCACCGCTCGGCGCCACGTCCAGCCGGTCGATGTAGCCGCGCAGCCGCAGCCCGGACTCCAGCGTCGTCTCCACGTAGGCTTCGCGCTCGGCGGGCTCGAGCCTGCGCGGGTCCTCCAGGGTGAAGTACGCGTCGACGACCGCCGTCGCCGAGGCGAGCCACGCGACCCGTTCGGCCTCGTTCTCGAACAGCGCGGCCAGGTCCGGCTCCTCGGCGGCCAGCCGGTCCCATTCCCCGGCCAGCAGCGTGCGCGCCGCCTCCGGGGTCCGTCCGGCGGCCGGCAGGTCGAACAACCGCTCAAGCGCCGCGTGCACCAGCGTCCCGCGCGCGGTCGCCGTGGTCGGCGGCTCAGGCAGCCGGTCGATCACCCGGAATCGGTACAACAGCGGACACGTCATGAAGTCCGCCGCGCGGGATGGCGACAAGGCCGGCCCGCGCGGGGCCTCGGCCGGCAAGGTATCGGTAGCCATTGCTGTTTCCTCCACAGCGCAACCGTAGGGCAAGGCCCTGACATTTGGCTGGATCTCCGCCCGCCCGACCCGGCGGCCCTGGCATCGACCCGGATGGCCCGTACTGCACGTAGCATCGGTACTGTGGCAAGCACGACGCCGGAAAAGCCGCCCGCGACGGCGGAGAAGCCGCCCCAGCGCCGGGAGTCAGGCCCTGGGATCGTCATTGCGCGCCTGTTCGGCATCCCGGTGTTCATCTCGCCGTACTGGTTCGTGATCGCCGGCGTCTTCATCATCATCTACGCCAACGACCTGGCCGCGACTCTGCACGGCTCGACCAGGTTCATCGTGGCGGCGGCCTTCGTCGTGCTGCTCTACGTGTCCGTCCTCATCCACGAGCTGAGCCATTCCCTGGTCGCCCGCGGCTACGGGCTGCCGGTGCGCCGCATCCTGCTCTACCCCCTCGGCGGCTTCTCCGAGATCGAGCGGGAGCCGCCGACCCCGGGCCGGGAGTTCGTGGTGTCCGCGGCCGGCCCGGCGCTGTCGCTGGCCCTGGCGGCCGGGGGGTACGGGCTGATGCACGTGGTCTCGCCGGACACCATCGGCGGCACGCTGGTCAGCCAGCTGCGCTGGGCCAACCTGGTGGTCGGGATCTTCAACTTGCTGCCCGGGCTGCCGCTGGACGGCGGCCGGATGCTGCGCGCGGTGATCTGGAAGCTCACCGGCCGCCAGTCGACCTCGACCATCGCGGCCGCCTGGGCGGGCCGGGTGATCGCCGTCAGCCTGTTCGTGGTGCCGTTCGTGGCCGGCGCGGTGAACGGGTCCGGCGGGGACATGGTCACGGTGCTATGGCTGGCGGTGATCGCGGCCTTCATGTGGACCGGCGCCGGGCAGGCCATCAAGGCGACCAGGTTCCGCGAGCGGCTGCCCGCGCTGCAGGCCAGGCGGCTGGCCCGCAAGGCGGTCTCGGTTGCCGCGGACACGCCGCTGGCCGAGGCGATCAGGCGCGCGGACGAGAACCAGGCCCGCGCGGTGGTAATCGTCGACCACGAGGACAAGCCGATCGCGATCGTCAACGAGACCGCGGTGATGGCCACCCCGCCGCAGCGCCGCCCGTGGCTGGAGGCGGGCTCGCTGGCCCGCACGCTCGAGCCGAGCCTGGTGCTATCCGCCGATTTGTCCGGGATGGCGCTGCTCGATGCCATCCGCCGCGCCCCTGCCACCGAGTACCTCCTGGTCGAGCCCTCCGGTCAGGTGTACGGCGTGCTGGCCACCCGGGACGTCGATCACGCCTTCGCTGGGGTATAACCGAGCATGACCAAACCGCGGCAGGGGCCGCTGACGCCGGGTGAACCGGTCCAGCTGACCGACCCGAAGGGCCGCAGCCACCTGATCACCCTGCGGGCCGGCGCGTCCTTCCACACCCACCGGGGGACGCTGAGCCACGACGACATCATCGGCGGCCCGGACGGGAACGTGGTCAGGTCGCTGGGCGGTACGCCCTACGTCGTCTTCCGCCCGCGGCTGGCCGATTTCACGCTGGCGATGAAGCGCGGCGCGGCGGTGGTCTACCCCAAGGACGCGGCGCAGATCGTGGCGTTCGCCGACGTGTTCCCCGGCGCGCGGGTGCTGGAGGCCGGGGCCGGGTCGGGCGCGCTGAGCTGCTGGCTGCTGCGGGCGGTGGGGGAGCAGGGCACGGTGGTCTCGTTCGAGCGCCGGCCGGACTTCGCCGAGATCGCCCGGCGCAACGTGGAGCAGTTCTTCGGCGGCCCGCCGCCGGCCTGGCAGCTGGTGACGGGCGCGTTCGGTGCGGACGACCCGGGGCTGGCCGACTTCGACCGGGTCATCCTGGACATGCTCGCCCCCTGGGACTGCGTGGACGCGGTCGCCTCCGTTCTCGCACCCGGCGGCCTGGCCTGCTGCTACGTCGCCACCACGACCCAGCTCTCGCGCACCGTGGAGACGCTGCGCGGGCACGGCGGCTTCGACGAGCCGGCCGCCTGGGAGAGCCTGACCCGCGGCTGGCACGTGGAGGGCCTGGCCGTCCGCCCCGAGCACCGCATGGTGGGCCACACCGGGTTCCTGGTGACCGCCCGGCGGCTGGCTCCCGGAGTGGTCCCCCCGCCGCGCCGGCGCCGGCCGGCCAAGGGGGCACAGGAGGAAGATCACAACGAAGATCATTGATCCGAACGGTCCGGTGTGTTACGTCACGTGTGAACGGTAACGCGTTGCGATGCGGTTGTGACGGATTGGTACGTTCGCGGGCAGCAAAACGGCGTCGATACGGTGCCGGCAGGTTAGGGAACGCTCGTGGATAGGTAGAGTCCAGTTAACGGTGCAGGAGGAGGTGAGGGCCGTGCCCACCAGAGACGAAAGCGGGCGTGGACGGCACGAGGATGAGGTGAGGAGCCTTACTGCTCAGATCTCCTTCCTTGACGAGGAGATTGCCGTGCTGCGGCGCAGGCTGGCGGATAACCCCCGCCAGGTCAGGCTTCTTGAGGACAGGCTGCGCGAGACCGAGGGGAACCTTACCGGGGTCACCGCCCAGAACGAGCGGCTGGCGGCGACACTGCGCGAGGCGCGGGACCAGATCGTCGCGCTGAAGGAAGAGGTGGACCGGCTGGCCCAGCCGCCGTCCGGGTTCGGCGTCTTCCTGAACCCGAACGAGGACGACACGTGCGACGTGTTCACCGGCGGCCGCAAGATGCGGGTGAACGTGTCCCCGAACGTCGAGCTGACCGAGCTGCGCCCGGGCCAGGAAGTCGTGCTGAACGAGGCGCTCAACGTCGTCATCGCCCAGTCGTACGAGACGGTGGGCGAGGTCGTCATGCTCAAGGAGGTCCTCGCCGACGCCCGGCGCGCCCTGGTCATCTCCCAGGCTGACGAGGAGCGCGTGGTCCGGCTGGCCGAGCCGCTGCTGAATCAGCCGCTGCGGGCCGGCGACTCGCTGCTGCTGGAGTCCCGGTCGGGGTACGTGTACGAGCGGATTCCCAAGGCCGAGGTGGAAGAGCTCATCCTGGAAGAAGTGCCGGACATCTCCTACCACGACATCGGGGGCCTGGCCGGGCAGATCGAGCAGATCAGGGACGCCATCGAGCTGCCCTACCTGCACGCCGACCTGTTCAAGGAGCACAAGCTCAAGCCGCCGAAGGGGGTCCTGCTCTACGGGCCGCCCGGCTGCGGCAAGACGCTGATCGCCAAGGCGGTGGCGAACTCGCTGGCCAAGCAGGTCGCGGCCAAGACGGCGGAGGATGCCGCCCACGATGCCGGGGCCAAGGAGGGCAAGAGCTTCTTCCTCAACATCAAGGGCCCGGAGCTGCTGAACAAGTATGTCGGCGAGACCGAGCGGCACATCAGGCTCGTCTTCCAGCGGGCCAGGGAGAAGGCCAGCGAGGGCATGCCGGTCATCGTGTTCTTCGACGAGATGGACTCGATCTTCCGCACCCGCGG
>WNGR01007597.1_pt1 | contig 22563 bp, 21 predicted proteins | sample 5407581 | NCBI WGS metagenome assembly WNGR01 (sample SAMN13153383, study PRJNA577476) | soil metagenome | isolation source: 80 cm soil or saprolite under Garry oak tree replicate 2 | place: USA:California | collected 2016-06-15
AGCACCAGCCGCGCCTCTTCGCCCACTGGCAGCTCGTCACGTTCACCGCCGACCGGACTGTGGGGGCCGGATGACGGGAGACCGTCACGTCCGGTCCTGAGAGCGGCGGGGGGTGAGACTCCCCCCGCCGACTCACCCGACTGACGGCTCCTGGGTGATCACCAGTCGATAAGCACAGATCAGGGAATCTGGCGTGAGTTTTTGAGCGGCGGTGCCGCCGCTGCTGGTCGCTGTGAGTGGTGACTGTCGTGCTGGCTGGCTGAACGTGGTCGCTTCGTTCCTGGGCGCGCGCGGACCGGTTTGGCTGGGTGGCGGCTGGCGTGCTGGTTCTTGTCCCGGGTGGTGACGGTGGGCTGGCGAGCGAGGTGGTGTCAGGCGACGCTCTGGATGGGTAGCTGATCGGATGTCCCGGCCACTGGCGGTGGTCACGATCTTGGGGTTGCTGTCACGGTTTGCCCGGGCGGGTGTCGCGACGGTTGGGTGGGGATGTCTTGCAGGCGAAGACGGCGCGGCGGGTTGCGGTTCGTGTTTTACGGCCGGGTGTCGACGGAGGACTGGCAGGATCCGGTGACGTCGCGGGCCCGGCAGCGGGAGCAGGCCGGGGCGCTGGTCCGCGGTCATGGGGTAGTCGTGGCGGAGTTGCACCGTCCGGGTCCTGTTGCCGATGTGCCGAACCGGAGTTCGCCGGCGGTGAGCAGCCGCCGCAGGGCTGATGGCACCGCTCCGGCCTCCCGCCGCACGGTACGCGCCAGATGAGCGTGATCGGCGAAACCGAGGTCGCTGGCGAGGCCAGTCAGGGACCGCTCACCCTCGGCGAGCCGCTCGAGTGCTTCCCGCACGCGCAGCTGGTTGCGGTAGGCGGACACAGTCTTGCCGGTGCATGCGTGGAAGACACGGCTGAGGTGATGGGGAGAGACTGACTGCCGGCGCGCGAGCTCGGTCAGGCTGACTCCCGGATCGCAGCTGAGGATCTGTTTCGTGCCGTCGGCGAGGCCGAGCCAGGCCGTCTGGGTCTCGGCGCGCGGCGGGGACCTCAGGCGGCCGGGCCCGGTGATCGCCGCGCTGACCAGGCGGACGACCGTCTCGGAGACCTCGAACCGGTCAGCGCGGCTGGCTTGCCGGGTAAGCAGCTGCACCGCCAGGGCCGCGTCCACCGGCGTGAGCCTCGGCTCGCTGATGCGCGCGGGGCCGTCATCGGCGAGGACGCCAGCCAGGTCCTCGCTCAGCTCAATCGCCGTGCACGCGTCGCCGCCGGTGCCGGGATGGGCGATCTGCTGTTCGCCGCCGGGTGTTTCGAAATACGCCGAGACCGCGTCCATGAACCGCTCGCGGCCGTTGACCCGCCGGCAGAAGCTGCCAGCGCGGACAAAGACGAGCACGTACCCCTGCGCCGCCTCAGGCGGTGACCACGCCAGCGGGGGCGCGTGACAGCGAGCGTCGCAGACCACGAACCCCTCGCCCGCCGCGACCACCCGTTTGCTGCGCGCCACTCGCTTCTCGCCCTCCCCACCCGCTGACGGCCATCAGCTGTGCTAACAAAGCCGACGAGGCCGGGCTTCCGCAGTGTGATCGGGCACAAATGTTCAAGCTCCCAGCCGGGGCACCGGTGAATCATCGAGCCAGCGAAGCAGGCGCCAGCCGGCCATGGCGGGAAATCGGTCGCGGCACCGTACCGGGCCGCGCCGACCCGGGTTGCCCACAGAAGACCAGACGGGGCGGCAGAACGCCCGTCCCAGCGCCGCGCTGAGGCCGACAGGCCTCAGGGAGAGGCAGGTATCGGTGATCAGCGAGGTCATGCCGTACCAGAAGCGGTTCCTGGAGGTGTCCGGCCATGCCATGGCCTACGTTGACGCCGGGCAGGGAAGTCCGATCGTCTTCCTGCACGGCAACCCGACCTCGTCCTACCTGTGGCGGAACATCATGCCGTACCTGCAGCCGACCAGCCGCTGCATCGCCCCCGATCTGATCGGCATGGGCGACTCGCAGAAGCTCACCGGAAGCGGGCCCGGCTCCTACACCCTCGCCGAGCACCGGCACTACCTTGACGCGCTGCTCGGCTCCCTGGGCGTCACCGACGACGTGACCTTCGTCGTGCACGACTGGGGCTCCGCGCTCGGCTTCGACTGGGCGAACCGGCACCGCGACGCGGTGCGCGGCATCGCCTACATGGAGGCGATCGTGCAGCCCGTCACCTGGGACCAGTGGTCTGCGCAGACCCGGACGTTCTTCGAGAAACTCCGCTCCCCAGAAGGGGAGCAAATGGTCCTGGAAGACAACCTGTTCGTCGAGTCCCTGCTGCCGCAAAGGGTGCTCCGCACGCTCACCGGCGCGGAGATGGACGCCTACCGGCGCCCGTTCCGGGAGCCCGGCGAGGGACGGCGGCCCACGCTCACCTGGCCCCGCCAGCTGCCCATCGACGGCGAGCCGGCCGACGTCTGCGAGATCGTGGCCTCCTACGGCCGGTGGCTCGCCGCCAGCCCCGTGCCCAAGCTGTTCATCCACGCCGACCCCGGCACCATCTCAGCGGATGAGCGCGCCTTCTGCCGCAGCTGGCCCAACCAGGCCGAGGTGACCGTGCCCGGCCTGCACTTCCTCCAGGAAGACTCGCCCGGCCAGATAGGGCAGGCACTCGCCAGGTGGTATTCGTCCCACCACCGGTGATCACCGCCACCATGAGTAGCTGACCTGTGGCATACGCACCCACGGTCGTGCCATTCTTATGCACTCAAAATGGGCAGGTAGTCGCATCAGCGGGGCCTGGATGATCTTCATTTGATGGGCTCCCGCCGCGGCGATTTGCATGGGGCAGGTGCCTGTCCCGTTGCGACTGTGCGCCGCGTCAGCGGGGCTGGGGTATCGGCAACCTGACTGCACCCCGGCGGGTGCAGTCAACATGCGGATACCAGCCCGGCTCCCGGCGCGCCAGCATGGGGGCGAACGACCACCGCGCCCCGGAAGTGAAGGGATCGCCGCCATGGATACCCGGCCCAACATCGTCCTCGTCCACGGCGCCTGGGCCGACGGCTCGTGCTGGAGCAGCGTCATCGCGCGCCTGCAGGCCGGCGGCTACCACGTCACCGCACCCCAGTTCCCGATGACCGCGCTGGCCGACGACGTCGCCCGCCTGCGCCAGGTACTAGACCTCCAAGACGGCCCCACGATCGTTGCTGCGCACTCCTACGATGGCCAGATCATTACCGCGCTCGGCGCCGGCGCGCCCAACGTGGCCGGGCTGGTCTATATCGCGGCGTTCGGGCTCGATGAGGGCGAATCGCTCGGCGCGCTGCTATCCCAAGGACCCACGCCGCCGGCGCTGGCGCACCTGATCACGGACAAGCAAGGCTTCGGCTGGCTGCCAGAGGACGACTACGCCCATCACTTCGCCGCTGACGTGGACCCGATCCGGGCCAAGGTGATGCACGCCGTGCAGCAGGCCTTGGCCAGCTCCGCCTTCACCGACGTGATGGGCGTCCCGGCCTGGAAATCGCTGCCGTCCTGGTACCTGGTCGCCACCCAGGACCAGGCCATCCCACCCGACGCCGAGCGGCTGTTCGCCGGCCGCATGGGCGCCACCACCATCGAGGTCCCCTCCAGCCACGTTGCCATGGTCTCCCACCCGGCCGAAGTACGGCTGACGAATATCGCCGCTGACGCCGCTGGCGACCCCACCCCTGGTCAGCCGGACCTGGGTGCTTCTGACCGAGGCGCCCGACGGAGGCTGGGGCCTGGCCGGCCACGCCAACACCAACGAGGAACTGGTACTGGCAGCGCGGGCCCAGATAGCAGGAATTCACGCTGGCCAGACCACCGACCAATGATCGAGCCGTCGGCGGGGCGCAGCTGCCAGAAGGTTCTTCTGGCCACCGGGGGAGGCAATCGGGGGAGACCCGGGTGTGGGCGGAGCGGGACGCTGCAGGAGCTGAGATGAGCAGCGACGTGACTATCGGGCACGACGGGAAACCACGCTGCCCCTGGGCCGGCGTCGGCGATACCGCCTTCGGCCTTTACCACGACGAGGTCTGGGGTACCCGCAACTACGACGAGTCCGCGATGTTCGAAGCGCTCACCCTGGGCGTGTTCGAGGTCGGGCTGAGCTGGTCGATCGTGTTTGGGAAGCGGGACGCGTTCCGGAAGGCATTTCGGGGCTTCGACGTCGCCAAGGTCGCGGCGATGACCGAGCGGGACGTGGACCGGCTGGTCCAGGACGCCTCGATCATCCGCAACCGTGGCAAGATCCAGGCCACCATCGACAACGCGCGCGCGATGATGGCCGCGTCGCCAAGCCTCGTGGTGCTCGCGAAGTCCTACGAGATCAGCCGCAAGCGGGCACCGCGGTCCGTTGCCGACCTGCCGAACTCGACGCCGCAGGCGGAGGCGTTCGCCAAGCAGCTGAAGTCGCAGGGGTACCGCTTCGTGGGGCCTACGAGTGTGTACGCGTTCATGCAGAACGTCGGCGTGGTCAACGACCACGTCCATGGGTGCTTCCGCGCGACCGACTACCCCACCACGGCCGGGGCGCTCTAGCCGTGAAGCCTCGCCACTCTTGGTGGCGGCGCGGCCGCCTGTAAATGGATACGCAAGCCCTACCGGCGGACCACTCCGCCGGTCCGACTCAAGCAGGTGTGGCTCATGACCGAAACCGCTCTGGCGATCGACGTATACGTCACTCCGCTGCGCCCGTACGCCGGGAGTCCGGCTCAGGGTCCGGGCGACGACCCGAACTGGTCGCCGATGAGCAGCACGCTGATCGCGGGGGAGGAAGAAGCCATCCTGGTGGACGCGTTCATCGCCAACGATCAAGTCGATGCGCTAGCGGAATGGGTGCGCGGATTCGGCAGGCGGCTGACCGGGGTCTACATCACGCACGGCCACACCGACCACTGGGGCGGGCTGGCCCGTCTTCAGGAGCACTTCCCGGACGCCCTCGGGTTCGCGACGGCCGAAGTCGTGGGTCGAGCGCAGTACGAGGCCACTGACGAGCGCCTGTTGGCGTACTGGAACAGCCGGTTCCCCGGCGAGTTGCCCCAGACACGTGTCGTGCCTGAGGTAATGGCCGAGCCCGAGTTCACGCTCGGAGGCGAGGTTCTGCGGGTCGTCTCGGTGGGTCAAGGCGATACCGAGCACTCCACATTCCTGCATGTCCCGTCGCTCGACGCCGTGGTGGGTGGCGACATCGTCTACAACGGCGTTCACATGATGATGCTCGAGACCGACGAGCAAAAGCGCGACGCGTGGATCGCGAGCCTCGACGCCGTAGCCGCGCTGGCGCCGAAGATCGTCGTCGCCGGACATAAACGGGTCGGGGCTCCCGACCTGCCCGACAACATTGCCGCCAGTCAGCAGTACCTGCGCGACTTCAGCCGGGTTGCGAACGAGCGTGACAGCGTCCAGGGCATCGTCGAGGGGGTGCTCGCCCTCCACGGCGATCGGGAGAACCCCCACACGCTGTGGATTTCTGCGCGCGGCGAGATAGCCAAGCGCAGCTGATCACAACGACCGGGTTGGTCCGCCTCGCCGGGATCCCGGTCGCGCGGGGCATCGGAATCAGGCCGCGCGGCGTTGCGGTGCGCGGCCTGGATCGGGCTGGCGGCGGTCAGCCAGCGCGGCGGGCTGGGGGCCAGCGTGCCCGCGGGCCGGCCTGCTGCCCCATTGGGGGTGGCTGGCGGCGTGGTACACCATGATCAGCCAAATGGCGAGGCTGATCGTCACGACGATGGGGATGACGATGGGAGCGAGGGCGGATCCGGTCATATCAGTTCTTCCTTCCGGGAGCGTCGCAGGTGGCTCGTGCCGGGTGCTGGGCACCGGCTGGGCGGGCTGTGGTCCGCTCGCAGTCGGTGGGAGTAGTGCCGTTGAGTCAGAGTTTGACGCCGTGGGCCTGTTCGAGTTCTGGGATCCAGTCGTCTTCGATAGTGATGCCGTAGTTGCTGGCGAGCTGGTAGTACTCCGGTGGGGTGCGGTGCTCGCTCAGGATCGGCGCCAGTTCCTCGAAGTAGGCTTCCAGCCCTGCGGGGCTGAGGATTTCGGCTACTCGGGCGGGATCGCTGGTGGCGTTCCACATGGCGTGCGGGATACCGCGGGGCTTGGCCAGGTACGCGCCGGGGCCTGCGTCCAGTACCCGGTCGCCGATACGCGCGCCGACGGTCCCGGAGATCACGAAACTGAACTCGTCTTCGCGGGAGTGGGCGTGCGGCTTGACCAGGGTGCGTGGGGGGATCTCCACCTCCAGCACGGCGAGGCTGCCGCCGGAATCAGTGCTTTCGATCTTGTAGTGGAACCGGACGCCGAAGAGCTTCACGGTCTTTCCCTCATCTGGGCTGATCATCTTCGGGGTAAAAGGTGCGGTCATGGCGGCACTCCCTCGGGGGGTTGCTGCGCACGGTATGCGTGCTGCGGCTTTGTGCTGGGTCAGGCGTGAACGGGAGCCCGAACCGTGCCCGGTGAGCCGGGCAGACCCAGCGGGACGGGCCGAACTCTCCCCGGCGTCGATGTCCCGGTGACCAGGTAGTGAACCGGCGCGCCGCCAGGCAACACTACCCGCCGGCATGCCGGGCGCGGTCGGCGCGGAGCATTGCGCGGGGCGGGCCAGGCCGCGCATGGCCTTGCTCCTGTGCCAGGCCGCGCATGGCCTTGCTCCTGTGCCAGGCTGTCTGGGTGCGCCCGGTGCCGCAGGAGGCCGCGCTGAGTGTTACAGCGAAATCCGGCAGGCCGGTGCGGATCGTGGTCGGCGAGTGGTGTGGCTGGCATCACCGTGCACGTTGGTGGCTGCGCCCTGGTGAGGTGCGGCGGATCCGTGAAATAACGGCTTGGTGACGCAATGGGCCTGTAGTTGGCGCATAGCCGCGGCCCGGCAGTGGGCGCATCACGGCTGGCCGCTGTGGGCCGTCGCGCAGGGTGCGGCTCTGCGCAGGGTGTGCCGCGGCCGGTTGCGGTCTGCGATGCGGATGGTTGCTGGTGCGGGAGGCAGGCGGGCAGGCCGGTGAATCCGTCTGTCTGGCGGCCTGCCTGGTACCGGTTGCGCGCCGGGTTCCGCCGGGACTGGGGCGGGTACCTGGCGATCGTAGTGATCGTGGGACTCGTCGGCGGGGTGGCCATGGCCAGCGCGGCCGCTGCCCGCCGGACGCAGTCAGCCTTCCCGCGGATCCTCGCCGCGAGTAACCCGTCCGACCTCGACGTGGATCCTGGCCCGTACAGCGCTCGTGTGGTCGGCCAGATCTCGCGCCTGCCGCGGGTGCGGTCGGCCGAGTCATACGTAGCCCTCTACGGCCTGCGCGCCCTGCGGTCTGGCTTCGCCGATCCGCAGACGTCCTTCAACCAGCAGGTGGAACTCGTCGGCTCACTCGACGGCCTCTACTTCGATCAGGACCGCGTCATCATCACCGGTGGCCGCCGCGCTGATCCCAGGCGCCCCGGCGAGATAGTCATCAGCGAGCAGACAGCACGCCGCTTCGGCCTCCGCGTCGGCCAATCGCTCACCATCAACCTCTACTCGGTGCAGCAGGCAAGCGACCCTGGCTTCAATTTCATGACCAGGCAGCCGGTGCACCGCGCCCGGCTGACGATTACCGGCATAGGCGTGTTCACCGACGAGGTTGTCCAGGATGACATCGACCGGATCAACCGGATACTGGCAACCCCGGCGCTCACCAGGCAGGAACTCCGCTGCTGTGCCGCCTACCTCTGGACCGGCCTGCGGCTGGCCCGCGGCGACCGTGATGTGGCACCGGTGCAGCGGGAGTTCGGCAAGCTGCTTCCGCCAGGAATCGAGGGAGTGTTCCGGGTCACATCGGTCGTCGAAGGCCAGGGAGAGAGGGCGGTCCGGCCCGAGTCCGTCGCCGTCGGCGTGTTCGGCCTGATCGCGGCGCTCACTGCGCTTGTGCTGGCCTCGCAGTCGATCCGTCGCAAGATTCTCAGTAGTCGTGATGAGCGCGGCATTCTGCGGGCGATGGGTGCCAGCCCGTTCGCCCTCATCCTCGACGCTTCCATCGGCATTATGTGCGCGATCGCCGTCGGAGCCACGCTTGCAATCGCGGTGGCGGTAGCTGCTTCGCCGCTGGCCCCGCTGGGGCAGTTGCACCGGCTCGAACCCGCTCCCGGCGTGTCGCTCGACTGGACTGTTCTCGGCGCGGGCGCAGCGTTCTTCCTGCTCGCCCTGTCCGGCGCGACGGCCGTGCTGGCCTATGCCGAAGTCTCAGCACGCTCCCAGCAGCGCGGCGCGGCTGCCCGCCGGCCGGCCGTGGTGGCGATGACAGCGCCGCTGATCCGGCCGGCCACAGCAGCCGCGGGGATCTGTTTCGCGTTCGGGCCAGGGCCGGGTGGCTACTCGCGGCCCGCGCGGCCCAGTATCTGCGGCACGGCGGCAGTGCTGATCGTCCTGGTTGGGTCACTGGTATTCGGGGCCAGTCTCAGCAATCTTGTCTCGCATCCCGCGCTGTATGGCTGGACCTGGGACAGGGAGATGCTCGCTGGCAGCGGCTACGGCAACATCCCGCTGCCGCAGGCTCGCCTGATGTTGGGCAATGACCCCGACGTCGCCTCATGGTCCGGTGCCTACTTCGGCTCGGCCGAGATCAACGGTCATAGCGTGCCGGTCATCGCCATGACCAGTGCCCGGATCGGCCCGCCGATCCTGGCCGGTCACGCGCTGGCCGGGCCGGCCCAGATCGTGCTCGGCCCGCAGACGCTGGCCCTCGTCGGCGGGCATGTCGGCGGCACGGTCCGCGTCTTCAACGGGAAGGCCACGCTGATCATGCGCGTCGCGGGGACGGCGACGATGCCCGCGATAGGAGTTGGCCACGGGATCCACTCCTCACTCGGCGGGGGCGCGGTGCTGCCCGCCAGCGCACTGCCGCAGGATGCACTGGCAAGCGGCATCAGCAACCGCGCACTGCAAGGACCGAACACGATCCTGGTCCGCTTCCGCCCAGGGGTGGATCACGCCGCTGCCCTTCGGCGGCTTGAGCGGATCGGCGGCCGGCTATCCGGGATCCGGTCGGTAGAGGGCATCCAGGTGCTGCCCGTCCAGCGGCCAGCTGAGATCGTCAACTACCGGGCGATGGGCACCGCGCCGCTCGTCCTCGCCGGGATGCTCGCAGCCGGGGCCGTCGTGGCGCTCGCCTTGACCCTCGCGGCCTCGGTCCGGCGCCGATCGCGTGATTTTGCGCTGCTGAAGACGCTGGGCTTGGTCCGCAGTCAGCTGGTCGCCGTGGTGATCTGGCAGGCATCAATACCCGTAGCGATCGGGACAGCGGCCGGGATCCCGGTCGGAATCGCGGTCGGCCGGTTCCTGTGGACCAGGTTCGCAAGCGAACTCTATGTCGTGCCCCAGCCAGCCATCTCGATGGTGACAGTAGCCGTCATCGCCATATCCACGCTGGCCCTGGCCATCCTGATCGCCATCGTGCCTGGCTGGCGGGCAGCCCAGGCATCTATTGCCACCGTGCTCCGGGCGGAGTGAGGCCGGCCATCCCGGAAGCCTGGCCTGGCAGCCGCGCAATCTTGGGCTCCCAGTGCTGTCGCTCGCCCTCGATCACAGATCGCGCCATTCGACGGCCTAACACGCCAGCCGTAGATCGTGATCTTGGCTGTAGAGCCCTTGGACGCGAGAGCGGCCACCATCTGACCATCGTGTGTTGTGCTGACTCGTGATGATCTTGCGATGGCCGCTGGCCACAGCGTAGACCCTGAATGCCGCAGGATTCCGCTGACGGTCACATCGCGCAGGGCGGCGAGCTTGCCCCGAACCGGAGGCACTGTGCGTTGTTGGAAGCCGTGCGCCTTTCCCACTGGCGACAGCGTGTGAGCTGCGGGTGTCGGCTGCTGCGACGCCGGCTAGGTGGTTAGTGTCCCTTCCGCGACGACTAGGCCGGAGCCGCCGACCCGGATGCGGTGCCCGGAGGCTGAGACCTGAATGTTGCTGGGCCGCCCCAGTGCGTGACCCTGCTCGACGATCACCGTGGTCTGCTCGGGAACCTTCCCCATGACGGCGAGCCTGGCCACCAGCGGGCCAGCCGCGGTCCCGGTCGCCGGGTCTTCGGCGATGCCCACCGTGGGATTGAAGAATCTGGTGTAGGCGACCGCACCGGGGTCCAGTGGATCGGTGCTGTACAGGTAACAGCCCTCGCCGCCGGCCTGCCGCAACACCGAGGCAAGCCGCGCCACATCCGGCGTGGCCTGGTCGACCGCCGCGCGGTTGCGTGCGGGAACCAGCAGATGACCGGCGCCGGTGGACACCACCTGCGCGGGCTCATCCGCCCCCAGATCGTCCTCGGCCAGACCAAGGGCAACTGCAACAGCGGCCCGGTCCCTGACCACCGCACCGAAGTGCGGCGGTGACTGGTCCATCCATACGGTGGCAGGCTCCCCTGCCTGGCGGATCACCTCCACCGGCAGCACCTGGCCGGCGATCTGCTGCCGCAGACCCAGATCCCCGCCCGCTGACGGGAGGCGCCCGGCGGCTTCCATCCACAGCCAGGCACCCAGCGCGTTATGCCCGGCCCCGCCGACCTCAGCGCCGATCGGGGTAAATGAGCGCAGCCACACCCCGGCGCCGGGCAGCGAGGGGCGCAGCAGGAACGTCGTCTCGGACTGATTGAACTCCCGGGCGATGGCGCGCATCTGCACCTCGTCCAAGCCGTCGGCATCAGGCACCAGCGACAGCGGGTTGCCGGTCAGCGGACGGCTCGCGAAGACGTCTACGAAATAGAAGAGCACGCGGGAGGTCATGAGCTGATCTTGCCCCAGCTCCCGGGCCGGTCCCGCACCAGCCCGCTAACGAGACGACGGCAACGACCCGGTGCCTGAAGCGGCGATCACGCCAGATCGCCCTGATCTGCACGCCGCGCAAGGCAGAGGCCGTAAGGGTGACAGTCGCGCATAGCGGGTCGGCACGCGGTTATTCGGCCGACTCATTACGTCGTCAACGTTCCGGCCATCGTGGGCGTCCACCGCACGATAGCGGTCGTGCCCGGATATTCATGCAGACCATCGTGTCCCAGGAACGCGCGCTCATGCTTGATATGGAGGTGATCGTGAGTCGGGCGTTCGCGCGAGCACGGAGGGCAAGGTCACTCCAGCAGGGCTGGCATCATAGAAGGTGATGAGCACGCCACGTTCTAGCCGCTTCCCGGTGAAGGTGACCTATCTGCCGGTCACCCGCTGCCAGATCTGCGACCGCACTCTCGCATACCGACCGGGCAACATCAGCGAGGTCCTGACCGAGCATTACCGCCGGGCCCATCCCGAAGCGCTCGGCATCCCATCCCAGTAACGGGATCAAGGCTCCGGTCGGCCGGGGATCTCGCCGCGGATGTCTGCCAGCTCGCGGCGCACTTGCTGCCGGCGCGCTGCCCGGTCAGGCCTGTACCGATTCCGGCTGTGCGGAATCGGCAGCTTATGCCTCGCGGCGTCCCCTATGCGAATTACCTGACAGTCCTGCGAATACGTTACTGGTCGCTGTGGGAGGTCTGCCGTCGGTCCCGGGAGTGTATGCGCCCGGCGGGTGATCACCGCCAGCGGCGCGCGCCGGGCAGCTGAGCGAGGGGCCAGTCCGGCGGTAGGTGCCAGTATGGGGTAGAGGGAACATCATTGGACCATGGACCTTGGGCACCTGAAGGCTGAGCTCGACCAGCTGGCCGCGGCAATCGAGCACGCGGGCGGCCGCGTGACGGAGCGGGACCTCAACTACGTCGAAGATAGCGCTGAACTGTTCTACGAGCGGGACGGCGAGCGCTACGAGGTCCGCCTGAAGAGGCTGCCGGATCGCCTACCTGGGTAGCGCCGTGGCCCAGCCCCCGCGGCAGGGCCGGCGCCGGAAGCTGTCAGCGCTACGCCAGGTGTCAGACTCTAATGGTGGCGCCCGATCGTCCGCGCCGGGTGGAGGTGCGGGCTTTTCCCTCCAACCGGCGGCTGGTCACTGCGGCCATGCGCGCTGGCCGCAGCAAGATGCCGATGTACGGGCTGGTCGATGTGGACATAACCACAGCGAACCAGCTGCTGGCCGGGCACGATCCGCCCTGGTCGCTGACCGCCTTCGTGGTGGCCAGCGTGGCCCGCGCAGCCGCCGCCTACCCGGCCGTGCATGCTTACCGCAACTGGCGAGGGCAGCTGGTGACCCACCGGCACGTTGATGTGGGCACGATGGTAGAGATCATCACGCCGCAAGGGCCGTTCGCCATTCCCCATCTGTTGCGCGACGCTGACATCCGCGAGGTGCCCGACCTCACCGCCGAACTGCGCCGTGTCAAGCACGACCCAGCGGCCAGCAGCAGCGGCCGGTGGCTGGAGCGAGCCGGGCCCGCCGCGACCCGGATCCCGGGCGTGATCCCGGCCATGTATGCCGTGATGGCCAGATCGGTCGCTGCCCGGCAGCACATCGGTACCGTCGCTGTGACGGCTGTGGGCATGTTCGCCGGCGGCGGAGGCTTCGGCATCACGTCCCTGTCCTTGATGTCGCTGGAGGTCATCGTCGGCGGGATGAGCCAGCGCCCGCGTGTCATCGACGGCCAGGTCACGGTCCGCGACGTCCTGGACCTGACCGTGGCAATCGACCACAACGTGGTGGACGGCGCGCCCGCCGCCCGCTTCGCCGCCCAATTTCGGGAACTTCTGGAGAGCGCCGCGGTGCTATCGCCGTCCAGCGTTGCCTGACACGCCCCCAGGTGATCCACAGGCCGGCCGGGGTGTCACGGCGCGGACGGCTTGCCGCCCGGCTCCGGCGCGACCTGGTGCGCCGGTGTCTAGGCTAGGCGGCCTGTCCGGAGGGGGCCGTGTGCGTTCGGGCCCGGGCCGCTCGTTCGATGTTGCGTTTGAGCACGGCCAGCATGCGGGCCTGCATCGGCCAGACAACCGGGATGTAGAGCCAATAGTCGGCGAAGCGCTCCAGCCACCGAGGGCGGAGGGCCTGGTAACCGCTGATGACCAGGCGTGTGCCCCCGCCAGGCAGCTCGTTCAGCAGGAAGCCCCACAGCCCTTCGGTATAGGCGGATGGCCGTGGTTGCCCGGGGTCGAGCTGGCGGCCTCGCAGATCCCTCAACCCGCGCAGCCCCAAGAACCGGTTCGGTTCCAGCGCTGCTACCTCCCACGCGTCCACCGGGCCGTTCCGTGTCCAGTACTTGACGGAGTCGCCGAGGGCGAGGTCTTGCCACTCCGGGTGGACCGTTGTGGCACTTGGCCGGCCGCCGTTATCGAGGCGGTCCCAGGAGTACCAGCCCCCGCGGTCACCACCCATCTGGACCAGCCACGGCCAAACCTGATCCGGCGGCGCGTCGATGGTAACGGCCATCGTCGCCGCCCTCTGGCCGTGAGGGACCAGCTCGGCACCCGGATACGCCCCGGTGACCTCCTCATTGGTTGCGCCCCAGCGCAAGAGCCGAGGACGCACCCACGCTGCGTAAACAACCTCGGCTGCTGCCATTCCGGCCGCGACCATAACCGCGGTCCTGCGTCCAACCGTCATACAACAACCATCGGAGGCTGTGCACAGCCCTCGCAAGGGACTAACGTCACAACCGGCTGCCTGGCCACGCGCCGGAGGGCTGACCAGTGTGCGGGGCAGCGCCGCGCGGCAAGACGACGGTCAGCCTGAACACCGCCCTGAGCCAGCGATCCGCACGAAATTTTGGCCAAGAGCCAGATGACACTCTGTAACGAACACCCGGTTGGCACCGGCGCACAAGTAGCCGCCGTTATGGCGCAGATTTCAGTCGCTTCAAGCGGCTGTCGGCAAGGTTCATATCCGGATGATCTGCACTGCGGCACTATCCACGCTGTTGTCAATGCTGGGCCGCCCAGGGCGTCAACGGAAAGCGAAATCTCGCTTGCCGCCGACACAGGGGCCCACACTGGAGATCCCGGCCTTCCCCGCCCGCTGGCCCGCACTTGTTGTTGGTCAGCCGGGTGCCCTCGCCTCGATCCTTGGTGTAGGTCATCAATAGCTGCGAATGCGTCTGCCTGTGATCTTGCGCGGGATGATGCGCACGTGTACATCGCGCGGACCGCCCGCTCAGGGCCGGACGCCGACGTGCTGCTCTAGATGGCGGACTTCTGCCTCGCTGGTCACCCGGACTGCGCGCCCGGTCACCAGCACGCTCCAGCCTTGGCTCAGTGCCTCATCCAGTCGGTCTACCTCGAACCCGGCCGGGCCGTTGAGGTACCCCGCGAGGAGCGTGTCCGGGGCGGTTCGGAAGATCACCGTCTGGCCTGACATGGCATAGTTCACCGGCAGAACGACAGGCCCGTCGCTGGTGGTGAACGCCACGCGGCCCACCCCACCAGGCGACAGCAGGTCGTAGCACTCTGCTGGGGAGAGGGTCTGAAGCACTGGATAGTGAGATGGGCCAGCCTGGCCGGGCGGCTGGCTCGTGTCCGCGCTGGGCAGGCCCTGCGGCGTGGTCTGGAGTGCTGCAGCCAGCTGCTGCAGGGCCGCCGGGTCCGGGACCGGCGGCAGCGTCACGCCGCCGTGCGGCGTGTCATCGGTTCCTGTCTCTCGCCGCGAAGCCATGTCCGGTCCCCTCTTATCCACGCCGAAACCATCGTTCTTCATGGTGTTCGCCATGCCTGGTGGCCTGCCATGCGCGAAGGTCCTGGGAAGCCTGGCCTTTCGGCCCTGGCCGGGCGCTCGCGGACGCTGGCCAGCGTAACTTCGGAAGTGACGCTAGCTGGCGCTGGCCAGGTCCAGGGCGACTCGCAGATCGGCCGCCGCGGCACGGATGGCCGGGCATGGTCGCACGCGTCAAGCACCGGGGCGTGGCCCGGTGTTGCCGGCAGCCCAGGCGCGGGCCGCTTACCCCTCCCTGGTGTCGCCGTCTTGGCTGGTGCCTGTGGATAGCACGTCATCGGGTGGGCGCCGTACGCTGGCCGCTGCCTGGATGGCCGTCCCGAACCTAAGCACCAGTTGCGTGTAAGGGCCGTCGTTGAGCCCGGCCTGGATCGACTCACGCACCACGAACCCGCCCGCCACCAGGTCTCCTGCCACCAGGCCAAGCCGGTCTTCACGAACTCCACCAGGTTCCCAAGCCCAGGCCAGAGGCTGATCATCACCCGAGCGGTCGGCCGGAGACGATCGGCATGCCAGCCGCGCCTCGGAGGCCGTCAGCGCCTAGCCACGCTGAGGCGACACTACGGGTGACAGGAATCGCACTAGTAGTGTCGTGGCGTGCTCGCGTGGGACGGCTGCAGGTCCCGCTTGGCCTGCTCGCCTCGCCGGTGGCATTGCCTAGTGGCCGTGCGGAACCGAAGAGGCCCCCCCGGCCTAGCTGCCAAGGGCTTGCGTATGCCACCGGAGCGCACCTGTCCGGCCAGTCCGGTTACCATCACTCCGGACCGGCGCAGGACCTATTCCGCCTTGCAGCGCCCTGCAGGCGACCTCGCGCGTGTCCCGGCTTACTCCTTGACGGCCTTCCCGGCGACGGTGCGCCTGCTGCCAGGCTCGCGGGTAACCTCGATCCGGCGGGCCTGCGCCTTCGGCGCGGCGGGAATGGTGACGCGCAGAACGCCATTGGCGTAATCGGCCGTGAGGTGGCCGGAGTCCACGCCCTCACCAAGGGACAGGCGCCGGATGAACGAGCCCTGAGGCCGCTCGGCGACGATGACCTGCTCGCTGTCGCCGTAACCTGGGGTGCGATCGGCCTTGATCGTCAACGTGCCGTGCTCAACGGTCACCTCGACGGTATCCGGCTCAACGCCGGGCAGGTCGGCCTCGACGTGATAGTCGCCGTCCTTAGTGCGGTAAATGTCCATCGGCATCCCGAGCGGGGTACGGGTTCCGGTCGTGGCCATGGACAGGAGTCGCTCGACGGGGTCCCCGAAGGGCTCGAACCTGAACACTGCCATCGCTGCCTCCTCACGAACTGCTGCGCCGCCCGGAATGGTGCCACCGGCACCGATCCATCAGCCTGCTAGCAGCCCTTCCCTGCGACATCTCATTCCTGCGGCATCCAGCCTTGCCGGATTGCGCCGCCTCGCGAAGGGCCGATGGTCCCGACTTGCTGGCGTCTGGGCGGTCGTCCAGGCTGTGACGATCGGGGTGGAACGCCGCCAAGGCGACCAGAGCGACGATCATCACCACAGACATCTGCTCGTCCCGCTGGGCGACCGGATTGGTCAGCCCGCTGGGCCGCCGAACCGTTTCAGGCCGACGGGACAGCGCAGAACTCGGATCGGGCTCCCGGTGGGCCTAGCGGCGGAATGGGGGCCGCACGTCATATAGCAGGTAGAGATACGGGCAGTCACGCGGTGACGGTGCCAGGCATGCCCGGCAGGGCCGGGCAGGATCAAGGACACAGGCTTCCCCTGGTGCGGGAGCGCACCGGGAGTCGGTGGTGGCCGGATCGGTGTCCATGCCTGCACTGGACACCCGCCTGGTGAGAAACGCCAGGGACGAAGGTTCGCAGACAATCCCGGTGCGGCGGAGTGCCGGATATCCCGGCTGCGGGACCTTCGCCGGTTTGCCGGCCAAGCGTGCGCCGCTTGCGCCACCGGGTCAGCCGATGTGGCGGTGCACATTCTCGGCCTTGGACGGCCCGGCCTCGGCGGCGGCGATCGACGGCCCGGGTATTGAGGGGTCGAGGATGCCGTCTTCCAGCCACTCGTAGCGGCCGGCGAGCACGTGCCGCGCCAGTGCCGTGTCGGCCGCGTCGGTGTTGCTCCACAGCTGGGTGAACAGCTCCTCGGCCCGGTGCCGCGCCTGCGCGCAGAACAGGTCGGCGAGCTCGAACGCCACGCGTCCCCGGTCGGTCTCGGCGCCGGTGGTCGCGTGCATTCGCGCCCGGACGCAGGCGGCGCTCATCGCGAACAGCTCCGCGCCGATGTCCACGATCCGGCCCAGGAAACCCTGCTTGCGCTCCAGGCGACCCTGCCAGCGGGCCATCCCGTAGAAAGTGACCCGCGCCAGCTTGCGGCTCGCCCGCTCCACGTAGCGCAGGTGCGGCGCCAGCGGGCCGAACTCGCCGTAGGTGCCCGGCAATTGTCCTTCGCCGGCTACCAGCGTGGGCAGCCACTTGGCGTAGAAGCCGCCCGCCCGGGCCGCCGCGCGGGCCCGCTGGGCGGTCGCCGCCCCGGGATCGATGAGCTCGCCGGCGACGGACAGGTGCGCATCGACCGCCTCGCGGGCGATGAACAGCCGCATGATCTCCGAGGAACCCTCGAAGATCCGGTTGATCCGCAAGTCCCGCAACAGCTGCTCGGCGGGCACGCCACGCTCACCGCGCGCGGCCAGGGACTCCGCGGTCTCGTAGCCGCGGCCGCCGCGGATCTGCACCAGCTCGTCCGCCATCTTGTAAGCCATCTCCGAGCACCACAGCTTGGCCAGCGCCGCCTCGATCCGGATGTCGTTGCGCTTGTCGTCGGCAAGCTGGCTGGACAGCTCGACCACCGCTTCCAGCGCATAAGCGGTCGCGGCGATGAACGCGATCTTCGTGGCCACCGCCTCATGCTCGCCGACCGGCCGCCCCCACTGCACCCGCTCGGCCGACCACTCCCGGGCGAACTTCAGCGCCAGCTTCCCGGCCGCCGCGCAACTGGCCGGCAGCGAGAGCCGGCCCGTGTTCAGCGTGGCCAAGGCGATCTTCAGGCCCTGGCCCTCCATGCCGATCAGGCTCGTGGCCGGGACCACAACCTCGTGGAACCTGGTCACCCCGTTCTCCAGCCCGCGCAGGCCCATGAACGCGTTCCGCCGCTCGACGGTGATGCCGGGCGCGTTGCCCTCCACCACGAACGCGCTGATCCCGCCGCGGTGCCCGTCGCTCTTCGGCACCCGGGCCATCACCACAAGCAGGTCGGCGACCACCCCGTTGGTCGTCCACAGCTTCACCCCGTTCAGCACATACTGTGACCCGTCATCCGACGGCGTCGCCGTCGTGCTCAGCCTGGCCGGGTCCGAGCCCACGTCCGGCTCGGTGAGCAGGAACGCGCTGATCTCACCGCGCGCGCACCGCGGCAGGTACCGCTGCTTCTGCTCACTGGTCCCGAACAGCGCCAGCGGCTGCGGCACGCCGATCGACTGGTGCGCCGACAGCAGCGCCATGAGTGCCGGCGAGGCAGACGTGGCGATCACCAACGCCCGGCTGTAGTACAGGTTCGTCAGCCCCAGCCCGCCGTACTCCGGCGCGATCTTCATGCCGAACGCTCCCAGGGCAGCAAGTCCTTTCACCACCTCATCCGGGATCTGTGCCTCTCGCTCGATGAGCGCCCCGTCCACCGAGGACTCGCAGAACGCCCGCATCTGCGCGCAGAACTCCTCCCCCCGGCGAACCGCCTCCTCGCCCGGCCGCGGATGCGGGTGGATCAGGTCGAGCCGGAAGTCGCCAAGGAACAGCTGCTTGCCGAAACTGGGCTGATGCCACCCGGCCTCCCGGGCCTCTTCTGCCACCTGCCGCGCTTCCCGCTCGCCGACATCCTGGGCTTGTACCGCGTCGTGGTTCATGGCCCCTCGGTTCTTAGGCTCCGGACCGCAGTGCTACCCGCCGGTAACACAACTGGTTACATCGGGCGGCGTGAAAGCCGACATCCAGCACTACCTGGTAGCCGACGAACGCATCGCCGCTCATACCGCCAGATCACTCATCCGCTGTCCGTGTCGGTAGAGGGCGGAAGTCCCGCCTGGGCCCGCCAGACGTCCGGCCGCTCAGGGCCCAAAGAGGTGCTGTACCACATGCCGCTCCGCGATCACCGGGACGACTACTGCCAAGGTCTCCCGGCATCAGCGCCGTCCGCGGCCGCTGGGCTGGACGAACGCCCGCAGCAGGCGGACCTTCGGACCTATCCGAAATCACGCAGAAATGGGTCATCTGCTCTTGCAGTGACCTTGACAGGTGACAATGGCCGAACCACTCATAGTCGGCAGGGCGCCGAAGAAATTATGGGCGTGCTGACTTACGTAATGGCTGCAATAGCCGCCACCGATCGGCGAATGCCTGACCCGTCACTGGAGCGGCAAGAAGCCGCGAAAGGCGGTTTCCCTCGCCGGTATCCGACTGCGCATCAGCATCGCGGCCGGGCCCGCTTACGCGTCCGCCATAACCCGCAGGATGACACGGCGATGCGTGTGGGCAGCCGCCGCAAGCACCGCGGCAAGCTCATCCTCGCGTAGCTCCTCGGCGGCCTGCACGATGATCACCAGCGGCTCATCGGCGCCGGCGGCGCGACGCACCACGTCTTGGACCAGCTGCCCCTCGCGGATCAGCGCTTCGGGTGACAGCACGGACATAACGACCTCGCCGGCTTCCGGCGGTCCAAGACGCCCCTCCACATCTCCCGTGACACGCTCGAGTGCCACCCGGCCGCTGGTTACGCTCGGCGGCGGGGCAGCGCGGAAGTGGCGGTCAAGTGCGCCGTCGCGTGGCACTTGCACGATGAGGCTGGCCTCGCTGATCATGGCTCCGCCAGCCTACCGTGTGGCGTCCTGCGCTTTGCGGACACACCGGTCACCTCGTGCGTCCACCTGCGGATGCCCCACAAAGGCACGCAACGGCAAACCTGCCGGAGGGCTTCGCCTCACGCCGCGCCATCGAAATGAGATCTCGCAAGCGCCCATCCCCGCCGATCTGGGCAACCACCGGCTCAGGCCTGATCAAGATTGCCGCCGTCCGGAACTGGACGTTCTGCGGGCGGGCTGACTCGCCGTTGACGTTGGCTGATCGCCGGCTGGGCGCCAGCCGGCCTCAACCGGCCAGGACGGAGCTGCTTACCGGCCGTGGTAAACCGGCGCGCGCTGCTCGGTGAGCGCGCGCACCGCCTCACCGAAGTCCTGCGTCGTCATCAGGCGCGCCAACTCTGGCCGCAGGGTCGGGAAGGCGGCCGCCTCACCCTCCTGTTCGTAACGGTGCACGGCGGTGATGGTTGCACGTACCCCGAGCGGCGCCGCCGTGGCGATCTTGCGCGCGAACTCTAGCGCGCGCTCCAGCTGCTGCCCGGGCGGGGTAACGGCTTGGACCAGTCCGTAACGCTGGGCCTCCTCTGCGCTCCAGGCCTCGCCGGTGAGCATGAGCCGCATGGCGTTGCCGTGACCGATCTCGCGCACCAGCCGCACGGTGGCGCCACCGCCGGGGTATAGCCCCAGCAGCGCCTCGTCCTGCGCGAAGACCGTGTCGCTGGCCGCCACGCGCACGTCGGCCGCCAGGAAGAGCTCGTGACCGACGCGCTTGGTCTGGCCCTGAACGGCAACGACCAGCGGCTTGGAGCGGCGCGGCGGCGTCATGTCCAGCGGGTCCAGGATGTCGGTCCGCGGCGTGGCCGCGGGAAATGTGCCTGCCTGTGCCGCCGCCCCGTAGGCCGCGAGGTCCAGCGCCGGGACGAAGTCGGGACCGGTAGCGTACAGCACCCCCACCCGGAGCTCGTCGTCGTGCTCCAGCTTGTACAGCGCCTGCCCGAGCGCGACGTAGGTCGGCGGGTCGAGCCGGTTGCCGGCTTCGGGGCGGTTGATGCCGATGAGCAGGATGCCGCCGTCGCGGCGCTCCACCAGGACTGTCGATTCCATGTGCACCTACCTCCTACCCTGATGACAAATGAGGAGGGGCCGGGATCGACAGTCAGAAGATGTCGATCCCGGCCGTTCCCGTTTGTCGGTGTAGCGGGAGGTCAAGCAAATGAAGTACATTCTGCTCTTTTGCGGCACCAGCGACAGCGCCGGGCCCGCGAGCTCGCCGGAGGACGTCCAGCGCACCTACGCCAACGTCGGCGACTGGCTCACCCGCAACAGCTCCAGGATCGGCTTGATCCACCAGCTGCAGCCGCCCGACACCGCCACCACGGTCCTGCTACAGGGCCAACGCCGGCCCATCGTCAAGGACGGCCCTTTTCTGGAGGGCAAGGAGCTGATCGGAGGCTATTGCGAGATCGACGTGGCCGACCTCGACGAGGCGCTGGAGCTGGCGAAGACCTGGCCGGGCCGGACCCAGGCGGTCGAGATCAGGCCGGTCGTCCCGCACGATCTGCCGGCCGAACTGGACAGGCCGTGACCGAGGCCGGCGAGGCCGGCCCGGGCCCGGAGGCGGCCCGGACCACGGCCTGTTCCGCGCAAGCGCACGCGGCCGTGGCCGCGGCCTTCCGCGCGGAGGCCGGCCACCTGACAGCCTCGCTGGTGCGCAGCCTGGGTGACTTCGACCTGGCGGAGGAGAGTCTCCAGGAGGCGGTCGTCCAGGCCCTCGAGCACTGGCCCCGGGAGGGGATCCCCAGCCGGCCTGGCGCCTGGTTGCTGACCGTGGCCCGGCGCCGGGCGCTGAACCGGCTGAGCCGCGACGCCCGCTACGCTGCCAAGCTCGCCGCACTGATGCGCGAGCCGGCCCGCGAGCCCGACAACCGCCTGCAGCTGGTCTTCACCTGCTGCCACCCGGCGCTGCGCCGCGAGTGGCAGGTGGCGCTCACACTGCGTGCTGTGTTCGGATTCACGACCGCCGAGATCGCCAGGGCCTTCGTCGCCTCCGAGGACGCGGTGGCGCAGCGCATCGTGCGTGCCAAGCGCAAGATCGTGAGCGCGGGCATCCCCTACCGCATGCCCGGCCCCGAGGAGCTGCCCGGCCGGCTGCCGGAGGTGCTTGCGGTGCTCTACCTGCTGTTCAACGAGGGCCATCTGACGACCTCGGGCAGCGGCTGGAGGCGCGACCTCTCGCAGGATGCGCTGTGGCTGACCGGCCTGCTGTGCCGCCTGCTGCCGGGGGAGCCCGAAGCCCTGGGCCTGCTGGCGCTTATGCGGCTGCACCTGGCCAGGGCCGACGCCCGGTTCACCGACACCGGCGGCCTGGTGCGGCTGGCCGACCAGGACCGCTCACTTTGGGACCACGACGAGATCCAGGAGGCGGTGGCCCTCATCGAGCGGGCGGCGGCCATGCGCCGGCCGGGCCCGTACCAGATCGAGGCGGCGATCGGGCCTGCCACGCCGAGGCCCCGTCCTTCGAGTCGACGGACTGGGCGCAGGTGGTCGCCCTCTACGACCTGCTCCTGCAGATAGAGCCCTCGCCAGTCGTCAGGCTCAACCGTGCCCTCGCGATCTGGCAGGTGGCAGGCGCGCAGGCAGCCTTGCGCGAGCTGGACCGGCTGGCCACCGAACTCGACGGCTACCACATCTACCACGCGGCCAGAGGCGAGCTGCTCTCGGAGATGGGCCGCGACGAGCAAGCGCGGGCCGCGCGGCTGAAGGCGCACGACCTGACCCACAACCAGGCAGAACGGGCGCTCCTGCGCCAGCGGCTCCTGCTCTGACCGCGCCCCTCGCGGCAGACTCAGTCATATGAGTTGGCACTCACGTTCTCAGGGCGCCCACCCGGATGGCGAGTGCTATCGAATCGGAAGGCCTCGCGCTTATCGGTGCTTACGATGGTTGCGAGCAACGCCGCCGCTTGCGGATGTTCTATTGGCTGGGGCGAATGCACCCAAAACCAATGCGTGTGCGCTTTGGCTTTGGCGAGGTGGCGGGCTGCGCCGGGGGTCATGCGCGAGGACGGCGGCTTCGGCGCGGAGTGCGGCGACCCACTGGTGCCACAGCAGGGAGTGCCATGAACGGCTGCCGCCGTCGCCTGCGCTGAGCAGGTCCATGGCCGGCCTGAAGAAGAGGTTATTCCTCTATGGCCC
>WNGR01007242.1_pt1 | contig 22560 bp, 17 predicted proteins | sample 5407581 | NCBI WGS metagenome assembly WNGR01 (sample SAMN13153383, study PRJNA577476) | soil metagenome | isolation source: 80 cm soil or saprolite under Garry oak tree replicate 2 | place: USA:California | collected 2016-06-15
CGGGCCATCTTGCGCTCCAGGCCCTGGACGGACTTCGGGTCGGTGAAGCAGCCGAGCACGCCCGGCTCGGAGAAGTCCACCAGGGTGTTCAGCAGCGTCACCGAGTGGATGCGCTGGTGGCCGATGGCGTCCAGGTAGGCCAGGAGCATCATCGTCAGGGTGCCGCCAAGGCACAGGCCCACGATATTGGCCTGGGGTGCGCCGGTGATGTCGCGGATCACGTCCAGCGCGGTGAGCGGCCCCTGCAGCAGGTAGTCGTCGAGCGACACGTCCCGCATGGAGCGGTCGGGGTTGCGATAGCTGATCGCGAACACGGTGTGGCCGTGCTTGACCGCCCACTCGATGAAGCTGCGGCCGGGCGCGAGGTCCATCACGTAGTACTTGTTGATCCAGGGAGGGCTGGCCAGCAGCGGGATCTCGAAGACCGTCTCGGTCTGCGGGGCGTACTGCAACAGCTCTATCAGCCGGTTGCGGAACACCACCTTGCCCGGGGTGGCGGCCAGGTTCTTGCCCAGCTCGAACGGGGTGGTGTCGACCTTCCTGGGCTTGCCGTTGTTGGCGACCAGATCGTTCAGGAAGTTGCGCGCCCCGCGCAGCACGCTGAGCCCCCCAGTGTCGACCGCCTTCTTGAGCGCGGCCGGGTTGCCCCACAGGAAGTTGGTCGGCGCCAGCGCGTCGGCGAGGAGCTGCACGGTGAAGGCGGCCTTCTGCGCCTCCAGCGGCTCCAGTCGGGCAGCCTCGACCAGGTCGTGCGCGTAGCGCTGCGACAGCAGGTAGCTCTGCTGCAGGGCGAAGAAGAGCGCGTTCTGCTCCCAGGCAGGGTCAGTGAAGCGCCGGTCCCTGGACGGCGGGGGCAGGGGCGCGGCGGTGCGGGCGCCGAGCGCCCGCAGGGCCGCCACGGCGCTGGCGGCTCCCAGGCCAGCACCCAAGCGCAAGCTCGCCAGCGCCGCGGGGAGCGGGTGCCGGGCGGCACCCAGCACCGTCCGGCCAAGGGCTCGCCCGAGCGAGAGCGGGTCCAGGCTGGCGACCAGGCCGGCCTCAGGGCCGAGCGCCTCGGCTGCCTGGACGGCCGCAGGTTCGGCGTCCTGTTGGTTCATTGCCCACCTCCCCGGGGTGCCGTGCGCCGGGCGGGCGCGGACGGCGGTCCAGATGCTCAGGGGTGGTAGCGGAACACCACCTCGGCGACACAGACTGGTTTGGCTTGGCCGTGCACCTCGAGGGTAGCGCCGACGGTGATCTGCACACCGCCGTTGCGCTGCTCGGCGTCCACCAGCTTCACGCCCTGCCGCGTCGACGCGCCGGCCGGCAGGGGGGCGGCCAGGGTCGGGAAGCCGTGGGCGACGGTGGCGCCGAACGGCCCCCTCGCCGCCCGTTGGGGGGCGACGTGGATCCACTGCCAGTCGCCGGTTGGGGCGGCGAAGCGGTTGATGCGCTCCTGGGTAATGCGCTGCCAAGCGCTGTAGCCGAGGCGGCGGCCGGTGTGCTCCGGGAGCTGGTCGAGCGGGCTGACTGTGGCTGTTTCCCGGTCGCCGGGTTGCTCGAGGCCTTCTGCGGTAGGGTCCATCATCGGCGGCAACCTCCTGTCCGCACCTCGCTGCTGCCGCGCCGCCAACTGGGTTCTTGGCCGCTCAGCTCATCAACTATGCTGAGCATCTGCATACTTTGTCAAGAACGCGGCGCGACACCGGCGGGGGGCGACCACCGCGGCAGTGGCACGCGAGACGTCCGCGGGCCGCGGCTTCAACCCCGCCCAGCTCGAGATCTGGGGGTCGGCGCACCAACTTGCCGATAGACCCCTCGCATACGGGCCGTTCGGCTCTAGGGCCAGCCAGCCATGAACGACAGGCTGCTCGTGGACCTGCGATGCGGCAGCTACCGCAGCGCAGGCTTTCCTGCGTCCTCATTGGGAAGGGATCATTATGGGGGAATATAGTGCACTGGTCACCGGTGGCGTCCGCGGGATCGGGCTTTCGATCGCTAACCGGCTGGCCGCCCGCGGCGTCCGTGTGGCCGCTGGCTACTCGCGCGACACGGAAGCCGCCAAACGCTTTCTGGCCCTCTACGAGGGTCAGTCGTGCACCGTCCATCAGGGCAATATCGGCGACCCCGCGGACTGCGAGCGCGTCGTTGCGGAAGTCATCGAGCAGCACGGCCACCTGGACATCCTGGTCAACAACGCCGGCATCACCGTCGACAAGACCGTCCGCAAGATGAGCCCCGAGGAGTGGGACCGGGTCATCCAGGTCAACGTGTCCGGCGCCTTCTATCTGAGCCGCGCGGTGCTGCAGCACATGATCGACCGCGGCTACGGCCGCATCATCAACATCAGCTCGGTCATCGGCGAGAGAGGCAACATCGGCCAGGCCAACTACGCCGCCGCCAAGTCCGGGTTGTTCGGGCTTACCAAGAGCCTGGCGCTGGAGACCGCCAGGAAGGGCATCACCGTCAACTGCGTGACCCCCGGGTTCGTCAGCACCGAGATGGTGGCGACCATGCCTCCCCAGGCGCTGGAACGGGTGCTGGCCCAGATCCCTGTCGGGCGGCTGGCCGAACCCGACGAGATCGCCCGCGTGGTGGAGTTCCTGGCTGACCCCGCCTCCGGCTACATCACCGGCGAGATCTACGGCATCAACGGCGGCTACTACATGTGAGGATTCGGACAGCACAAGACCACGCCATAGGCCCTGGTGCGCAACGGCATCCGGACCCGCAGGCAGCGCAAGGAGCTCCAAATGAGCAAGCAACGCGATGTTCTCGTCCTGTCGGGAGTACGCACCGCCATTGGCAAGTACGGCGGCAGCCTCAAGGACATCCCGCCGACCACCCTGGCCGCGGCGGTCACCCGTGAGGCGGTTCGCCGCGCCAGGGTGGAACCCGGCGAAGTCGGCCACGCGGTGTTCGGTAACGTGATCCACACCGACGCACACGACATGTACCTCGCCCGGGTCGCCGCCGTGCAGGGTGGCCTGCCGGTGGAGACCCCCGCCCTGACCCTCAACCGGCTCTGCGGCTCGGGCCTGCAGGCGATCGTGTCCGCCGCGCAGCTGATCAAGCTCGGCGACGCCGATGTCGCCGTGGCAGGCGGAGCCGAGTCGATGAGCCGCGGCCAGTACTGGGTGCCCGGCTTGCGCTGGGGGCAGCGCATGGGCGACGGCGCCTACGTCGACGCCACGGTGGGGGCGCTGACCGACCCGTTCGACGACTGCCACATGGGCGTCACCGCCGAGAACGTGGCCGCCAAGTGGGCCGTGACCCGGGAGGACCAGGACGCGCTGGCGGTGGAGAGCCACCGGCGCGCCGCCCACGCCATCGCCGAGGGCCATTTCAAGGAGCAGATCCTGCCCATCGAGGTCAAGGCGAAGAAGGCCACGGTCGCCTTCGACACCGACGAGCACGTGCGCCCCGACACCAGCATCGAGCAGCTGGCCAAGCTCAAGCCGGTGTTCGCCAAGGACGGCTCGGTGACCGCGGGCACCGCCGCCGGCATCAATGATGCCGCCGCCGCGGTGGTGCTGGCCGACGCCAGCGTGGCCGAGGCCCGCGGCCTGCGGCCACTCGGCCGGCTGGTCGCCTACGGCCTCGCCGGGGTCGACCCGAAGTACATGGGTGTCGGCCCGGTGCCGGCGGTCCGCACGGCGCTGGAGCGGGCCGGCCTGAAAGTCGACGACCTGGACGTGATCGAGCTCAACGAGGCGTTCGCCGCCCAGGCTCTCGCGGTCGCGCGTGACCTGGGTCTGCCACCGGAGAAGACCAACCCCAACGGCAGCGGCATCTCGCTGGGCCACCCCATCGGCGCCACCGGCGCCATCCTCACCATCAAGGCCCTGTACGAGCTCGAGCGTACCGGCGGGCGCTACGCGCTGGTCAGCATGTGCATCGGCGGTGGCCAGGGCATTGCCGCCATCTTCGAGCGGCCGTAACGCGCTCGAAGGGTCTGCCAGTTTCGGTCCCGGCTCTTGCAGCTTCCGGCGGGACCGAAACTGGCACCCTGCGGCTGGACGCTGGCCTAAACCGGCTCGACGCGTGGGTAGTGCGGTTGCCACATGGCCTCGTGGACCTGCTGGATCGGATCGTGGAGTTCGACTTGAGCCAGCTCCTCGGCCACCGCTGCCTTGGCCACAGCGACGGCGACGCTCGCGGACACCATCCGCAGGTTGTCGACGGGGGGCAGCAACGGTGCGCCCGGCTCGGACGCCTCGGACAGGCCAGCCACCGCGTCGGCAGCCGCGGCGAGCATGCGGTCGCTGATGCGCCGCGCCCGCGCGACGATGACCCCCAGGCCGAGGCCGGGGAAGACGAGCGCGTTGTTGGCCTGCGCGATCTGGTAGGTCATCCCGTCGTGGGGCACGGGGCCGAACGGGCTACCGGTCGCGACCAGCGCCCGTCCGTCGGTCCAGCGGATCAGGTCCTCCGGCACCGCCTCGGACTTCGACGTCGGGTTGGACAGCGGCATGATGACCGGTCGGTCAACATGCGCGGCCATCTCCCGGACGATCGCCTGGGTGAATGCGCCGCCTTGGGTTGACGTGCCGATGAGCATCGTCGGGTGCACGGCATCCACCACGTCCGCCAGCGAGATGCGGTCGCCAGGACCGGTACGCGCCCACCCCGCAACCTCCCCGATGGGACGGGCATAGGGCACCTGGAAGTCCCGCAGCGTGGCCGAACCGTCGTCGGTGATCAACCCCCTGCTGTTCAGGCACCAGAACCGGCGGGTGGCCTCGTCCCGGCTCAGCCCATCGCGGGCCATGACATCGCGCATCATGTCCGCGATGCCCATGCCGGCTGTGCCGGCGCCGTAGATGACGACCCGTTGGTCCCGCATCCGCGCGCCCGCGGCCTTCGCCGCGGCGAAGGCCGCGGCCAGGACGACGACGGCGGTGCCCTGCATGTCGTCGTTGAAGGTGCAGAGCTGGTCGGCGTACTTGCTGAGGATCCGGCGCGCGTTGCCCGCTCCCAAGTCCTCCCAGTGCAGTAGCGCGTTGGGGAACAGCTTGGTCGCCGCGCTGACGAAGGCGTCGACGAAGTCGTCGTACCGCTGCCCGCGCACCCGGGAGTGGCGGTTGCCGAGATATGCCTCGTCGTTGAGCAGGCCGAGGTTGTCGGTGCCAACGTCCAGCCCCACCGGGATCACCCGGCAGGGATCGATGCCGGCTGCGGCCGTGTAGAGCGTCAGCTTGCCGATGGCGATGTCGATGCCGCCGACACCCCAGTCGCCGATACCGAGGATGCCCTCGGAGTCGGTGGCCACGATGAGATCCACCTCGTCGGGCCCCAGCCCGTAGTTGCGGAGGGACTCCTCGACGAGATGGGTATGGTCGACGGAGAGGAACACGCCGTGCGGGCGGCGGTACTCATGGCTGTACCGCTCGATGGCCGTCCCGATCGTCGGGGTGTAGACGATCGGGAGCATCTCGTTGAGGTGCTCGGAGAGCAGCCGGTAGAACAGGATCTCGTTCCGCTCGCGCAAGTGGGCGAGGTAGACATGCTTTGCAAGGTCGTCTGACTGCCGCAGGTACTGTGCGTAGACCCGGCGGGCCTGCCGGTCGATCGTGGTCACCGCGTGGGGCAGTAGCCCCACGAGACCCAGGGTCTGCCGCTCGTCGACGGTGTAGGCGGTGCCCCTGTTGAGCATCGAGTTCGAGAGCACCGCCTTGCCACGGGCCCGCACGCGGAGCACGGGTCCCTCTGGCGTCGTCGCGAGCTCGTACGGTCGCTCGCACATGGCCGCCACCTTCAAGGTTCGTCATGCGGATCAATTATGCTCGGATAGTTCATATCGGACAGATCAGTGTGTAGCGTGCGACTGGTCGGTGACTTGCGGATGTGGCCCGCGACGCTGCTCTGGTGGCCGTCGACCGGCGGAGCGTGGCTGGGGCGCACCAGTGACCAGTGACCTGTGGCCCCCTCACGGGCCGGGTGGCGTGTCCATGGCATCGCCTCCTTGCCGGGCGCCGGTTGCGGCGAACAAACCCATCTCAGCCGCTGCTCGCCGCAGCCGTAGCAAGCTTGCTCGTGTCGGGCGTCGGCTGGCAGACGCGAGGAGGATAGGCCCCCCGCGCCGTGTGGCAAGGGGCCATGGGGCCTGAAGGTTCCCGGTCGTTGGACCCGGGATCAAAGCCGACCCGAGCGCCTGGCTGTCAGGCCGGAGGTCCTGTGGAGGGAGTCCCTCGGCCGCTGCCGGACCGTGAACGTCGCCAGCGCGTTCTCGACGTGGCGGCGGAGGGCGACCTCGCGGGGCACCCGCCCGATCTGCGAGAGGAGCCGGACGGTGGGCGGTGGCGATCGAAGCCGAGCCCCTGGATCAGCACCAGCCAGGGCCGCCGGCGGAAGCGTCGGTTGTGTAGCTCGTAGGCGACCCGGACCGTGCCGTTCATCGCGAAGCTCGTCTGGGTCAATCTCACCTCGCGGTGGAACGTCAGGGCGTGCCGCACTTCAGGCGGGCCGTACCTCATCGCCGGCGTGTACCGCTACTGCTGGCGCATCGGTAGCCTTCTTCGAGTCTACGACCGGTGCCCGCGATCCCAGCCGGGCGGCAAGCGACCCGCGCAGCCGAGCAAACGCAGTGGCTGCGCGGGTCGGGGCGAGGGGCTCATGCGGCGCCGCGCGGGCTCTTGGCAGTCGCTGGCTTGGGCTGCTCCTTGGGCTGCTCCTTGGGCTGGTCCGCCGTGGCCGCGGTGACCCCCAGAATGCTGTGGGCGAACTCCCGCTGTGCCGCGAGCAGCTGCTCGGCGAAGTCGAAGGCACTGTCAACTAGCTCGGCTGGCTTGGGCAGCGCTTCGGCCAGCGGGGCTGCGGGCGTCTGGGGTGCGAGCTTCTGGACGGCCTCGGTCCAGTTCCGGACCGCGTTGACCACGGCCTCCTGGCTCTTGCGCAGGGTCGACAGAATCTGGGCCTGGACTTCCTCGGTCGGATCCTTGCTGGTGGGCATGGGGTCCTCCTTCCGTCGCGCCATCTCGTCAAGGGGGCTAACTATAGTTTGCATTCGAGTTATCCGTCAAGCACTCTGCCAGCTTGAGTTAACAGTAGCCAACACCAAACGGTCGTGTAGACCCCAACGCGCCGCCCTCGACAACGGCGCGGAAACCACTACGCTTGAGCACGAGCTCAGGATCCCTCTTGCAGTGCCAGCGTCGTACCGGTGCTTGTAGCCGTTGACGGAACCTGAGGAGGGGCTGCGATGAGAGCCGCCGTCGTCCACGACTTCACAAAGCCGCTCACGCTCGAGAACGTGCCTCGCCCGAGCCAGGCCCTGGCGAGATCCTTGTCAAGATCGAGACCTCCGGCCTGTGTCACACCGACATCCACGCCGCCCACGGCGGCAGGCTGGTCCTTGTCGCCCTGCCGGCCGACAACTACGTGCGCCTGCCGATCTTCGAGACGGTGCTGAACGGCATCACGATCATCGGGTCGATCGTCGGCACGCAAAAGGACCTGGCCGACGGACGGCGTCCTGCTCGCCGTGCGGGCGCCGGGCTGGCCGCCGCGTGCCCGTCACCGCCGTTTGGGCGCCATCGTGCGGTACAGGTTGATCAGCGCCCCCTTCTGGTCGTCGGAGAGCGTGGCGTCGGTGCGGATCGCAGCCTCCACCGAGGATTCGCCGGTCTCGGCGTCGGGTTGGGAGCGGCCTGCGTCCAGCAGGCCCGACTGCGCCAGGAGCGTCTCGGCGGACAGGTTCAGGAGCTGGCTCAGGTAGGGGTTGGAGACGTCGGTGAGTTCGGCGAGCTCGCGCAGCGACAGATCCGCGAGCTTCCGCTGGGTGCGGATAAAGGCCCCGAGCGCCTCCGTCTGCATCTTCCACGGGTCGGTCATGGCGGGCACGCGCTCGCTTCCCTGGTGCGATGGGTGGCGAAGATCTCTCCCGGAGGCCGAGCACGGCGCTCAGGATAGTTTGCAGGCACTGGCCCGTCAAACCTCGGTCAGCACCTCGGGCTCCCGCCGAGGCGCTTGATCGGGCCACGGGGCCTGGCGCTTAGGGGACCTTCGCCTCTGGAGGAGCAGCCCCCAAGCCTCACAGTACGGTCATGCAGCTTTCGCGCTCCTCGAAGGAGGCACAGGATGTCCGACACCAGGGTTCCGGTCGAGACTCCGAAGCAAGCGCCGACGCTTGACGGCGCCGCCGGGATCAACGTGGTTGCCGACCCAGCCCCGCTTGGGCTGGGGGCGTTCGCTGCTACCACCTTCGCGTTGAGTCTGGTCAACACCAGTGTGGTGAGCGCGAACATCCGGCCGGTGGTGCTGCCGCTGATGCTGATGTATGGCGGCATCGCCCAGGTGCTGGCCGGGATGTGGGAGTTCCGCAACAACCGCAACACCTTCGGGGCGGTCGCGTTCACCAGCTACGGTGCGTTCTGGCTCAGCCTGTGGGCGCTGTCCACCCAGATCACGATCCCAGCCGCGCAGCGGCCGCAGGCGCTGGGAGTGTTCTTGCTGGTGTGGACGATCTTCACGTTCTACATGTGGCTTGGCACCTTCCGGCTGAACTGGGCGCTGCTGGGTGTGTTCACCGCACTGCTGGTCACGTTCATCCTGCTGGTGATCGGGGAGTGGGGCAGCAGGGAGACGATCATCAAGCTCGCTGGCTGGACAGGGATTGTCACGGCCGCGTTGGCTTGGTACACGGCGGCGGCTGGCGTGGTGAACCACACGTTCAAGCGGACCGTCATTCCCGTCTTCCCCATCGGCTAAGAGCGCGACGGTCGACGCGAGATCCTTCAAAGGACGTGAGGGTGATGGGCGGATACGAGGACAGCTACCGGCAGAGCCTGGAGGACCCGGGCGGGTTCTGGAGGGCGGCGGCGAAAGCCATCGACTGGTACCGGGAGCCGGATACCATCCTGGACGACTCCAACGGCCCCTTCTACCGGTGGTTTGTGGGCGGCGAGCTCAACACCTGTTACAACGCCCTGGACCGCCACGTCGCGCGAGGCCGTGCCGACCAGCTCGCCCTGATCTACGACAGCCCGGTCACCGGGCAGATCCGGCGCTTGACCTACCGGGAGCTGGTGGACGAGGTGGCCCGCTTCGCGGGCGTCTTGCGGGACCTGGGCGTCCGCAAGGGCGACACCGTCGTCATCTACATGCCGATGGTGCCCGAGGCCGTGGTGGCCATGCTGGCCTGCGCGCGGCTGGGCGCGGTCCACTCGGTGGTGTTCGGCGGCTTCGCCGCCCACGAGCTTGCGATCCGCGTCGACGACGCCCGGCCGAAGGTCGTGGTCTCGGCCTCGTGTGGCATCGAGGTGAGCAAGGTCGTGGCGTACAAGCCGCTGCTGGACCGGGCGATCGAGCTCGCGCGGCACAAGCCGGAGCATTGCGTCATCCTGCAACGGCCGCAGGCCGACGCGAGCCTGGTGGCTGGCCGCGACCTGGACTGGGACACGCTGATGGCAACCGCCCAGCCGGCCGACTGCGTGCCGGTGGCGGCCACCGATCCGCTGTACATCCTGTACACCTCGGGCACGACCGCCGTGCCGAAGGGGGTGGTGCGCGACAACGGCGGCCACGCGGTGGCGCTGCGGTGGAGCATGACCCACCTCTACGACACCCAGCCCGGGGAGGTGTACTGGGCGGCATCCGACGTCGGTTGGGTGGTCGGCCACTCCTACATCGTCTACGCGCCCCTGCTCACCGGCTGTACGACCGTGCTGTACGAGGGCAAGCCGGTCGGCACGCCCGACCCGGGCGCGTTCTGGCGGGTCATCGCTGAGCATGGCGTGAAGGTTCTGTTCACCGCCCCGACGGCCTTTCGGGCCATCAAGCGGGACGACCCGACCGGCAAGTATCTGCACGGCCACGACCTGTCACGGTTCCGCTACCTGTTCCTTGCGGGTGAGCGGCTGGATCCTGACACCTACCGCTGGGCCTGCAAGCTGCTGGGCGTCCCGGTGATTGACCACTGGTGGCAGACGGAAACCGGATGGCCGATCGCCGCCAACTGCCTGGGGATCGAACACCTGCCGGTCAAGCCCGGCTCGCCGACCAAGGCGGTGCCCGGCTACGACGTGCAGATCCTTGACGGCGACGGCATCCCCGTCGGCGTGGACACCGAGGGCGCCGTCGTCATCCGGCTGCCGCTGCCGCCGGGGACGCTGCCGACCCTGTGGCACGACGACGACCGGTTCGTGCGGTCGTATCTGCAGCGATTCCCGGGCTATTACGTCACCGGGGATGGCGGTCACGTGGACCAGGACGGCTACCTGTTCATCATGGGCCGGGTCGACGATGTGATCAATGTGGCTGGGCACCGCCTGTCCACCGGGACCATGGAGGCGATCCTGGCCACCCACCCCTCGGTGGCGGAGTGCGCGGTGATCGGTGTCCACGACGAGCTGAAGGGACAGGTCCCCGTGGGGCTGGTCGTCTTGAAGGCCGGCATCGAGCAGGATCCGGAGGCATTGCGCGCCGAGCTGATCGCACTGATCCGAAATGAGGTCGGTGCGGTGGCCTCCTTCAAGGAGGTGGTCGTGGTGGACCGCCTGCCGAAGACGAGGTCGGGCAAGATCTTGCGTGGGACCATGCGCAGTATCGCCGACGGCCAAGCCGTCAGCGTCCCCTCAACCATCGACGACCCGGCGATCCTCGATGAGATCAAGCACGCTCTGGTGGTTCACCCCAGGCCGCAAGCGGGGGCCACCACCCAGCACGGTGCGAGCTGATCGCCGTGAGCCCAGGCAAGTCCCGGCGCAGGCCGATCGCCCTCGCCTTGGGGCTCGCCCGGGCGACCTCGAAGCAGGGCCTCGGCCTGTCCTGGAATGCCTGGCCCGACCGTCCCGAGGGGACAGGTCCATTCGGCCCGTGCCGAGCCGGCTGTACCGCCCTGATGCTGTCCGGTAAGGCCGAAGGGTGCTCGCCAGCCGGCGGCGCACTGGCGGAGGGCGGCCTGGAGCCGTGATCGGTGGAGGAGCGTCAACATGAGCACGACCACACCTGCAGTTAACCCGGCCGGTCGCGAGGCCGATGTGGTGCTGCGGGACGGCACCACGGTGCGGGTGCGCCCCGCCAGGCCGAGCGACGCACCAGGCCTGGAGCGGCTGCTGCAAGGGCTCTAGGAGGAGTCACGCTACCTGCGGTTCTTCTCGGGCATGGTCGACCTGCCCAGGATGGTTGCCTGGGCGACACAGATCGACCATCAGCGCCGCGACGGCCTGGTCGCAACCACCGGGCCCGCGGACCGCATCGTCGCCCACGGCGGCTGGGAGCGTGAGGCAGGGCGACCCGAGCGGGCCGAGATCGCGATGGTGATCGCCGACGCCTGCGAGGCCGCCGGGCTCCAGGTGCCGACATTCTCCACGGAGCTGCGGTCCCGCCTGGGCGCGGTGCTGCCCGCCGAGGGCGCCGCTGGCAACCCGGTGGACCTGCTGGCCGCCGCCCCACCGGAGCGGTACGGCCGGGTGCTCGAGCTGGTGGCCGCCTCCGGCGAGGCCGACGCCATGATCGTGATCCACATCCCACCCTTTGCCGGCGTGCATGGCACCGATCAGATCGCCGGCGCAATCCACCAGGCGGACGAGCGGGTCCCCGCCGAGACGACCATGCTGGCTGTCCTGATGACCACGGCCGACGCCCCAGCTGAGCTGCGCGGTGGCTCCAGGCGGATCCCCTGCTACGCCTTCCCCGAGGAGGCGGCCCGAGCACTGGCCCGCGCCGCCGAGCGGGGCCAGTGGCTGCGGCATCCCGACACCCCCCTGCCGGAACTGCCCGGCATTCGCCACGACGAGGCGGCGGCCCTGGTGGCCCATGCGCTGGCCGACGGGCCGCGCTGGCTGACCGTGGAGGAGGCCGCGCGGCTGCTTGGCTGCTACGGCCTGCCGCTGGCCGAGTGGCGCTTGGCCCACACGACCGAGAAGGCCGGGGAGATGGCCGAGGAGCTGGGCGGGCCGGTGGCGCTGAAGGCCACCGCGCCTGGGCTGTTGCACAAGACCGAGGCCGGCGCGGTCCGTCTGAACCTCAAGGGACGCCAGGAGGTCACCCGCGCCGCGGGCGAGCTCGCCGAGGTCCTGACCGCCAGCGGTAACCCACCGGAGGGCTTCCTGCTGCAGCGGATGGCCACTGGCGTTGCCGAACTGCTGGTCGGAGTGGTCCACGACCCCACCTTCGGTCCCGTGGTGGTCGTGGGTGCCGGCGGCACCAGCGCAGAGCTGCTGGGCGATGTGTGCGGCTGGCCCCGCTGACCGAGACCCCGGCGAGTTGCTGCGGTCCCTGAAGACCTGCCCGCTGCTGGACCGCTGGCGGGGCGCCCCCGAGGCTGACCTGTCGGCCCTTGAGGACCTGTTGCTGCGCATTGGCGCGCTCGCCGACGACCGTCCCGAGATCGCCGAGCTGGACTGCAACCCGGTCGTGGTCGGCCCGGACGGCGTCATGATCGTCGACGTGCGCGTGCGAGTCGAGCACCCTGCCCCGCCCCTGCCGCTCAGCGCTCGCCGCCGATAGGCGGGCAGACCGCAGCGGCTGGTACTACTCCGCCGCGTCGCGCAGGATGCATCAGCGCTGCCGGCCGGCCATCGGCGAGCAGGATCTCGCCGGTGATATCGAGCTGCCACAACTGCATCGGCGCCGACCGCTCCGCAGCGGACACAATTAGTCCTTGGTGGCACCGGCGCCGCTTGCGCGGCTGCAGCAGATTGTTTCGCACCAGCGCCCGCTAGATCGTCGCCGCTGCAGCACGATGCCGGTCACAATCCCGTCTCGGGCACCTGCTCACCCGAGTCCACATAGGCCCGGTCATGCGGCCCCGCGGCGTGCCCTCGGCCACGTCGGCCCGGAAGACGTCACTGATGGCGATGCGGACGACGCCGAAGAGGGCCGCGACATGGGGCAGCCTGCATGCCCTTACCGGCCGACCATGGACGCCAAGGCGACCTCCGCCGAGCGGCGGCGCTCGGTGATCGGGTGTGCCATGAGGTCCTTCAGCCTTGCGACGACGAGTTCGGTGAGGTCGTCGGGGTCGCCGACGCCGTCGATGCGGGCCAGCAGGCCGCGCTGTTCGTAGTAGCGGAGCAGCGGGTGGTTGCTGGCGGCAAACACGCGCAGGCGGTTGCGGATGGTCTGCTCGGTGTCGTCGGCGCGTGCGCGGGCGGCCAGCCGCTGGAACAGTTCCTCCTCTTGGACCTCGAGGCTGATGGCGGCGTCCAGCGGCGTCCCGAGCTCGTCGAGGCGGCGGCTGAGCGCGCTAGCCTGCGGTGCACTGCGGGGGAAGCCATCGAGCACGAAGCCGTGGCGGCAGTCGGGGTCTGCAAGCCGCTCGGAGACGATGTCGATGACGATGTCGTCTGGCACGAGTTCCCCGCTGTCCAGGTACCGTTTGGCCACCCGGCCGAGCGGGGTGCCCTGATCCACGTTGCTCCGAAATATGTCGCCGGTGGCGATGTGCGGTACGCCGAAGCGGGCCGCGAGCCGGACCGCCTGGGTTCCCTTGCCGGCCCCGGGCGGGCCGAGCAGGACGATGCGCAGCGCCCGGTCGGCCCCTCCCGGGCCGCGACGCTCCGTCTCGCGCGTCCATCGCAGCTCAGGCGAGGCCGCCGAACAAGGCACCTGCGGACCGGGTGCCAGGCTGTTCCGTTCGGCACGTACGGTCGGAGGGGGCGGTCGAACAACTCGTCGCCCGGGGTCTGCTGCGCGGCACGGCTGGCGCGGGCTCATGGTGTCCCACCGCCGAGCATCCGCTCGATCTCGCGCTGGTGTGCCTCAAGCGCGGCGACGTAGGCAGGGTCCTGGGAGCGGCGCAGCTGGTCGTCCACCACAGCGCCGCTGGACATCGGCCCGCTCGCGCCAGGCACCGACATCTGCTGGGTCATCTGCGAATCCGCCTGAAGTTGCGCGTGCGAGTAGCCGGATGGGACCGGCGTGGACGTCGGCCCGGTGCGTGCCGCTACCAGGAGCACTGCGACGGTGACGACCGCGACAAAGATCCATGGCGACCATGTCAGCTTGCCGGCGGTGCGCATGACGATCCCCTCGTTTGTCCAACTCGTCTCGTGGATGGTCCGATGCCTGGGTAGTGAGCGGCAGGGGCTTTTGACCCGGGGAACATCGGCCATTCGGCCCGGATCAGAGACGGTACGGTGGGTGGGTAGGGCACTAGCAGGTAGGCGACTGCAGGCACTGTTGCACCTGCTGTGTGAGAGGCCCGAGTGTGCAGACTGTGGCCATCAGCCCTCGCCCGTAGGGTTCAGAAACCCGGCCGGATGCGCTGAGCAGCAAGGACGGGGTCAAGAAGGGCTAAAGGCGAGGGACGATTGGCCTTGGCGGCGGGATCGGCGCCATGATGCGGGCGTGTTCACCCACGACCTGCACGTGACACTCGCGCTCGCGAGCCTGGCGGCGATCCTTGTGGTGGCCGGGGAGGGGGCTGTGCGGCTGGTCAGCGCGCGGCCCCCGCCAAGGCTGCGTTGGTGGGCTTGGGCGCGGCCGTCATCCTGCTGGGCATGACCGCCGCCGGCGGCCCAGGCGAGCCCGCGGCGGCGGGCGCTGGCCAGACTCCTTGGCGGGTTGGTCGCTGCGGGGGTGATCGCGCGGCTGTTCGCCACCGGCTGAGAGAACCACCGTTGCTACGGCGCTTGTGGGTTGTGCCGTGCGTCTCAAGGGTGGTAAGGGTCCCGTTGGGAGAAAGAGAGGATCGGACTGCCTGGCGACCTCCGTGCCGGCCTCGGCTCGGCTGCACCCGAGTCCGGCACGGTTGAGATCCTGGTACGGCTCGAGTCAGCGGGTCGTGAGGCGAACGCGGGGTTGGGATCCTTGGATCCTGCTTTCGAGAGAGGTTGACCTGCGAACACGGGGGGAAGGTCGGCCAGTGAGATGCCCGCCGGCGGACGTGGCCCCCTGCAACGGGGGTGCGCGATGATCACCAGGCGGCAGTTGCTGAAGGCCGGGGCGGTGGGCGGGGCGGGCTTGCTGGTGCCCTGGGAGGCGGTCGGGGGGGCCTGGGCGGCCATCCCCGGTGGCAGCTTGGACCCCACCACGATCCACAAGTATGCCGCTCCGCTGGTGATCCCCCCGGTGATGCCGCCGCTCACCGGGCTGCCGAGCCAGTCCGTCGACCGGTACGCGATCGCTGTGCGCCAGTTCCGCCAGCAGATCCTGCCGCCCGGCATGCCCGCCACCACGGTGTGGGGCTACGGCTCGGCCCCCCACCGCGGGACGTTCAACTATCCGGCGTTCACCATCGAGGCCAGGGCCGACCGGCCAGTCCGCGTGAAGTGGATCAACGACCTGGTCGACCGCAACGGCCGCTACCTGCCGCACCTGCTGCCGGTCGACCCCACCCTGCACTGGGCCAACCCGCCCGGCGGAGCGGCCGGGCGGGACATGCGCCCCGGGTTCACCTCGACGCCGGGTCCCTACACCGGGCCGGTGCCGATCGTGACCCACCTGCACGGGTCGCACAGCGCCGAGGAGAGCGACGGGTTCGCCGAGGCCTGGTACCTGCCCCACGCCAGCAACATCCCGGCCGGCTATGCGGAGGTGGGCAGCTTCTACGACGAGTTCCGGGCCAAGTTCCAGGGCAAGTGGCACCAGGCGTGGCCGCCGGGAACGGCGGTGTTCCAGTACCAGAACGACCAGCGGGCCTCCACGTTGTGGTTCCACGACCACACCCTGGGGATGACCCGGCTCAACGTGTACGCCGGACCGGCCGGCTTCTACCTCCTACGCGGGGGTTCCGCCGACCTGCCGGCCGGGGTGCTGCCGGGGCCCGCCCCACGCCTGGGTGACCCGCCGGGCACCAGCTACTATGAGATCCCCATCGCCGTCCAGGATCGCAGCTTCAACGCCGACGGCTCGCTGTTCTACCCGGCCAGCCGGAAGTTCTTCGACGACTTCGGCGGCCCCTACATTCCCGGCAGCGACATCTCGCCGATCTTCAACCCGGAGTTCTTCGGCAACACCATGGTGGTCAACGGCCGCACCTGGCCGGTCCTCGCGGTCGAGCCGCGCCGCTACCGCCTGCGGTTCCTGAACGGGTGCAACTCGCGCTTCGTGGTCCTGAAGATCGTCAGCGATCCGCTGGCCCCACGACCGGCCAAGGCTGCGGTTTCGTTCTGGCAGGTCGGCACCGAAGGGGGATTCCTGCCCGCTCCGGTGCAACTCGATCAGCTGCTGATGGGGCTGGCCGAACGGGCCGACGTGATCGTGGACTTCACCGGGATGCCGGTGGGTACCCAGCTGTACCTGATCAACGAGGGGCCCGACGAGCCGTTCGGCGGCGGGGAGCCAGGCGAGGAGTTCGAGGCCGCCGACCCCGCCACCACGGGCCAGGTCATGAGGTTCACCGTGGTGCCGCTGGCCTCCCGGGACACCAGCGTGCCCCCCGACCAGCTCACGCTCCCCACCCTCACGCCGCTCGGGCCCGCCACCACCACCAGGCGGGTGTCCCTGAACGAGGAGGACTCCGCGGTCCTGGAGGGGGTGGGGCCGAGGGCGGCGCTGCTTGGCACCCTGGACGCAAGCGGGCACCCGGTCCATCTGGGCTGGGACGATCCGATCACCGAGCATCCGGCGCTGGGGGCCACCGAGATCTGGGAGCTCCACAACTTCACCGAGGACGCCCACCCCATCCACATCCACGAGGTGCAGTTCCAGGTCGTGAACCGCCAGCCGTTCGAGCCGTCCCAGGGACCTCCCCGACCGCCGGAGCGCTGGGAGACCGGCTACAAGGACACCGTCATCGCCTACCCGGAGGAGATCACCAGGATCAAGGCCAAGTTCGACCTCGCCGGCCTGTACGTGTGGCACTGCCACATCGTCGAGCACGAGGACAACGAGATGATGCGCCCCTACCGGGTCGGGCCGTAACCGAATCGGAACGCAATCCGAGCCGGGCAGGGAGCAGCGGACGCCGAGTCTGGCACGCGAGAGCCGCCGACCGGCTACCCAGAGTTCGACATCTGAACGCACACGGACGCCGGTGGACCCCGAGTTCGAAACGATAAAGTGGATCTCAATAGCCAGGAGAAAGTGTAGATGCGTTCGGGTTGGGCTGGTGAGTACCGCGGAGGGCGCGATGCAGTAGCATGGTTGTGTGCATATGCAGATATATGAGCTGCAGAGTACGCGCGTGAGTTGAGCCAGGAGCCAATGATCGATGCTCCGTCAGTGGGTTTGTCACGCATCGGGAGCACGCATAACTGCACGCCGATAGAACATTAGCTGCGGCATCTACGGTCGCGCGCGACCTGCGAAGACGGCCTTCCGCACAGCGGTTCCCTGCCGTTAAAGATTTTTTGAGAGGCGTTGGTCTGGTAACACCTCGGCACGCCTCGCGTCTGGATGCATCTTTGACATAGCCAACAATGCCCGAGCAGGTCCGCTCGCGTGCCGCAAGGTGGGGAGTGTCAACGACGGGAGAGCCGTCAGGTGAGAGCATCGGCGATCGGGTCCAAGCGGGCAGGCCCGCGGCTGGTCCGTGGGCACGACACGATTTGCGCCGCTGGCCGATCGGGATCGGGGGGCTGTCCCGTGCGCCGGGCGGTGGCGACGGCCCGGGTAGGGCTCGATGTGGGTGGGCTGCTTGCAGTCCTGGATGCCCAGTTGCATAGTGCGCGCCATGGCCACGAGCATCCGGCACTATCGCGCTGAGGATCTCGGCCGGATCCTTCAGCTTTGGGAGCGTGTGGGGTGTATTCCGGTTGGCCCTGACGGTCTGACGGTCGACCAGGCCGTCGATCTCATGGACCCGGACACGGGGCTCAGCTTGGTCGCCGAGGCGGATGGGGACATCGTCGGGATGGTGGTCGGGGCCGCCACCGGCGCCGTCGGCTGGGTCGCGAGGCTGGCCGTCGCCCCTGGGCCTTTGCAGGCAGACGTGGCTCACGAGCTGCTTGATCAGTTGGAGGCCAGGTTCGCCGAGCAAGGTGTGCGCAAACTCGCCACGGTGTTGCGGGAGGGGGAGGGGATCGGGGTCCTCTTCAGCGGGTTGGGGTTCGAGCAGGTATCGAGCATGCGGTATCTGGAACGGTCGGTCCGCGCCACCGTTGCCGCTCCCACAACGCTGGGCAGGCTGGGAGGGCGCATGGTCGATGCCGCGCTGTGGGGGCAGCTGCGGGGGATGGAGGAGGCGAAGCACATCATCGAGCGCCGGGTGATCCTTCCGCTGGCGGAACCGCAGCTCGCCGCCCGCCATGCCGTCTCGCCGCCGAAAGCCATCGTGTTGTTTGGCCCCCCGGGCACGGGCAAGACCACCTTCGCCAAGGGCATCGCCTCACGTCTGGCGTGGCCGTTTGTCGAGCTGGAGCCGGCCGAGCTGGCCGGTGAGGGTCCCGAGCGCCAGGCGAAGCTGCTGGCCGATGCCTTCGAGCTGATCGTGGAGCTGTCCTCGGCCGTGGTGTTCGTGGACGAGGTCGAGGACCTGGCCTCGATCCGACACCAGGAGCGTCGCGCCAGCCCGAGCATCACCAATGAGTTTTTGAAGCAGATCCCCAGGTTGCGGGACGCCCCGCACCACCTGCTGGTGTGTGCCACGAACTGGGTAGGTCGACTTGATCCGGCGTTTCTTCGCCCTGGGCGCTTCGACTATGTCCTACCGGTGGGCCCGCCGGATGAGCAGGCCCGGCTGGCCATCTGGCGTCGCTACGCGGAGGAGATCACTGACGAGGATATCGACCTGGACGTGCTGGTCGGCGCCTCGGAGCTGTTCACGCCTGCCGACATTGAGTTTGCGGCGCGGAAGGCGGCCCAGCGCGCCTTTGAACGTGAGCACTTCGAGGGAATCAGGCACCGAGCCAGCACGCAGGAGTTTCTTGCGGCCATCCAGGAGACCAAGCCGACGCTGTCGGAGGAGATCGTGGCGGACTTCCGGTCAGATACCGGACAGTTCGCCAGGTACTGAACTATTCTGGGCTCGGTGGCACTCATGCCCAGGCGCCACCCGGGACGGCGCCGCCACCCAGGCCGCTTGAGCGCTTGGAACGTGTCCAGCGCGCCCGCGAGGGTGTTCCGACGTGGCGGGGAGTGTCGCCCCCTACCGCCTTGGACGACAAGCGGCTCGCGCCGCGCAGCGCCTCCATTGCTGGGCGAGGTTTGCGGGCGAGCCGGCGTCGAACGGCGGCCGGGGGGTCGTACTCGATGCCGATGGTCTGTCGCGTCCAGGCGCGCCGTCTGAGCCGCGGTGAGGGCGCCGACGGGGGCGCGTTCAGGGCGCGGGAACGGAGACGCTCTCGCTGCCGGCACGGCCGAGGGAGCGCGAGGGGTCGGACCAGCGAGCCCGCATGCTGGCGGTGGCGGGCGACCTGAGGAACGCCAGGAACAGCTGGGCGCTCCCAGCTGGCCCGCTGCGAGCTCCTCTCCGACGGCGTCCTGGGAGATCATCGTCACGCCGAGTCCTAGTTCGACGGCCCGCTTGATCGCCCCGTTGCTGCCCACGTTCATGATCGAGCCCGGCTCGACGCCGTTCGCGGCGATGAGCTCCTCGGTGGCCTTGCGGGTCCCGGACCCCGGCTCCCGTAGGAGCCACGTCTCGCCGGAGAGCAGCCGTGGGTCGAACGACCGCCGCGACCCCAGGGGATGGTCGGGCCGCCCCACCAGCACGAGCGGGTTGTCGAGGAAGGGCTCTCCCTCGATGGCGGCGCCGACCGGCGGCCGGCCGCCCAGGGCGAGGTCGGCCTGCTCGTTCAGCAGCTTGGCGAGGACGTCAGCCCGATTGCCCACCTCGATCGTCACCTGCAGGTCCCTTTGCTGCCGGAGGAACGCGGCCAGGATGGGCGGGAGAACATATTCCCCGGCTGTGGTGACTGCCGAGACATGGACGTGACCCGGTCGGCCGGCGGCCTCCCGGGCGGCCCGTCCGGCCCGGTCGGCCAACCCGAGCATCGTGGTGGCGTACTGAGCGAAGACGCGTCCAGCCTCGGTGAGCCGGATCCCCCGCCCCACGCGCTCGGTCAGCGGGACTCCCAGCTCCCGGCTCAGCGCGGTGATGGCGGCGGACACTGAGGGCTCGGTCACGACGAGGGCCGTCGCCGCGCCCCGGATCGAGCCGGCCTGGACGACGGCGAGAAAGGTCCTGAGCTGTCCCAGCGTCACGCCTTCATACTTAGGACTTTCCCTAAGTGATGTCAAGAAGTCTTCATTGTTATCTGATGATCGCGGGGCTACGGTCCGAATGGAGGGCGGGTTCGATCGGCGGCGGCTGGGGCGGCCCACGGGTGGCCGGCTCGGGGCAGGGTCAGGAGCGAAGGGATGGACATGGCCGGCATGGGCGGCGGGGAGCGGCGGTCGAGGTTCGCGGCGGGGGTCATCCCATACGCCGAGATGGGGTACTGGCGGCCGGACTACGAGCCGGCCGACACGGACGTCCTGGCGGCGTTTCGGGTCATCCCGCAGCCCGGCGTGGAGCCGGAGGAGGCCGGTGCGGCCGTGGCCGGCGAGTCCTCCACGGCGACGTGGACCGTGGTGTGGACCGACCAGCTCACCGCCTACGAGGACTATCAGGGCAAGTGCTACCGGGTCGAGCCGGTCCCAGGCACCGTCCCGCCGCAGTACATCGCGTACATCGCCTACGGACTCGACCTGTTCGAGGAGGCGTCGATCCCGAACATGACGTCGTCAATAATCGGCAATGTGTTTGGCTTCAAGGCGCTGAAGGCGCTCCGGCTGGAGGACCTTCGGGTGCCGCCGGAGTACCTGAAGACATTCCAGGGACCGCCGCACGGGATCGTGGTCGAGCGGGAGATGCTCAACAAGTACGGGCGGCCGCTCCTTGGAGCAACGGTGAAGCCGAAACTCGGGCTGTCGCCGCGGAACTACGGCCGGGTGGTGTACGAGGCGCTCCGCGGCGGCCTCGACTTCACCAAGGACGACGAGAACATGAACTCCCAGCCGTTCAACCGATGGCGGGACCGCTACCTGTACTGCATAGAGGCGGTCAACCGTGCCATCGGGATGACCGGGGAGACCAAGGGCCACTACCTGAACGTCACCGCCGCCACGATGGAGGGCATGTACGAGCGGGCCGAGTTCGCCAAGGAGCTCGGCAGCGTCATCGTGATGATCGACCTCACCATCGGTTGGACGGCCATGCAGTCGATGTCGAAGTGGGCTCGGGCGAACAGCATGATCCTGCACCTGCACCGCGCTGGGCACTCGACGTACACGCGCCAAAAGACCCACGGGGTGAGCTTCCGGGTCATCGCGAAGTGGTGCCGGATGCTGGGCGTCGACCACCTCCATGCGGGGACCGTCGTGGGGAAGCTGGAGGGTGACCCCAACGCTGTCCGCGGCTACTACGCAACGCTGCGCGAGGAGCGCAACCCGGCGAATCCTGCGCTGGGCCACTACTTCGACCAGGACTGGGTGCACATGCCTGGCGTCATGCCGGTGGCCTCGGGCGGCATCCACGCTGGGCAGATGCACCAGCTCCTGCACTACCTCGGGGAGGACGTGGTGCTGCAGTTCGGCGGGGGGACGATCGGGCACCCGATGGGGATCGCCGCCGGCGCCGCCGCGAACCGCGTGGCCGTCGAGGCGATGATCAAAGCCCGCAACGAGGGCCGTGACTACCTGCGGGAGGGCCCGGACATCCTGAAGGCGGCGGGCCGGCACTCGCCCGAACTGGCCGCGGCGCTCGACGTCTGGGGCGAGGTGACGTACGAGTACGAGTCGACCGACATCCCCGACGTCACGGAGACGCCGACCCCCACCGCCCCGGGGAGGACGCTATGAGCACCGGCCTTCGCATCAGGCAGGGAACCTTCTCCTACCTGCCCGACCTCTCGGACGACGAGATCAAGGCCCAGATCCGGTACGGCATCGACCACGGGTGGGCGGTCGCGGTGGAGCTCACCGACGACCCCCACCCGCGGAACGTGTACTGGGAGATGTGGGGGATGCCGATGTTCGACATGCAGGACCCAGCCGTCGCGCTCTACGAGGTGAACCGGTGCCGTGAGGCCTTCCCCGACCACTACGTCCGGGTAAGCCTGTACAACCCGACGATGACGAAGATGACGACGGCCCTGCAGTTCCTGGTGCATCGGCCGCCCCAGGAGTTGGGCTTCCGCCTCGACCGGCAGGAGGCGCACGACCGCGTCATCCGCTACACCCTCCACCCTTACGCCGTCGAGCGGCCGCACGGTGAGCGCTCCGGCAACGGCCGCCGGTCATAGGCGCCACGATGGACGGCGACGGCACTGCGGGGCATCTGGCGTCGGAGGTGCCGCCGGCGACGGCCACGAAGGCGTTGGGCTGGTCCGGAAGGGACGGCCGCGCCACCCCCCCGGCACTCGGGCCGGGGGCCAGGGAGGACGCGTCCCGGCGCTTCGGTCGGGGTCGGGTCGACGAGCGGTTCGTTGGCACCACCGATCCGCTTCGCGACATCCCGGACCACAACGAGGTGGACCACGAGGCGGTCCTGGCCGACGCGAAGGTCGAGGCGGTCCTGGCCGACCTTGATCGCGACCTGGTCGCCCTGCGTACGGTGAAGCAGTGCGTCCGCGAGATCGCCTCGCTGCTGGTGATCGACCGGCTGCGGCGGTCGATTGGGCTGGAGTCGGACAGGCCCACGCTGCACATGTGCTTCACGGGCAATCCGGGGACCGGCAAGACCACGGTGGCGAAGCGGATGGGCGAGATCCT
>WNGR01001989.1_pt1 | contig 22545 bp, 18 predicted proteins | sample 5407581 | NCBI WGS metagenome assembly WNGR01 (sample SAMN13153383, study PRJNA577476) | soil metagenome | isolation source: 80 cm soil or saprolite under Garry oak tree replicate 2 | place: USA:California | collected 2016-06-15
TCCTGAGGCTCTACTCAAATCACCCGGGAGGGATGACGTTCGGCGCTTCGCGGACCGCCATATTCGGTCATGTGACCGAGCGCTGTGACCTCATTGTCATCGGCGGCGGCGCGAGCGGAGGCACGCTGGCGCACGCCGAGATTGATAAGAGGCCAAAACGCCTTACGTTCCTATCCCGACCGCGAGAGGTCAGGTACCGATGAGCACGTTCCCGCCTATTGCTGATTATGGATTCTTGTCGAATTGCGAGCAGAGCTGCCTGGTCGCGCCGGACGGGGCGGTCGAATGGCTGTGCCTGCCCCGGCCTGATTCCCCGAGTGTGTTCGGGGCGCTGCTGGACCGAGCCGCTGGCATGTTCAGGTTCGGTCCCACCAATATCTACGTTCCTCAGCACCGCAGATACGTGCCGGGGACGATGGTGCTGGAAACAACCTGGCAGACGCCGACGGGATGGATGATTGTCCAGGATTTCCTGGCCATCGGCCCGATCCAGCACAAGGGACGGCGGCCGGACTACCACCGGGCTCCGGCTGATTTCGGCGCCGTGGGCGCGCTGGTGCGGATCGCGACATGCATCAGCGGCCGGGTCGAGGTCGTCGTGAACTGTGGCCCGCAGTTCAATTACGGTGCGGTCGGCGGCACGTGGAGTTATAAGGGGGACAGTTACGACGCGATGGCTATTGCCGCGGCGGAGGGTGATATCCACCTGGAGGTGGCGGGCACCATCCCGCTCGGCGTGATGGGCGCTCGCTGTTACGGCCGTACGACGCTCACCGAGGGCCAGTCGGCCTTCGTCACGCTGTCCTGGGGCGGTGACCACATTCCGGCTAACCAGGACGAGGCTTTCAGTACGCTGACGACCACGGTCGGCTTCTGGCGTGACTGGCTGAGCTCGGCCAAGATTCCTGATCATCCGTGGAAGACTTACCTCGACCGAAGCGCCCTGACCCTGAAAGGACTCAGCTACGCTCCCACCGGCGCCATCATGGCGGCGTCGACGACCTCGCTGCCGGAAACGCCCGGCGGGGCGCGTAACTGGGACTACCGGTTCACCTGGATCAGGGACTCGGCGTTCATGCTCCGTTCGCTGTACCGCCTGGGTTTCGACTGGGAGGCGATCGAGTACTGGGGCTTCGTCATGGACGCGGTCAGCGGGGGTGATCTCAACCGCAAGCTCGAGCTTCAGATCATGTACGGCATCGGCGGCGAACGCGACCTGACCGAGCGAACCGTGGACCACCTGTCCGGGTACCGCGGGGCGCGGCCGGTCCGGGTCGGGAATGGTGCCTGGAACCAGCAGCAGCACGACGTCTGGGGGATGATTCTCGACGCCCTGGCTGTCCAGTTCCGCAACGGAGCCTCCCAGATCGTGGCGCCGGTGTGGGAAGGGCTCGCCGGGTTCGTGGACGCCGCCCTGCAGCACTGGCGTGAACCCGACCAGGGGATCTGGGAAGTCCGCGGCGACCCGAAGCACTTCACCGCATCCAAGATGATGTGCTGGGTAGCGGCCTCGCGTGGTGCCGATCTCGCCGAGGAGCGCGGCGCCGACGAACGTGCCAAGCGCTGGCGGGCAGGCGCCGATGAGATAATGACCGAGATACTGGACAAAGGCCTGTCCAGCCGCGGAGTGTTCCGGCAGCACTACGAGACCGATGACCTTGACGCCGCGCTCCTGCTGCTGCCCATCATGGGGTTCCTGCCACCCGAAGACAAGCGCATCAGAGCCACCGTCCTGGCCATCGCCGACGAGCTGACCCAGGACGGCCTAGTCCTGCGTTACCGGGTCGAGGGAACAGACACCGGGTTCGAAGGCAAGGAAGGGACGTTCACCATCTGCTCCTTCTGGCTCGTAAGCGCGCTGGCCATGATCGGCGAAACCGAACGCGCGCTTGCCCTGTGCCAGAAGCTGCTGTCGTTCGCCGGGCCGCTGCAACTCTACGCGGAGGAGATTGACGTCACGACCGGCCTGCATCTCGGCAATTTCCCGCAGGCATTCACCCACCTGGCCCTGATCGAGGCCGTGTCGCTGCTCATCCAATCCGAGCACGAAACCAATAAGCCTGCCTCCTTCGGGTAAACGGGGAGCACGAGAAATGCGTCATGGATAGCGATTTCCCAGAGCCGCTGCGCCACTTCCTGGCTCAGCTAGATGAGCTGCGTTCCGCCAGCATCCCCGATATGGACCGGGTGGGGCGGCTCTTGACGGAGCTGGCCGCCGACGAGGAGTATTTCGGTCCGCTGATCGCTGAGATGCCCTCTGAGTCGCCCGGGGGGAAGTGGCTGGCCAAGCCCGAACGGGGTCCCCGGCTGGTACTGTTCCACCGGCCACAGGGGGTGATGGCCTACACCCATTCCCACCATTGCTGGGTGGCCATTGCCCCGGTCCGCGGCGTGGAGACCCATCAGCGGTGGGACGCAGTTCGCCATGACGACGGCCGCGCCGAACTCCGCCTTGCAGACGACCGCGCCATGCGCTGCGGTGACGTCGCGACGCTGATACCGCCCGGCGACATCCACAACCACGGCCATGTCCTCGGCACGGGTCCCAGCCCTTACTCGCTCATCCTCCTGGGCGACGACATGTACCTCTTTGAACGGGAAGAGTACGATCCCGGGCAGGGGGCATGGCGGAAGCTTGCGCCCGGTGATCCAGGCCGGTCACACCGCTGATCTCTCGGCCGCACTCGTACGGGGAGCAACCTCCCGCTAACCATGTTCCCGGCTTGGAAGAAACTCCGGATCAGCAGCCCGCTGGTGAGGTGAATCCGGTCGCGGCCACGGTGCCGGGAGTCATATACCGGCCATCGGCTCATCCGCGCCGGGCGACGCGGCTCAGCCACCTGGACGCACCGGCGCGGGCTGGGGGAGAGGCGGGCGGCGCGGCCGGCTCCGGCGTGGTTTCGGGGGGCGGGGCTGGCGGCTGGAATTCCTGGCGGCTGACGCGCCGGCGGAACACGTAGTAGGTCCAGGTCTGGTAGGCGAGGACCACGGGCAGGAGGATGACGACGACGACGGTCATCACCTTGAGTGAGTACCCTCCGGAGGCTGTGTTGTGCACGGTGAGGTTGTACGCCGGGTTGGTGGAGGAGACCATCACGTTGGGGTAGAGGTCAACGAAGATCGCCAGGATGCACGATGCGATGGTGACGGTGGTGGCGGCGAAGGCGAAGCCCTCGCGGTGCTCGTAGACCAGCCAGATGGCGGCGAGGACGGCGAGCACGGCGAGCAGCTCGATCACGTTGAGGAAGAACGTGGTGCCGGCCGTCACGTGCGTCCAGATGATGAAGCCGACGACGGCGGCGCCGGTGAAGGGGGCCACGCGGCGGGCCACCTGCCAGGACCGCTCGCGCATGTCGCCGGTGGTCTTCAGGCACAAGAACGTCGCGCCGTGCAGCAGGCAGACCAGTACCAGGGTGACCCCGGTCCACAGGGCGTAGGGCTGGAGCAGGTCCCAGAAGGAGCCGGTGTAGTCCTGGGCCGAGTTGATGGGCAGTCCGTGCAGCAATCCGGCCAGGGCCACGCCGATCAGCAGCGGGGCCAGCAGGCTGCCCGTGGTCAGCAGCACGTCCCAGGTGCGGCGCCAGCGTGCCGCGTCGCGTTTTCCGCGGTACTCGAAGGCCACGCCGCGGACGATCAGGGACGCCAGCAGCAGGACCAGCGCGAGGTTGTAGGCCGAGAACATCGTCGCGTACCAGCCCGGGAACGCGGCGAACATGCCGGCCCCGGCCACGATCAGCCAGACCTCGTTGCCGTCCCACAGCGGCCCGATCGTGTTGATGGCCGCCCGGCGGCCGGCCTCGTCGGTGCCGACCAGGCTGTGCAGCATGCCGACGCCGAAGTCGAACCCCTCGAGGATGAAAAAGCCGGTCCACAAGATGGCGATGATGATGTACCAGAACGGGATGAGACCCATCGTGACCCCTAGTACAGGACGGCCGGCACTGGCGCGTCTGCGTCGGCTTCGGTGCGGGGGGGCGGGAGCTGTTCGCGGGAGTACCGCAGCATCAAGAGCAGGTCGACGGTGGCGAGGGTGCCGTACAGCAGGACGAAGGCGATCAGGCTGATCCACAGCGTGGTGGTGCTGACGGTCGGCGAGATCCCGTTCTTGGTCAGCATGATGCCTTGCACGATCCACGGCTGCCGGCCGCTTTCGGTCAGGAACCAGCCCGCGGTGTTCATCAGGAACGGCAGCACCGCCCCCCACACCGCCACCCAGAGGAACACCCGGGAGTTGGCGAGTTTCTTGCGGCGCAACAGCCACAGCCCCCACACCGATATCAGCAGGACCAGGACCCCCAGGTAGGCCATCGCGCGCATCGCCCAGTACTGGATGAACACGTTCGGCACGTAGTAACCCGGGCCGTACTGTTTGGTGTACTGCTGCTGCAGCGGGTTCAGCCCGACGACCTGGCCGTTCCAGTGGTTGGTGGCCAGCAGCGACAGCAGGTGCGGGATCGCGATGATTTCGGTCGGGGTCTGGTCGTTGTTGCCGCCGCCGATCTGGAACAGCGAGAACGAGCACGGCTGGCAGGTGGTCCACTGCGCTTCGGCCGCCGCGATCTTCATCGGCTGGTACCTGGCCTCGATCACGCCCAGCTCATCGCCCACCAGCATGGTGAACAAGATCGCCGGGATCAGCACGACCAGCGCGAGCCGCGCGGACCGGGTGAACACCTCGCGGTCCCCGCCGTGCCGCAGCTGCCACGCCGAGATGGCCAGCATGACCACGGCGCCGGTGACCAGCGACGCGAACAGCACCTTGGCGTATCCCCAGACGAATACCGGGTTGGTGAACAGCGCCCAGATGTCGTTCAGCTGCGGCTTCCCGTGCACCATGGCGTAGCCGACCGGGTGCTGCATCCAGGAGTTGGCCGCCAAGATGAACGCCGCCGACAGCATGGAGCCGAACGAGACCGCCCAGATCGTCAGCAGGTGCAGCCGCCGCGGCAGCTTGTCCCAGCCGAACAGCCACAGCCCCAGGAAGGTCGACTCCAGGAAGAACGCGGCCAGCCCTTCCATCGCCAGCGGCGCGCCGAAGATGTTTCCGACCAGCCGCGAGTACGCCCCCCAGTTCATCCCGAACTGGAACTCCTGGACGATGCCGGTCACCACGCCGATCGCCACGTTGATCACCAGCAGAACGCCGAAGAACCGGGTCAGCCGCAGGTAATCATCACGCCCGCTGCGGTACCACGCCGTTTGCAGCAACGCGGTCAGGAACGCCAGCCCGATCGTGATCGGGACGAAGAAGAAATGATTGATCGTCACAAACGCGAACTCCACCCGCGCCAAGTCGACATTCGTCATCGGCTGCCTCCGACTGCGGTCACCTGGTCAACCCGGATTGGGAACCGTCGGGTCGCGGTCTGATGCACCCATGATTCGGGTCCACGCGGCACCGGACCTCATCCGCGCCGGGTGGTCCTAGTCGCGCCGGCGCCGTCTTGCCTGCTCTGGTCCGTCTTGCCTGCTCTGGTGCGGCTCCAATCACCCGGGCCGGGGGAGGCATGCGGAGACGACGGAGGTGAGCATGCCCTCGTGACCTATGACTCCAGCAGCAGCGGCGTCACGATCTCGTCAGGCTGCGTGGCGCGCTCGAGGGCATCGCGATGAGCCTGCGCCGGGGTCAGTCGCGGGCCCTGCGCGGAATCGAACGAGACCGGGCGAACTCCGATCCGGGCCGGACTCTCGCCGGGCGAATGAGGGTCTGGTGCGCCCAGAACCGGAACGATCCGTGACGACCAACCAGGTCCTGCTCGGAGTGGGTCTCATTCTTGCCCTCGCGGTCGGCTCGCAGGTCATCGCCAGCCGCCTCCGGATTCCGGCGCTAATCATCCTGCTGCCTGCTGGCTTCATTGCGGGCGCGATCACCACTGATGTCAACCCCCAGGACCTACTAGGGGCCGCGTTCCAGCCGCTGGTGTCGTTGGCGGTGGCGGTCATCCTCTACGACGCGGGCATGTCGCTGGACCTGCGGAAGCTGCGCGGGCACACCCGGCGCGTCGTGATCAGGCTGATCGCGATAGGCGTGCCCGTCACCATGGTCCTGGCGGCTGTGTTCGCCGGACTGCTGCTGGGCATGTCCAGCAAGGCGGCCCTGATGCTCGGGGCGATCCTGGTGGTGTCCGGCCCGACGGTCGTGGGCCCGCTGCTGCTTTTCATCCGACCCACCGAACGGCTGCAGCGGGTGCTCTCCTGGGAGGGATCACTGATCGATCCGGTGGGCGGCATCCTCGGCGCCGTCGTTTTCCACGCTGTAGTGGCGAGCACACGCAAGGGACCCGGCTACCAGCTGGCACAATTCCTGGCGGGCATCGGCGTCGGCCTGGCGGGCGGCATCGCCGGCACCGCCTTGCTGTGGCTCTTGCTGCGAAAACTCCAGCTCGGCGAGGTGCTCGGCACCACCGCCCAACTGGCCTCGGTGGTCGCCGTGGCCGCCGGATGCGACATGATCCGCGAGGACTCCGGGCTCATCTCCGCCATTGTCATGGGGCTGGCCGTGGCCAACCTGCGCGGCTTCGACGTTCCCGCGCGGCGGCCATTCTTCGAGACCCTGGTGCAGCTGATCATCGGCGTGCTCTTCATCGCCATTTCGGCCACCGTCACCCCGGCGTCGCTGCGCCATCTCGTGCTGCCAGCGCTGGCGCTGATCGCTGTCCTGGTCGTGCTCGCCCGGCCGCTTGTGGCCCTGCTGGCGACGGTCCGGACCGACCTGACGACGGGGGAGCGCCTGTTCATCGGGTGGATGGCCCCGCGCGGCATCATCGCGGCGGCCACCGCATCGACGTTCTCCGCCGGGCTCGTTGCCCAGCACATCCAGGGCGCATCCAAGATCCTGCCGGTCACATTCCTTGTCATCGTTGTCACCGTGGCGCTATACGGCCTGACGGCCGTGCCGGTGGCCAGGCGGGTCGGCGTCACGCGCCCGGCTCGCACCCGGCCGCTATTGGTAGGAGGAGAGGACTGGGTCGTGGACCTGGGACAAGCCCTGCGGTCGCTGGGCCTTGAGGTCCTCATGTGGGCCGGGTTCGACGAGCAACGGCAGCGGATCAAAGCAGTCGGCCTGGAGCTGGCACCCGGTGAACTGCTGGCCGCGGCCACTGGCCGTGGCGCCCAACTCGAGGGCATCACCGCGCTGCTGCTGCTCACCGGCGAGGACGACTTCAACGCACTCGGGTCGATTGTGCTGCAAGGCAGCCTTGAGGGGCCGGTCTACCGGCTCGGGGCCCGGCTGCCCAGCCACGGCGTGGTCGCTCCCTACACTGGCGGCGAGATCCTGTTCGCTCCCCAGCTGACGAGATACGAGGTCGGCCGCCGCTATTCCGACGGTGCGCGGATCTGTACCCAGGCCGCCAGCGACGGGATCCCAGTCGGCGGTGACCTGCTGTTCCTGGTCCGGGCCGACGGCAGACTCGACCCCGTCACCCAGGTCGGCCCGCCGGAACCGCAAGCCGGAGACACCATGGTCCTGCTCAGGCCGCCGACGGGCGGTTCGTGATGCTGCACGTTCGCGTGGTGAGCCCGGCCGCCCTCACCGAGCGGCTGGCCGACCGGCTCGGCGTTGCCCCGGGGGTGCAGAACGTAATGGTACAGGCCGGAGCCGCGCGTCGGCCGGATGGCGACGCGGTCCAGTTCGACGTGCGCGATGGCACCGCCAATCCCGTGTTCAAGGCCCTGCGCGAGCTTGGCCTCGATCGTGACAGGGTGATCTGCGTCGAGCGGGTGGATGCCACGCTCACCGGCCAGGCGGTCGCGGCCGCAGACCGCGGCGTACTGAGGCAGGAGACTGCCCCGATATGGGAAATGGTCGACGCGGTCATCCGTCAAGGCGAGGCATACGCGCCGAGTTTCTACGCCCTGCTGACGGTGGCCGGCCTCATCGGCGCCGTGGGCATCCTCACCAACTCGCAGATCCTCATCGTGGGCGCCATGGTGGTCGGCCCTGAGTACAACGCGATCATTGGCGTCGCGCTCGGCACCACCAAGCGGAATCGGGCCGAGGTGGGGGATGGTTTGCTCGCCCTATGCTGGGGGTTCCTGGCCGCCATCGCGGTGACCCTGCTGTTCGGCCTCGCGGTCCGCGCGTCGGGCAAGACCCCGGTCCCGTTCCTGCACGGCGTGCGGCCCGTCGCGGACCTCATCAATACGCCCAACGTCTTTTCTGTCATCGTGGCCGTGCTGGCCGGTGTCGTGGGCGTCGTGTCCCTGACCGAGTCCCGGGCCAACGCACTCATCGGCGTGTTCATCTCCGTTACCACCATCCCGGCCGCCGCCTCGGTGGGCCTGTCGATCGCGTACTCGAGCTGGGGCGAAGCCTGGGGATCCATGGTCCAACTGCTGCTCAATGTCATCCTCCTCATCGTGGTGGGCGCGGTCGGCCTCAGCAGCCAGCGCGCGATCTGGCGTCGGCGCTCGCCCTGACTGCGATCACCTCCAGCGGGTGATGACCTGCAGGCCCGGCGCTTCCACGATGGGTTCGTGACCATCGCCAGGGCCCGGCACATGGCCCCCGGATCAATCGTGGCGCACGTTTCCCAGGACCATTCGCCGCGGGTGACGCGATACCTGCGGGCAAACGCCATCGTTGACTCAGCCGCGCGGTGCGGCCTCTCGTCCGCATTGGACGGAAAGGACCCTGATCATGAACATGCCAGCCAAGGTAGATGTCGACGAAGCCACAATAGAGATGCTGGGTGCATTGACCCTGGGCGATCCTGACCTCCTGGCCGCGGGCCTGGAGGTGCGTGCGGAATTCCAGGCAAAAAGCGGTCTCGACGCACGTAGTTATGCTCTGGTCAAGCTGGCCGCCATCATGGCGCTGGATGCCCCCCCGGCCTCGTACCTCTGGCAGGTAGCCAACGCCATAGACGCCGGCGCTACGCCGGAGGACCTGGTAGGCGTACTGATCGCTATCGCGCCCCAGATCGGCGGGCCGAAGCTGGTGGCAGCGGCACCTGAGCTCATGGTCGCTCTCGGCCTGTCGCTGCCCAATGGACAGTAATACCCAGCCGGTTACAGCGACAACAAGGAGGCAGTGATGTTCCGTAGGCGACGCCCATTGCTGCGCGCGGCCGTGGTGGGCGGTGGCGCGTACATGGCGGGCAAGCATGTTGCCCGGAGCTCGGCGGCACAGCAGCAAACAGAAGAGGAGCAGAACGAGCGCCTCAGCGATCTCGAACAGCAGCAGGCGCCATCTCAGCCGCCGCCGGCCCCGGCCGGGACGCCAGCCCCGGCAGCATCGTCACCCATGATTGACGAGCTGAACCAGCTGGCGGCGCTGCATCAGCAGGGCGTTCTGACCGACGACGAATTCGCTGCCGCCAAGGCCAAGCTGATAGGTACCTGAGCCGGAGTCCGTTTGGGTCTCCGTTCGGCCGGCGCCCCTCCTCTGGTGCGCCGGCCTGGTGCAGTCGGAGGTAGCAGGGGTCATGCGTGCCATTCGCCCGGCCGTGACAGCTGCCGGCCGCTGGCTGCGTTCGGTCCGGCCGGAGCGCGCCCACCTGCGCGCGGACCTGGTCGCCGGGCTGCCCGGTGCGATCAGCCGCGTGCCCGACGGAATGGCGGCCGCGGTCCTGGCCGGAGTGAATCCGGTGCAGGGGCTCTATGCGAGCTTCGCCGGGCCCATCGTGGGCGGGCTCAGCTCGAACACCCGGATGATGGTGATCTCGACGACCTCGGCTGCCGCGCTGGCGGCAGGCTCGGCGCTGGAGAGCGTGCCGCCGGACCGGCGGCCAGCGGCCATCCCGCTGCTGGTGATCTTGGTCGGTATCGCCTTGGTGGCCGCGGGTATCGTCCGCCTCGGCCGCTATACCAGGTTCGTCTCGTACTCGGTGATGATCGGGTTCCTCACCGGTATCTCGGTCAATATCGTCTGCAGCCAGATCGCCGATCTCACCGGGGCTCAGGCACACGGCGACTTTCCGCTGGCCAAGGCTATCGACGTGCTCATCCACCCGAGCGCCATCGATCTGGCGTCCCTGCTCGCCGGGCTGAGCGCGCTCGCGATCCTGGTCGTGCTGGCGCGGACCCGCCTGTCCGTGATCAGTTCGCTGATCGCCCTGGTGATACCCACCCTCGTGGTGATATTCGCGGGCGCAATCCAGGTGGCCAGGGTCGGCGACCAGGGGGACATCCCCCGGGGTATCCCGCTTCCGCAATTGCCTGACCCGAGGTTTCTGTCGTTCAGTATGGTTACCGGCGCGCTGGCGATCGCGGCCATCATCATCGTGCAGGGCGCCGGGGTCGCGGAAGCCGCGCCTAATCCCGGCAACGCGCGACCGAATCCGAACCAGGACATCATCGCGCAAGGGGCAGGAAACCTGGCCGCGGGTTTCTTCCGTGGCATCGCAGTGGGGGGCTCCGTCGGTCAGACTGCGCTCAACGTGACCGTCGGCGCCCGGTCCCGCTGGGCGGCGATCTGGTCCGGCGTCTGGATGCTGATCATCCTCGCCGCCTTCTCCGGGCTCGTCGCGAAGCTCGCGGTTCCGCCCCTCGGCGCGATCCTGATCTTCGCCGCCATCGGCTCACTGCGGCCGGGCGAGGTCGCCACCATCCTGCGCACCGGGCGTGTCTCGCAAGTCGTCGTCATCACGACGTTCGCCGCCACGCTGTTCCTGCCGGTCGCCGCGGCGGTCGGCATCGGGGTGGCCCTGTCCCTGCTGCTGCAGCTCAACCAGGAGGCCATGGATCTCGCCGTGGTCGAGCTCATCCCCAGAGACGACGGACGCTTCGAGGAGCGGAAGCCGCCAGCCGTCCTGACCAGCTTTCACGTCACGGTCCTGGACGTCTACGGCAGCTTGCTCTACGCGGGCGCGCGCACTCTGCAGGCCCGCCTGCCCGCGCCGGGCGACGCGCGCTCGCCCGTGGTCGTGTTGCGGCTGAGACGCCGTACCTCCCTTGGCTCTACTTTCGTCAAGGTGGTAGCCGACTATGCTGACCAGCTCGTCGACTCTGGCGGTCGGCTCTACCTGAGCGGCCTCGATCCGAGCCTTACCGAACAGCTCCGCCGCACCGGACACGTCGACGGCCCGGTCCGCGCCTTCGAGGCCACCCCGGTCGTCGGCGAGTCGACCCAGGCGGCTTACCTGGATGCTGAGGCATGGCTCGTCAAGGTACGCGGCGAACGATCGTAAAGCCGGGCCAGTGCTGGTTCTCGCCTACGGGGCTGCGTCGCCGGGCGGACCTTGACCCTCGGTCACCTGGCGCCCGGAGACCAGCTTGGCGCTCATCTTGACCGTCTTAACCGCCCCCGTCGCGCCTGCCTGCAGCGTTAGCCCGACAGCGAGCAGGATGACGCCGAGAATGAAGAGCGTGTTCGAACCGAGCAAAAGCAGCCCGAGGCGGCCCAGGGCGTAGGGCGGTGTGCAGATTATCGCTCCGATCGCCCCGCCCACCGCGGTGGCGGCCAGCTTGTCACGTTTCGGATTGTCGGTCTTAATGCCGATGAGCCGGGCCGGCACGGCTACATAGCAGATCATCATGACGCCGACGACGATGCTGAGGGAAAGCCCGAACCAGAACTCTCCCCAGCGGGTGACGACCACCGTCGACAGGCCGAGCAGGATGCCCACGATCCCGCCCGATCCCAGGACGACGGGCAGGTGAGAGCGTGTCTGGGTGAACGCGGGCCGGATCTGCGGCCGGCCAGGCTGGACGATGGCGAAGGCGAACACGGCGTTCAGGTAGAAGCTCGCCGCGGTCACCGCAGCCACGGCGATCACTATCGGGATGACGATCGCAGGCCCCATCAGGACATGAAACGACTTGCCGTGCAGCACATGAGCTTTCAGGTCGACCATGGCGGCCCAGATCCACATCGCCGGCAGCACCTGGATCAGCGTGAGCCGCCAGTTGGTGAGCAGCAGCTTTACTCCGTCGAAGAGCATCGCGAAGGCGCCGACGATGAGGGCGAGGGGAGCGAGCCACGGGCGGGAGCGGCTCAGCCTCATGATCATCTCGTCCACGACCGTCCGGTCGCTGTCCCTGACCGCCTGGATAAACCGCTCGACCTGCGTCCGCCTGAGATGCCGCCCCCGCGGGGACGACCCGCCGCCCGCCCCAGGCGGCGCGGGCTGGCCGGAGGCATCGCCTGACGATGATGCCGCTAGCCGTTCAGGCGCATTCCCTTCCATTGCCACTGTGGGATGCCCTTCACGAAGCAGTCGCGCGCTGAGCGGATGAGGGATCCGGTCGGCGGAAGGAGACACCATGCGAGCCCGGTATCGCCTCTCCGGAGTCCGACCATAACCCTGGCCACGGGGGAGAGCGCCTCATCCGGAGCGGGTGAGGCGGTGGCTGGCCTGCGGCGGCATTGTCGAAGGCACAGCGTCTCGCAGCCGGAGGGGAGCCGATCATGACTGAGCGGACAGCCGAGGCTCCGCCCCGGCCAGCGGTCCGGTACCAGCTCGATTCTGGAGTGAGCGGGCTGACACCCGCGGAGCGGGTTGCCAGGGGCAAGGCCATGCGGGCCGAGGTACCACGAGAGAGCCATGAGACGTTCGACCCGCCAGCGGACCGGGCCGACCCGATCGCCTTGCTGGAAGAGCAGGCGCGGTCGCGCGTTCCCGAGCTGGTGCCGGTCCGGTGGGGCCGGATGGTGGTGTCCCCGTTCACCTTCTACCGCGGCGCAGCGCTGCCGATGGCCAGCGATCTGGCTACCACTCCGGTCTCCGGGCTCGCGGTGCAGGCATGCGGCGACGCGCACCTGTCCAACTTCGGCGTCTTCGGCTCGGCCGAGCGCCGGCTGGTGTTCGACGTCAACGACTTCGACGAGACGCTGCCCGGGCCCTGGGAATGGGACGTCAAGCGGCTGGCGGCCAGCCTGGAAGTCGCGGCGCGCGGCAACGGCTTTTCCGGTAAGCAGCGCCGCGACGTCGTCATGGCCGCCGTCGCCAGCTACCGGCAGGCGATGCGTACGTTCGCCGAGATGACGAACCTGGACGTCTGGTACGCGCGCGCCGACATGGACGAGCTCCGTGCGCAGTTCGACTCTCAGCTCCAAGCGCGGCAGCGCAAGATGCTGGACAAGGGGCTGGCCAAGGCGCGGACCAGGGACAGCATGCAGGAAGTGGCCAAGCTCACCCGCATGGTGGACGGGCGGCCGCGGATCATCTCCGACCCGCCGCTGCTGGTGCCCATCGATGAACTGATGCCCAGCGGGACGGACAACGCGAGCATCGAGGCGTCATACAGCGGCATCGTCGCCAAGTACCAGCGCACGCTCGAGACCGACCGCCGGTACTTGCTTGACCAGTACCAGTACTGCGACCTGGCCAGGAAGGTCGTCGGCGTCGGCAGTGTCGGGACGCGCTGCTGGATCGTCCTGATGCTCGGCCGCGACGAGTCCGATCCGCTGTTCTTGCAGGTAAAGGAGGCAGAGGCATCGGTGCTCAGCCGCTTCGTCGGCGTCAGCAAGCACAAGAACCAGGGCCAGCGGGTGGTGGCGGGCCAGCGGCTGATGCAGGCGAGCAGTGACATCTTCCTGGGCTGGCACCACGTCGAGGCCGGGCTGGACGGTCAGCCCAGGGACTTTTACGTCCGCCAGCTGCGCGACTGGAAATACTCCGTTGAGATCGAGACCTTGCTGCCGGCCGGGCTGCGGATGTACGCCACGCTCTGCGGCTGGACGCTCGCCCGGGCGCACGCCCGCTCCGGGGACCGGATAGCCATCGCCGCCTACCTCGGCGGCTCGGACGTCTTTGACCGGGCCGTGACCAGGTTCGCCGCCGCTTACGCCGATCAGAACGAGCGTGACTACCAGTCTCTCGTCGAAGCCATAGCATCCGGGCGGGTAACCGCAGAGCGCGACGCGTGACGTTGGGGCACCCTGACTTCGGGGCGGAGGAGGCGTGGTACTCGACCTGCTGCTTATCGGGCTCGGGATTACCCTGGAGCCGTTTCCGCTGACGGCCTTCATCCTGATGCTGAGTGCCGAGAAGGGCACGCTGAAGGGGCTGGCGTTTCTTCTGGGCTGGCTGGCTTGCCTGGTCGCCGTGATCGCCGCGGTGATCCTGACGACCGGAAACAGCCCGCCCAAGCCTCAGACCGCGCCGTCGACCGCCGTCCTGGCCGTCAAGCTCGCGCTGGGCGTGGTGCTGATACTGCTCGCTATGCGCCAGCGGCGCCGGATGGGCCGTCCCCGCAAGCCGCCGGCCTGGATGGCCAGCATGGACCGGCTCTCGCTGTGGTCCGCGGCCGGGCTCGCCGCGTTCCTGCAGCCCTGGGCGCTGGTAGCGGCCGGCGCCACCACGGTCGCCGGGGCCAAGCTCGCCACCGTGGGCAGCTACCTGGCGCTGGTGTTCTTCTGCCTGCTCGCCACCGGCAGCTTCCTGTACCTCGAGCTGTACGCCACCTTCGCGCCCGCCAAGGCCGGCGCCCGGCTGACGCGGCTGCGGGCATGGCTGGACTCTCACCAGGATCAGGTCATCATCGCCGTGTTCCTGCTGCTCGGACTCTGGCTGACCGGTAAGAGCATCTACCTGCTGGTCACCTGACGGTGACCAGTACTACACCGCCTGCGCGACCAGACCCTGGCCGGTCACCCAAGGTTGGCGAGAGCCGCTGGCCGATGGCGCTGGCGGTGCTGGCGGCCGGCGGCCTGCGTGCGGCCCTGCCGCCCCAGCTCAGGAGCGGCGATGCCCGCTGGCTCTTCATCGTGGTCGTCGTCGGGCTCCTTGTCGTCCTCATCCTCGGCGACCCCGGGCGCATCGACCGCGACTCCGCCTCGCTCCGGCTGCTGACCGGGACGCTGATCGGCCTGATCTCCGCCGTGAACGCCGTCGCCGCGGTGCGCCTGGTGGCCGGGATCATCGGCGCGGTCAAGTTCAGCACCGACGCGAACGTCCTGCTGGCCAGCGGCGGCGCGATCTGGCTCAGCAACGTGATCGCCTTCGGCCTGTGGTACTGGGATCTCGACCGCGGCGGCGCGGCGGCCCGCGCACGCGGAGCCGGCAGTCAGCCCGCCTTCGTCTTTCCGGAAATGACCAACGCCCAGTACGTGGGGCCTGACTGGTATCCGAAGTTCATGGACTACTTCCATCTCTCGTTCGCTACCGCCACGGCGTTCAGCCCGACGGACGTATCGGCGATCAGGCCCTGGGCGAAGCTCATGATGATGACCGAGGAAGCCATCTCGCTGGTGGTCGCGATTCTCGTGGTCTCCAGGGCCGTGAACATCTTGAAATAGCCGCGGAGATCGGAAATCTCATCCGTCATGAGTGGGGCACAGGAACCGGTTAAGCGCGACGGTGGAATCTGGCCACTTGAATTCAACCTGCTGGGGGCCATCGTGACATCGTCGTACTACGAGATCCGCGTAGCCGGTGTTCTGCCGCCCGAGATTCTGCTCGACTTCGACCGCCTCAATGCCGCGGTCGAGCCGGTCGGCACCATCGTGCACGGGCGGCTCCGGGACCAGGCCGCGCTGCAGGGTCTGCTGGCCCGGCTGGAGACCTTCGGCATCCAGATTCTGGAGGTGCGCCGCCGCTACGAGAATGATCCGCCGGCCGACGACGGCCGATCGTGATTCATGGTGATGATCACGTCGCTGGCCGCCGCGCTCGGGTTGCTGATGATCCTGCTGAAGGACGTTGTTCTCATCCATCTGCACTGATGCGTCGGCCATCCGTACCGGCGTGGCGATCGAGTACGAAGCGCCCGGAGTTCACCAGGCAAGAGGCGATGACGGCGAGGGCCGTGGCCATCTGGCCACGGCCCTCGGAATGGCGACTACGGGCTTCAGGATCTAAGCCATCGCCGCGACTGGCCGCTACCGGCGGCGGGAGACGCGGCGTGCGGTACGCCGTCCGGTGCGTCGCGCTACTCTACGTGATCCGAACATCTGAGCCTCCTCGTGTGGGGTTATCTCATGGTTTGCCCGGCGCGGCCGAGGACGTCTCGAGTTCGTGCAGTTCCTTCGCCTCTTCCGCGGCCATGAGCCCGATCCCCACCAGGTCGAGCGGGCTGATGAAGCCGTCGCTGATGCGGAAGCCACCAGCACGGACCACGGCATCGCGAATCGGCACTGCCCAGTGGTGCTCGATCAAAAGCAGTGCCGCCGCCGAGTCGTTCGGGATGTCTTCCAGTACATCCCACGCTTCTTCCTCGGTAAACACGTGCACGCCGCCATCGGCGGCCACCTCCTCCGCGCCCGCGACCGCGCCCGCCTCGATGCCCTCTTCACCCTCGATGCCCAGGCCGATCAGCGCGCCGATCTTGGTGCCGTATTCGATCGCCTCAGACTCGGACAGGTTGCTGAGGTGTTCCACCGCCAGCTCGCCGTCGGCGTCCTTGTAGACGGCCAGCGAGTCAATCACCCGCACCGTGTCGCTTTCCCTGAGCCGCTCCAGTTCAGCGATGATCTCGCCGTGGAAGTCGGGATGCCGAAATCCCAGCACGATCAGCTGTACGGGCCCGATTGCCATAATCCTGCCTCCAGGTGACGTGAATCCGATCTGGATAAACCCCTATCCGCAGCATCTGACCGGAACGGGCTGGCGTGCATCACCCCGTGCGGGTGAGGCGTCCCATCGCGGACGTGGTGGCGCCGCGGGATCATCCCTGCGGGGCGATGCCGGCCGGCTGTCCAGAACAGATGATGGAGGCCGAGCTGCCACTGACCGCCAGGCCGGCTAGCGCGGGCTTAGCAGCACCACGACGGAGCGAGGGCCGACGGTGACGTGATCGCCGGCGTAGCGTGCCGCCGCGGACCCAGCCGGGGACGCTGGATCAAAGGTGTCCATCTCGACCCGCCAGCCCGCCTCGGGCCTGGTGGCGGGCAGCAGGAATTCGAGCGGCTCCCACCATGCGTTCACCAGGACCAGGAAGTCGTCGTCGAGCAACCACGTGCCGTCGGCGGCCCGGTCGGGGTCGTCGGATCCGTCCAGGTAGAGCGCGATCGCCAGGGCGTTCGGGTCTGACCAGCTGGCAGCGGTCATCTCGGTGCCCGCCGGGGTAAACCAGCGCAGCTCGGCCGCTTCGGCGCCGGCCAGGAACCGGTTGCGGCGCAACACCGGGTGCGCCCGGCGCAACCCGATCAGCCGCCTGGTGAAATCCAGCAGGCCAGTGTCGGGCCGCGACCAGTCGAACCAGGTGATCTCGTTGTCCTGGCAGTAGGCGTTGTTGTTGCCCTGCTGGGTGCGGCCCATCTCGTCGCCGCCGAGCAGCATCGGGATGCCGAAAGATAGCAGCAAGGTGGTGAGCATCGCCCGGGACTGCCGTGCTCGCAGGGCCAGCACGGCGGCGTCGTCGGTCGGTCCTTCCGCGCCGCAGTTCCACGAGCGGTTGTCGTCGGTCCCGTCGTGGTTGGCTTCCCCGTTGGCCTCGTTGTGCTTGGCGTCGTAGGAGACCAGGTCGTGCAGGGTGAAACCGTCGTGCACGGTGATCAGGTTCACCGATGCGGTCGGGCGGCGGCGCGCGCGGGCGTACATGTCCGACGACCCGCAGAACCGGGCCGCGAACTGGCCGAGGCCGACCGGATGGCTGCGCCAGAAGTCGCGCATGGTGTCGCGGTACTTTCCGTTCCATTCCCGCCAGACCGGCGGGAACCGGCCGAGGTCGTAGCTGTCCATCTGCCCGACGTCCCATGGTTCGGCGATCAGCTTCGCGCGCGACACCACGGGGTCCTGGGAGACCAGGTCGAAGAAGGCCGAACGCATCTCGAACTCGCCCTCCTGCCGGGCGAGGGCCGGAGCCAGGTCGAACCGGAAGCCGTTGACGTGCATGTCCGTCAGCCAGTAGCGCAGCGAATCCATGATCAGCTGCAGTGTGACGGGGTCACCTGCGTTGAGTGAATTGCCGCAGCCGGTCGTGTCGATGTAGTGGCGCGGGTCGCTGCCGTCCAGGCGGTAGTACGCGGGGTTGTCCAGGCCCCGGTAGCAGAGGGTCGGGCCGAGATCATTGCCCTCCGCCGTGTGGTTGAACACCACGTCGAGCAGCACCTCGATCCCGGCCGCGTGCAGCGCGTCCACCATCGCCTTGAACTCGGTGACCTGGCCGTGGGGGTGCCCGGCCCGGACCGCGGCCGAATAAGCCTGGCTGGGTGCGAAGTACCCGATCGTGTTGTATCCCCAGTAGTTCGTGAGCCCTCGCTGCACCAGGAACGCCTCGGGGATGCTCTCGTGCACCGGCAGCAGTTCGACGGCGGTCACGCCGAGGTCGACGAGATGCGCGATGGCCGCTTCGTGGCCCAGGCCGGCGAAGGTCCCGCGCAGCTCAGCCGGAATCCCGGGATGGCGCATGGTGAAGCCCTTGACGTGCACCTCGTAGATGACCGTGTCTGCGTAGGAGTGAATCCAGTTCGCCCTGTCCAGCCGTCGGACTGGCTCACCGGCCACCACCAGGCTGCGCGGCACGCTGGCCGCGGAGTCCGCGTCGCTCGGCGCGTCCTGGTTGCCGGCCGAGTATCCAAGCACCGCCGGGCCGAACGCGACGGTCCCGCTCAGGGCCCGCGCATAGGGGTCAAGCAGCAGCTTGGCCGGATTACAGCGCACCCCCCGGGCCGGAGCGTAGGGACCCGTCGCCCGGTATCCGTACGCCTGCCCCGCCGTGACTCCCGGCACGAAGGCATGCCAGACGCCGGCGTCGTAGTCCCGCATGGGAATCCGCGTCTCGGTGCCTGCCCGGTCGAACAGGCAGAGCATCATTCCGTCGGCGGCACCGGAGGCTACGGCGAAATTCGTCCCGGTGGGGGAGACCGTCGCCCCCAGCGGGAAGTGGCTACCGGGCAGCGTCTCGATGGCCATCATGGCGGTAGCGGTCATGGCGTGACCTCCCGTTCGATGAGCCGTACTATGTCGCCGACCGAGCTGACCTCGCCGTGGCGGCGGCGGATGATGTCAGCGATCACCCCGGTCCAGCCGGTCTGGTGGAACGCGCCGATGGCGGCGCCGTTGTCGCCGTGGAAGTACTCGCTGAAGATCAGGTTGTCGTGCCAGGCGGGATCGGCCTGCAGCCGTTCGGTCCCGCCGAAGCAGGGCCGCCGCCCGTCCGGCCCGCGGGTGAAGATCGAGATGAGCCGGTCCTGCAGGTCCGCCGCCACCCGGTCCAGGGTCAGCTGCCGGCCGGAACCGGTCGGGTACTCGATGGTGAAGTCGTCGCCGAAGAACCGGTGGTACCGCTCCAGCACGGTGATCACCAGGTAGTTGAGCGGAAACCAGATCGGGCCGCGCCAGTTGGAGTTCCCGCCGAACATGGCCGTGCTGGACTCGGCGGGCTCGTAGTCAATGCTGGCCTGGACGCCCTCGACGTCGATCACGTAGGGATGCTCGCGGTGGTACGCGGACAGAGCACGCAGGCCGCGCGGGGACAAGAACTCCGCCTCGTCGAACAGCCTGGCCAGCAGCCGCTCCAGCCGGTCTGGGCCGGCCAGGGACAGCAGCAGCCGTTGGTCGCCCGGCTGGCCGCGCAGCACGCCGGCCTCCCGCAGCTTGTCCGGGTCGGACAGTCCCTCGAGGCTCAGGAAGTCCGCGAACTGCTTGCCCAGCACCAGCGCGTTCCGCAGGTCCTCTTCCTCTACGACCACGGCGGCCAGCGCCGGGATGATGCTCACCATAGAGCGGACCTTGACCGGCACCGACTCCCCGGATGGGGTGATGAGCCGGTCGTAGAACATCCCGTCGGCGTCGTCCCACAGGCCCTGGCCAGCCAGGGCGTCGCGGATGGCGGCGAAGTGCTCGAGGAACTTCAGCACGAGGTCCGAGGCCGGCCGCTCGCCGGACCGGTTCAGCACGGTGGCGATGGCGCCCAGGGCGATCGCGTAGAAGCCCATCCAGCCGGTGGCGTCGGACTGTTCCAGGATGCCGCCGACCGGCAGGTGCGAGCGGTCCAGGGGGCCGATGTTGTCCAGGCCGAGGAACCCGCCCTCGAACACATTGTTGCCCTGTGCGTCCTCCCGGTTCACCCACCAGGTGAAGTTGACCAGCAGCTTGTCGAAGACGCGGGACAGGAACCCGAGGTCGCGGCCGCCGTCGACGGCGAAGACCTCGAGCGCGGCCCACGCCTGCACCGGCGGGTTGACGTCGGAGAAGTCCCATTCGTAGGCCGGCAGCGCCCCGTTGGGGTGCTGGAACCATTCCCGGCACAGCAGGATCAGCTGGTACTTGGCAAACGCCGGGTCGACGTGGGCCAGCGCCACGCAGTGGAAGGCCAGGTCCCAGGCGGCGAACCAGGGGTACTCCCACTTGTCCGGCATCGACATGATGTCGAACGCGTTGAAGTTGCGCCACCGGGAGTTGCGGCCGGTCAGCCGCTGCGGCGGCGGGGTCGGCTGCCCAGGGTCGCCGTCCAGCCAGCGGCTGACGTCGTAGTAGAACAGCTGCTTGCTCCACAGCAGCCCGGCGAACGCCTGGCGCATGACCATGGCCTCGTCCTCGGTCGCCGTGCGGGGCGTCAGCTCTGCGTAGAACTCGTCGGCCTCGGCCCGGCGCTGGGTCATCACCTGATCGAACCCGGTGCCGAACGGCGGAGCCGCGGTCCCGTCCGCCGCCGCGGGGCGCAGCCGGAGCCGGAGCTCGGCCGTCTCGCCCGGCGGCACGGCGAGCTTGTACCAGAAGGCGCACTTGGTGCCGGTCCGTTCCGGGTTGACGGTGGGCGCCCCGCCGGTCACGTGGTCATTGATGCCGTCCTTCGGGTATGGCGTGACCGGCTCCGTGCCGAACAGCCGCGCCGTGTTCGTCTCGTTCTCGCAGAACAAGGCGGTGGGCGCCGTGCCGTCTGGACCGGAGTCCGCCAGCAGCTCGAGGCGGCCCAGGAACGGGTGATCGATCCCGGCCGACGTGCCGCTCGTTGCGGTCATGGCCGGCCGGGGCTCGTTCAGGTCCCAGGACCAGGTGTTACGGAACCAGGCGGTCGGAAGCACGTGCAGCGTGGCGGCGTCCGGGCCCGCGTTGGTCACCGAGATCGTCATCAGCAGGTCGTCGGGGCTGGCCTTGGCGTAGTGCACCTCGACGATCCAGTACCGGTCGCCGTCGAACGCGCCGGTGTCGAGCAGTTCGTACTCGGGCTGCCGCCGGTCACGGGCCCGGTTGGTGTCGATCAGGTCCTGGTAGGGGAACGGGCCTTGCGGGTAGTGGTAGCGCCAGCGGTTCCAGGCGTGACTGGGCACCGCGTCCAGGTACCACCAGTACTCCTTGACGTCCTCACCGTGGTTGCCCTGGGCCCCGGTCAGCCCGAACGCCCGCTCCTTCAGGATCGGGTCGCGCCCGTTCCACAGGGCCAGGCCCAGGCACAGCCGCTGTTCGACGTCGCAGAACCCGGCCAGCCCGTCCTCACCCCACCGGTAAGCGCGGGACCTGGCGTGATCATGCGGCAGGTAGTCCCAGGCCTCGCCGTCCGGGCTGTAGTCCTCGCGGACCGTACCCCACTGCCGCTCGCTGACGTAAGGGCCCCACCGGTACCACTCGCCCGCCTGGCGCAGGCCGTCCTCGAGCCTGCCGAATCCGTCCACCCGCTCGCGTTCGGTACCCATCGCCGTCCCTCTCGCTCGCCCATGCCACCACGCTGCCTTTGTAGAATCCGGCGCGCGATGACGCAATCACCCGCAACGGATGAGCGCATAGGCCGCACCGATTTGCTCCGATTCAGATGTGGACTCCAGCTTGGGCATTGACCGGCAGCTAGACAGTTTCCGTGCGGTACGCCGGGACATCGAGGCGTCCGTGCTCCCGCTCGCCACCTCGGTCGACGGGCGCCGCTTCACCTTCCAGGCCTCGCTATACAGCCTGCAACTGCAGGTCGGCAGCTACGCCGTGCTGGACGCCGGTGGCGGCGTCCCGCGTCTTGGCCAGGTCCTCGCGCTGGAGATGGACCAGCAACCGGGCGCGGAACTGACGCTGCCGCCCGCCGCCGAGGGCGCCCGGAGGCCCGGACCGAGGTCCATATCCGGTACGCGCGCGGCGAAGGCGTTATCGTCGACGGCGACCTGACGCCGTTCCACGACGCGCTGATCCGGGTAGCCACCGAGACCGAGGTACAGGCGGGGCAGCAAAGCCACGCGCAGCTGCATGCGACATTGTGGCTGGGGGATCTGGCCCTGGCCGCCGGGGTGGCCTGCCTGGCCGACGCCCGGGGCTTCAGCCGGCACACGTTCCTGTGCGGCCAGTCGGGGTCGGGCAAGACCTACTCGCTCGGGGTCATCCTGGAGCGGCTGCTGATCGAGACGGACCTGCGGGTCGTTGTGCTCGACCCGAACTCGGACTTCGTCCGGCTGGGCCAGGTTCGCTCCGGCGCCGACCCGGTCCTGGCCGAGCGCTATCGGCAGCCGGCCGCCGGGGTCGCGGTCTACTCCGCCCATGCGGACGGCGAGCGGAGGCTGCGGCTGCACGCGGCCGAGGTCTCGCCCGCCGCCCAGGCGGCAGCGCTGCGCCTTGACCCGATCACCGACCGCGACGAGTACGCGGCCCTGGCCGCCTTTCTGGCCAGCGAGAACACTCCCACCGTCGACGCGCTGAACGGAAGCGATGACCCGGAGGCACGCCGCCTCGGCCTGCGCCTGGCGAACCTGGGTGTCGACCGCTACACGATATGGGCGCGCGGCCAGGCGGGCTCGGT
>WNGR01002048.1_pt1 | contig 22541 bp, 34 predicted proteins | sample 5407581 | NCBI WGS metagenome assembly WNGR01 (sample SAMN13153383, study PRJNA577476) | soil metagenome | isolation source: 80 cm soil or saprolite under Garry oak tree replicate 2 | place: USA:California | collected 2016-06-15
CCCCACGTTTTGGGTAGCGAAGGAAAACTCGTCGCTTCCGCACCGCTTGATTCCGACGCAAGACATATATCCTTTTCCAAATCACCCCTCCACCCTAGATTACTTGTACTCTCTGCATCTGGCCGTATCTCTATTTTCACACCCACTTCCAATCTCGCGGGCACAACGACGCCTAAGAAGACAAAAGAAAAAGTTGCTACTCTTTCGCCGAGATCATCAGCAACAATCTCGTTCAGACGGGGAGGTACTAGAAGTGCGAATGTGGTCAGCGCTACGTTCGAGCAGGAGGGCCGAATACGGGTGGCCTGGTTAGCTGGTGGAGTAAAGCCGGTGTTTGATGTCATAGTGCGTTTGTCTGTCTTGCACTCTCCCATCTTTGTGGGTATGACGTGCTCCGCCCACCTCACAGCAGTATCTCGACGATTCTGGAGATTTCGTTCAGGATGTCAATCTTGTTCATGAGGACTCAAGCGCCGGTCTGGTAGATGGAGACGACGCCGCGACAGTATGTCTTTTTTCCTCGAGTGTGCCCTTTGCTCTTATCGCGATTTTATCCAGGTCACTTCCAATAAGCGTTATGCCGAACCCTCGTCCCTTGCCGTTCGAAGCGGTACAGAAATCACCCAAGACGCGTCGGCCGATGATTTGGTCGACCTCGAGGGCCACTTGGACGTGGACCTTGCCGAGCTATCCCTTGGTCAACGCCTAACCGCTCTCGACCCCTCCGCCCCGAGACCCGCCACAGAGGCGGATCACTCGGATTCCGACAGTCCCGAACATCCGTCCACACGAACCGCGCCCGTCGCGCAGCCAAATTCCATCACGCTCACACGGACTCTCATCCAAGCTCTACATTCGGCAGACACCAAGCTGCTCGAGACATGCCTCGCGTACAGCGACGCGGCGCTCATCACGCAGACGGTGCAGCGCCTACCGCCGCAGTTAGCCGTGCCGCTGCTCGGCGCATGTGTCCAGCGGTTGGGGCGCACGAACGCGCCGAGCAGCCAACGCACGGCCGTGCTCGTGCGCTGGGTACGAACGGTCCTGGTCATCCACAGCGGGCATCTCATGACGGTGCGCCGAACCCTTCTCATTTTCGTTCACGTAGTGAATCCTCCCCTTCTCGCATGGACAGATGCCGGACCTCGTGACGCGACTCGCTGGGTTGCACGCGACGCTGACGGCGCGCCTCTCGTTGAGGGAGTCCCTCCTTTCTCTCTCCGGCAGACTCGACATGGTACTTCAGCAAGTCGAGCTGCGCTCATCCGTCGCGCCTGCACCGATGGCACCCCGTGGCAAAAAGGGCAAGGCGCCGGCACGCGCGGCCGTGACACACGAGACGCGGCGCTATGTGGAGGGTGAGAGCGACGAGGAGAACGCGGAGAATGTCATGGAAGTTGAACTGGAGGAAGCGAGCGACGCGGGGAGCGTAGAGGACGTCGAGCTGGGTGCTGAGAGTGGGTCCGAGGCGGACAGTGATGCAGAGGAAGATGAGGAAGAGGAAGAGGACGAGGGAGAAGAGGGAGAAGAAGAGGACGACGGCGAGGACAGCGAAGGTGATAGTGAAGGCGACGAGGGCCCGCGGCTCAACGGATTCATAGACGACGAGGCGGAGGAGGACGAAGAAGACGAAAGCGAGGGCGAGTAGAGCACCTCCAAAAAAACTCGGGTGGTGGCTCCCACACGTAGTCCCGAGAGGGGGCATTATCGTCGTTTTGTCGCACAAGTGCCCACCCGCCTGTGCCAGCTGGCATGGCGTCTTCATCTTTTCAAAAAATTTATAACACCACGAACTCCCACTTTGCATCCAGGCACTGTCACCACTCGTGGCGGGAACGAAAGTCCCGAAGAACTGCATCATGCCACGACGTCGCGAACGAACGAACGAATCACCCCAGCCTATTCGAGCATGTTCCGACTCACACTCTGCTCTCCCAACAACACTCTCTTGAAGAGGATCAAACCAGCATCAGATGACGATTTCTACAAAAAAACCAGTATTGGAAAATAGACAGAGCCCAAGTGACAGATGAACTACATATGGTTTAGGAATATACGTGTATACATAATACATAGATCCTGATAGCGATCGTGTATGCAGAGCGGGACTAAATGAACGGACATTGACATGCAGCAAAAAAAAAAAAGAGCGTGTATAACGTGACCAACAAATCGACCATAGATTCAATAAACAAGACCAGGATGAGATTTCGTATTGCTGTGATTAAATTGCCGCAGGGGTGCCATACGTAGCGAGAAGCGAGGCAAGGTCACCTTACTGGGGGTCAGCAGAGTTCCACTCATATTGATCAACCTAACTCACTCTTCTTCAAAGGCTTGCTAAGAAATGCGTTCATCCCAGCACTGAGGCAGAGCATTTTTGTGGACTCTTGACAATCGGCGCTTAAAGCGACGACTTGGTGTCGAAAAGATATCAGGTAGGCTTTCGTCAAATTCTTAAAGGCCTCTTACTAGGAAGAAACTCTGGTACTTTACGCCGGTTCTCCTGTGATCGAAGTCTCTTCGCGGCTTCCACTCCATCACAAATTGGCATGTCTAATACAGTGTATCAGATCAAATAGAATGGGGCAGAATAATGACACATACGGTGGTCGAACATCGCAAGGCTAAAATATCCGGGCTCATGTCGTTCCCATTCTAAACGCAAGTGAGCTGTGTGAAGGCTCATGTCTGAAAGATGGTTACCAGTAATGGCTTCTTCTCCGTTCGAAGTTGCGATCACATTTAGATCATAACGTTGTAGTTGCTTCACGAGCAACTTCTGAGCAACCGGGTTATCTGCAAAGCAGCTCTGTGAAGCAGCAACAAACTACACGGTGAGCCGCCCACTCACCCTCCGCTATGAGAACGTTGCCAAACAGAGTACGTTGAGATTCTGGGAGTTCCTCTACGGTCAGATTTACTGCAGATCTCAGGTCGGCGTAGGTTTCTAGCGGCAATTTCCTGAGCTTGGCTAGGGCTTGGAGAAGCCGAGCCTTGCGAGGTGGCTTCGTCATACGGATGATACCAGATGTACTGTTCCCAAATACCGGATTGCTGGAGATGGAGTCCGTAACTGGTGTGTACAGATGGATGAGCTTTGCGCCCTTCAGCATGGGTGAATGAAGAGATTCCAATAGTCGAACTATGCCATCAGCCGCTGCTTCTGCCTGATGGTCAAGAATGATACAATCTAGCTCCGTATCAGACGACGTCTCTGCGAAGCGGAGGGATGCTTCGAGTTCTTCCACGGTCGAAACCGCGGAGACCTCAAAGCCGTCAAGCATAGAACATAGAAGACCTGTCGCAGCATCTGACGGGGAGCTAATTAAAATCCTTGGTGGCCGTGGTTCCATCAGACGGGCCCGCACTCGCTGGACTGTGAGCATTGCCTAGGCTGAGTCAGCTCCTGTTAGGGTTGAAGACGCTAGACCCACCTTCTCCGACTCCTCCGAAGTAAAAACCTTCACGGGAATTATGAACCAGAAAACAGAACCTTTTCCAAGCTCTGAGTGAACCCCAATCACCCCACCCATGAGTTTCACTAGTTGCCGACAGATAGAAAGGCCAAGTCCAGTACCGCCAAAGCGGCGAGTTGAAGAATTATCGGCCTGTTGGAAAGGCACAAACAGGAGATCGACATCGCTTGACGATAAACCAATTCCAGTGTCCCTGAAAGAAAGTCAGAGAAGTGGACCGAAAACCTTCTAGGGACACGTACTCGATCACAAACTTTAGGCCCACGTCGCCAGGTTTTGTGGACAATTTTTCTTTGTCGAGACAACAGAGGACCTTCACAGACCCACGGGGAGTGAATTTCACGGCATTCCCAATGAGGTTCATTAACACTAAATGTCTTGTTATTGGTAGAAACCATTCACACCAAGACTACATACCCTGACGGATCCGGGTGTAGTCTGCTTGCACCCCTGAAATGAGGAGTTAGGGGTGGTCTTTTGACGGGAGTGAGCGAACGCATGAACGCATACAAGGGGGTACATCTCGGTCTATGTTAAAGGATAGATCAAGCTTCTTCGCGGCCATTGGCAAGAGTAGTTCCATGCAGTCCTGGGATGTTTCGATAAACATTCGATAATTCGGCAAGGAAAATAAAACTGACGGCTATGATATCTTCGACAGCGAAGCCTGTGAATTCGAGCTTGAGTGCTAAATTGCGAAAATGGAGTCAGTGTATCTATGCACGCGTGCGTAAAAAGCCATTACCAGAAGCCTCCAGTTTGCTGTAATCGAGGATAGAGTCGATGATCTTCGCAGTGTCACGGGTTAACAAGTACACGTAGTCATCTATGATGTAGCTTACCTTGAGCAGGAGCTCGCAGGACTGTTTTGCTGTTTGCACTATTACATACTTCATTCAGCCCCGTAGAGCAAGGTACGAACTAGAAGACCCACCGATTTCGCGCTGCCCGTTGTTCAGTTCTGTGCCACTTAGAATGTCAAGAAGGCCGTAGAAAGAACTGGGAAGAAATAAGCCTCAGACAGTAGAATGATCTGATGGGCGTACCTAAATGGCGTTCTGAGCTCATGTGACATCGAAGCCAAAAAGTTGCTTTTGATCTACAATCATGCGTAAGTGCAAAGTCCGTCCTTCAGAAAGAAATATACAAGACCCTGGTGGCTTTCAAGGCGTTTTCGCGACTTTGTCGGGCGTCCTCGAGCGCTTCTCTTTGCGCAGATATCATTCTGAGATTCTCCTTTGTCCCAGCTTGCACAGAGCGAAAGAGAAGAGCATTGGCGACGCTGATGTTCGCTTGTTGGCAGAGAAGTGTCAGGAGAGTGACCGTGTTCTGTGAGAAGGCATATTTAGATGCCAGATATAAAGCGCCGAATGTCTGTCCTCGGTTGCTGAAGATCGGTAGGCACACTACAGATTGGTGAGGGCTTTGACGAGCCTCCGACGAAAATCGTGAATCAGACGATACGTCGTCGTACGCAACGCGTTCCTTCGTATTCAACGCTAATGGAGGAGTATATTAAAATCGATGAGTAAAATCGACGAGTATGGCCCAATACTAGTCACGAACAGTGCAATATAACGGCCCTTTGCAATGGATCGCTGATAGCCCGGACAGATATTGGGTGTCTGCAAGATTCTTAAGAAATGAAGAAAATATTGGCCCAAGCTACGTACTCATGAACGTTGCAGGGACCGGGAGAAGTCATGCTCGTAGCCACTTGGTACTCTCCGCCTGTCCCAGTGATAACAATGCAAGCACTCTGGGCCCCGGATGACTCTGACGGTAGTATGTCAGGTCTGCGCAATAAAAATTCTCTAACAACTGACCAGTTGCGATCTCTGTAAGGCGTTGGAGAGCTAACGATCGATAAGTAAATCCCGCAACTGATTGGCAGTGAACAACTGATATACCTGAAAATAAGTGGATATCGGCGGCGATGTCCTTGCTCCACTTCAAGACAGATGCAAGGGCAGAAGCCGGTAAGCTCGTAAGTGAGTCTTCCTCGGTGATATCGGTTCCTAGGTCGTCGTGAATCGTTTTGTGCCCATTAATGCCTACCATGACGCTATCTGTCTGAACACCAACGTCAATGGTAACGGTGCTTTTCTTGGGAAAATTCAGAAGCTGGTTGTTCGAACCAGAGAACAGTGAAGCCCTGTCAAATTACACTGTAAGCACCATAAAGCTGCTTAAGTGGCGGACTGACACAATGCCTTTCGCTCCCCATTGGCGCTGACGAGATATGCCACGACGCTGTAACTCATTGCCTAAACCATGCACTCCGCAGCGAACGAAGTGAGAACCTTGCTATAAACGAAGTTATTTTTCCGGAGTAGCTCTCAAGAGGAAACGTACCAGATACAAAGCCCACCCTTCTTCGAGAGGCCAATCATGGCTCGTCGCCGATCTATGAAGACGGTTATAGATCGGTGAATTGAGTAGTGTGTAAGGAGCCTACCTGACTGCAACGTCATATAGTTGGAACGCGTCTCGACGATCTTCAAGAGACGAGAGCTCTGCATCCTATTCCCAAGTTAACAAACACGTCATGTGGTCCATTGCCTACGAACTTACCACGAGCGCTACCCAGGTACTTGTGTTGACAGGGCTGGCCGAAAGCCACCTAAGGGATCGGTAAGTGTTAGGCATCGACACGACTGTAGGAGTCGCATACCGGCGGATGTAGGCTTGATTTGCCGCGACCTGCTCGAGATATCGGTCGCGTTGGTCTTCTGTGACGTATTCCTCTCGGATACAGTCAATCATCGCTAGATTGTGGAAAAAAAGGGCATATCGTGTATGTCGATGGCTGTGTCATGTATGTCAAACGATGCGCGGGTTGATGAGACATAAAAACTAACTTCGGGTGGCGGTCTCGAGTGTCATATATAGAAAAGCCGAGTTCAGCGGCCTCCTGGATGTAGCCTAAGTTGAACAGCGCGACAACCTGTCAAAGGGATTAGCTGAGGTGGACTAGAGACTGTGGACCGCATGCCTTGAATGCATTATAACTACAGCAATCGAATGAGAGGCTGGATAACTGAAGGAGGAGATCTTGACCCACGAAGTTAGCCCTATGAGGGTACTTCTGCCACTGTCGGGAATTGTCCTCAAGTATTCATCCTCGTTGAACGTGTCTGTGGTGTAAATGGTGCTGGCTGAGGTGTTGAGCGTGTACCCGCCCAGTGCGCGAATACAATTCAGTAAGCCTTATATCATTATCGTTAGTAACATGAATTAAACTGTTAAAGTACAGCCCACCCTGAGCACAGATGGTGAGTTCCTCTTGAGGCCATTGCCGTACATCATTGTAGGTCTTGGGTTCGAATATCAATTAACGCGAGGAAGGATGGCTCAGAAACACGCGCACTTCTTCGGCCGCTCCAACAAGTTCGTCAACTGCTCCACGATCAGGAGCCCGCGATCATGAACAAGGAGCATAACGTACTTGGCTGGCCTATGAACAATTTCGTCTGGACGGAGTAAAACGTCGCGAGACTCGCATATACTCTGTAAAGCTCGCTTTGGCCCAGGTGGAAGGACTTAGGACGACGAATAACGCACCGGTCTCCAGCGCTGTTGGCATATTTGGTGGCTTCCTCCAAACGGGGGAGGTTTGACCGGATGTGGACATTGTCATAGGCAGAAACCATCGAACAATACATGACTAGGGAGCGACTAAGAAAGTTTCGGACGTCACTTTCCTTCTAGAACAGCGAGAAACATACCATCTATCAGCATTGGTTCCGTGTCTTTCAGCAATACGCAACGCTAGCCTCCCGAGATCTACAGAGAACCGGTACAGCTCCTTTCTTTCTGCCGCAGCTACAAAAAATGTAGTAAAAAGGGCTGTAACGATTAATCACAAATATACGCACCCCCCAACGCCCAAAAGACACCTAGCGCCGTACCAGGAGACATCCCAGATCTATGTGGTATAAAGACCGGGAAGAGTGTTCTGCACTTAAAGCCTGACTTACCGTAATGCTAATTGAACTATCTGTTCGTGAACCGTCGGGTGAGGTCGCATGAGAGGAGGATACTGTATGTTCCTTACCGTAAGACCGATAACATCTGTGAAACCCTCCCTAGTGCTCCAGTAAGCATGCGTACCAGCATCGCCAAGTAATGCCACCGCAAGGTCTGTTCGTGGGTCGGAGGTTCGAGGAATCGCCAAGATCGCATCAAAACCGACGGCAAGAATTTCGTTTTTGACCTGCTCAAACATTGTATCGGCTTTTTCTCGGGTTGGTGCAGGATCTAGATCAACTCCGAGGATGTGAAGAGCCAATAGCGTGTCTTCGAGAGCGGCGTGAAAATCGTTTCGCATCCAATTATTTTGGGAGCGTAAGCGTAGAAGAAAAGCCTTCTCCCCAGAATGGCTAGCCCTCTCGTAACAGGCTTCGATGTACCGGTCGGAGCCTCTGTAGTCACCTTCTCACGCGAAAAATCAGATCCTCGCCACAAATGAGCGAACCAGTGGAGAAGCACCTCTCCAAGTAGACAATCTATCGAAGTCTTATTGATACGGAACACAGAAACAGATTGAGTGGTGCTTACTCGACCAACTTGGCGTAAAGAGAGAAGGTTCGGGCGGAATTCGTCGTCCAGACATCTTGATCGAGAAGAGATTGAGCATTGACTAAAGACTGATAGGCCATCTATGAAGTATCCGCGTCATGCTACGGTGACAGAGAACAAGCATCTGACCTCATGTGCACCTCGCGCCCACGCGGAATCTCCCGCTTCAATGAGGAGGGACACGAGTTCCCCCCGCTTGTTGTGCTCACGGAGAAGGGGTAAACACCTGTTTTCAGGTAAGAAACCCGCAGGAAGAGTTGACAAGTACATACCGCTGTGCGCGCTCTGCGATTTGATAGATGTCTGGGGAAGGCTCGAGGAGCATCATTGAGATGATCTACGAGGCGTACACGTCGGTACAATGAGTGAGTACGAGAGGTGGTCCGAAAGAGCGCACGCGGAAGGACATCTTCGCTATGAGGTCACTTGGGAGGTTCAGTGCCTCAGCTTCTGCGGCCTGTCGATATCGGTCGTGTGCGAAACTGCACATATCCCGCGCCCGCTGCACAAGCCAGCCCTCAGCAATAGCGATTTGCAGGCCTCGCATGGAACGGCGGGTGGTGGTGGTCGATTTATCTCTGGTCGCGGACGTGGATTCGTTGGAGCTCCGGTCGTCCTCGGTATCAAGTTCGCTGCCGCTGCTACCTGAGAGACTGTCGTGATCCATTACGGCGGCGACGTCTGTTGTCTTGAACCTGCCAAGAAGAAATTCCAAGAGCAATAAGGCAAGAGGTTCAAAGAGACGAGGGTTGTCAAGCACTCACGTCGCACCAAAGCTCGAGGCCCACACAAGATATTTGCGAGCATCAACCGGGAGCTTCCTCAGGTGAGATGTCAGATACGAGATATCGTTGGGGTCCACTACAAGCTTCTGCGATAGGAGTGTTCTCTCAATTTCTGGGAGGTTGTATCTACAATGATGGAGCCAGCTCAGTACCAACAGGGGACGTTTAGATGGTTGGAACTGACCGCCAACAATTGCGATCCCAATCAAAGGTTATCTGCCCCCAATCTCAGTCCATGCCACAAGAGAAATGAACTGGAAACCGACCAAGTGTTGCCGCTGCAACGTTGTGAGGAGATTCCGGACAGAAAAAGCATTTCCAGCAGAGACGCTGTGAATAAGGCGAGCAAGTGGTGCAACGTTATCTTTGCTTTGGCGAAGGGTGCGGGAAACCAGTGAAGCAACGGAGGAATATGTCAGAGGGTCGAGCTGAATCCACGTCGCCCTGAACCGGCCAAAAAACATCGATCTAACCCGTGCAACAATCTCTCTGGCCTCATGTGAGCAGCTGTCTGGGAGCATAAGCGGATGGACACTCACGGCCTGTCCTCTCGCAAAGTGATAAATATGAGCTATGAGGGTTGAGCATGGATAAGTTAGATAAGGTGGGGGACCTTACAATGCGACTCCGAGAGCTGGCGAGCTTGTTAACGAGATCAAAAGATCTGCTATGTCTAAGCGACTCCTGAAACCGATACAGAGGGTGGAACGTACGACTCGTCGGCCTCGTGAAGGTCATCAAGAAAGAGTGCAAACAATCGAGTCTCTGCGAGAACCGCGAACACATTTTCCACAAGAGACTGAAATCGAGCCCGTAACTCGCGTGTCGTAAGTGTTTCCTGAGGAATGTCAAGGCTGATTTCGAAGAGGTTCAGAATGTCCCGCAACTCAGGAACGCCTTCGTATAGTAGTGGAACGATGCGTTGTTGTGGTCCTAGCCGTTCCTTGAGGATGGCGACGAACCGATGGAGGTCCGTGTGGAAGACCATCAACTGTCGAAGGACGGAGGACATACATGATAGCTAGGAAGAATATAATCAAAGCCCTTTCTCATAAATCGGCGGTTTGACGTACCAGAGCCGAAAAAGGCGCAGATACAGTACTCTGGAACTTGGCATGTCCCCAGAGGCCATACGCTCGCCATTTTGCCTGATTTGCAAGTATTAACGAACTCTTGCCAGCCCTTTCATTTTAGTTAGCAAGGGCACCTTCCTTTTCAGGAAACGTACTTGCCCTGCTGGTCCAATTACAACCACGCCGTGCGCGCGGGGTCCCCGACCGCGCGGTGGGCTCAATGTGATCCTATGTATGCCATCACTCACGGTGTGGATGGAAGACGTCGCTGCAGCGCCACTTGAACTAGACTCGGCCAATTTCTTCTGCCTTGGGTCATCACAAGCAACTAGATGTCTGGCGGAGTGACCGCTGCACGAAGACCGAGATGAGCTTCGCCGACTTTCGGAACTCCTGCTTCTTTGGCTTCCAACTGGAGTTGAGTACGAAGTCCCCCTCAGGACATTATGTCGTGAGTAGCTCGTCGAAGCGTGGCGTATGACATTGCGGATGGTGTCTAGTTCCTTTTCCCTCCCGAACTACGACAATTAAGAAACGACGTAGGCGACTGACCACGATGAACGTACAAGTATATTCGGACTCGTGAAACCCTAAAGTAAAGGGGTAAATTAGATCAATAATCCAGCACAACAACATGTTTCCGACCTCATAGCGATCTTGTTTGGAAACCTCAAACGGTGGTATGAGCTAAATTTGCTAGGTTAGGCAATACCACGTCCCAATGGTGGTTCTCAACCTACCTCCGATGACACTTCGGACATGGAAGAAACGGCAATTGAAAGCCGCTTCTGGCATTCCAAGAGGTCTGCCTTCAAGCCGTATGCGCTTTGATAGCGTGAGTCAGGGTTCTTGGAGAGAAGCTGATTGGAGTTTGTTGTCAACAACGTGCCATTATGACCAAACGATATACTATGCCTTTTCGATGATCTGCGCCAAGACTTGAGGAACGTCCCTTCGCACCTCATGCACTGGCATGGGTCTCTTCTGTGCGATCGAATGCAGAATCTCCAATGGCCCACCCTCGAATGGCAACATGCCTCTTCCGACAAGTAGGCTCCAGAACATGATGCCCAGAGAGTACAAGTCAGTTCGGTGGTCATCAGAGGTCGTCTCCATGCTGCCCGTTTGTTCTGGGGACAGATAACAGAGTGCCTCTTTCACCTTGGATTTATTTTCTTCACCTAGGCCATCTGCCTGAATGACCAAAGAAGAGGGACCACCAGACATTTCCAAGGAAACCGAACGATTTCCATAATGAACAAGACGAACAACGCCAGAATGAGCATTAATATGATAGGCGTTGGCGCGAACTTGTAAAAAAAGTCGAGAGAGCATGAATGGCGCCATGGAAGACGGGTAAAACGAGCGTACCTTCTCTATGCACTATCCCCAATCTCGCGAATTACGTCAATTGGTCGAAGAGGCGAAGATCGAAAGCGCTCAGCTCACCTGTTCAGATTCTCCAAACAATGGGTCGCTTGAATGGCAAACCTGTGGCGTGTCAGAGATGAAGAAAATGGTAGAGAGGAAGGCGCACTCCAGAAACGTCGCGAGATCCATGGTATCGGTGTTTTCGACATCTCTGAAAGAGCCTACTTCGCCAATCTCGCTCATGAAGACATCTCCTTGGGACGTGGAGAGATGCGACAGGGGAGGCTCAGCGAGGAGTAAAGCATTGATTCGGGACAGTGGAAGATAACGACCAAGTAGGTTGGGGCCGGGGTGGGCCAGAAGCAGGACCACACAGTCTCCGTTCGAACGCGAGATGGATATGAAGTCGACGAGACGTAGGGTAGTGCTCAAGGCTTCAGGGGAAGTCTGCATGCGAGCAAGGCTAGATGCACGTCTGTCTCGAACACTAAGAAAGACGGTGTGAATACGTACATGTGTGCTTCTCGTTGAAGACACACCGACGCGTTTGTATGCGCGGGCGCAATCTTTGCGATAACGTTTGAACCATCCTTTAAGCTACTCCCCTCAGCTAGTTGAGTCAAACTTCCTGTATCCTCCCATGGTGTTGCCTTTTCTTGGACATGAGATATCGGAGAGTAAGTAAGGGCGTGAGTTGTGCAGACCTTTTCAAACACATATCCCGGTACAGAAAGTATAGAATCCTTGAAATAGAGAGTAGGAAAGGACGGAGGGACATATTTTCTGCGGGCTTGAGGAACTGTGCTGATCGACTCCGCGCGTGGGACAGCAAACATGGCTTTCACTGGCCAGGGAAGCCGATGCCTGGCCAGAGGGGACGTTGTCGAGGTAGAAGAGAGGGGGCTGGGATGGATAGATAGACAGGCGCGTTGTTATAAGTATGATGACGGAAGTATCAATAAGTTCGAAGGGACGGATCGAGCATGATCGGCAAGCTAGTTAAGATTCGACTGGGCCGCCGGCCAAGAAGGGAATTCGTTGTAAATTTTATTCACAAGCGTCAACTAGGAGACTCGAAACAAATAGAAGAGTAGAGAAGCAAAGAGTATATGTGTGAACGCTACTCCGTACAACAGACACATTCCATTGCCAGTTGCCGGTCAGTCGCTTGCTGACTCACGTTATCACGACAAGACATGACACGAATCTACCACGTCTTTAGCGCAAACACTTCGCACAGGTTTTTGCTTTTAGCCGTCTCAACACGAAAGAGCTGTATCACCATGCAGATTTATCGAACAAGTAGACAGAAGAATGATGGAGCGGATAGTGTCAGTGTATGGTCTCATGAGGTCACTGCACGCGTATGCATTAGTTTGTTTCTGCCAGCTACGCGTAAAACACTTACTGTAGCTAGCAGGATCAATGTGATTGGGCAATTCCGGCACGGCAACTTCGAACCGCGATTGAATAGCACCCATCACTTGTTGGTCTGCCTCTGATGACACAAATGTGATAGCAAGACCCTTTGTTCCGAAACGCCCAGCACGCCTGACGTGGCAAAGTATTCAGTGAGATAACGTAAGACAATGCGAAACAGCGTACCCGACGCGATGAAGATAGCTGTCAGCATCAGGGGGACAGTCATAATTCACTACGATGTTAACGCGTTCAACGTCAATACCCCGCCCGAAAATATCGGTAGCAACAAGGATGCGCTTTTCAAATGCCTTGAACGCGGTGTAGCGCTTGATGCTATCAACCGAAGACATAAGTGTCACGATTCAGAACGGTTAGCGTATCCGTTACGTACCGTTCCTCCTGAGCTAATCCTGAGTGGATAGAGATACTCGGGAAGTTGCAAGAAACAAGGAGCTTGTCCAGCTCGATAGCACGGGCGACTGACTTGACAAAAATGACGACCTTAGGCAGTGGTGAGAAATAGCGTGGGGGGGTGAACTAATAACTTTCTACCTGGTTGAATTCGAGAGTGTCGAGTAGATCATTCAGTTTCCTGTTCTTGCTAACCTCCTCTAATTTAACGTAATGTTGTTGTAAGCCATGAAGGGTCAGCTTGGTTTCATCGTCGACAAAAATTTCAAGGGGCTGTAAGAGCGATTAGTAGAGAAAACGAAAAGCGGACGTAAAATCACTTACGTTGGCCATAAACTTTTTGCATGTCACACGTATCTCCTTCGCCAACGTGGCACTGAACATCATCACTTGCTTGTGGTGGGGTGTTGCGCGGAAGATTTCTTGGACGTCACGCCGCATGTCTAGTAGGTGATGTCGAGGTGAGATAAAACGCCGAAACGGAATAGGCCAACGAGAGTGAACAAGGGCAAATAAATCGCGTAAAATGAAAAGAAAGAATCCAGTGCTTGGCGCTGCCTGCAGTTGGCCATAAGAATCGCCCCCTTGTGCGCATGATGGCGTCGACCTCGAAGTGCCTTCTTCTGCCTCGGTCGAAATCCCTCACCCAGACATCCAAAATTGCAACTTGATACAACGAGACATATCCAACGACCGAATCCTGGATCGAAGGCGAGGCACGCACGATGGGTGTACGACAGACAACATGGATAACGGAGAAGAACTTCTCCACCGACGAATGGGCCAATAGAAAGTGGAGGTAGAGGTACGAGTTTGAAGTTGGGTGACTAACCAAGTTGTTCGAGCATCTTGTCGCACTCGTCCAACACGAAATGCTTGACATTTTTTGCATCCAAGACCTTGTCTCGAACAAGAGCGTTCAGACGACCGGGAGTTGCAACAACGATGTGAGGGCATTTGGACTTGTCTTTGAGTAGTTCTGCATCCTTCGACACAGGGGTACCACCAAAGAACGTTCCAACACGGACGTCAGGCATGTACTTCGCAAAACGCGAGTACTCGTTCTTTATTTGGTAGGCGAGCTCCCGAGTGTGACAGAGAACGATGACAGAGACCTCGCCATTGACAGGTTCTAGCTGCTGTAGTGTTGCCAGTACGAACACTGCAGTTTTGCCGTGACCCGACTTGGCCTGGCAGAGGACATCCATTCCGAGCACAGCCTGAGGAATACATTCCTGCTGGACTAAGAACGACATGAATAACGAACGGTCATCAATTGACGAGAAAAACCAACCCTCTGAGGGATGTTCAAAACCGAGGTCACTAATAGCGCGGAGCAATTCTGGCTTCAACAGGAAATCACTTTATGATGGTCAATAAAAATAACAAAAAGAATCCAAATAAAATAACCAACCGGAAACCAGTCGAGTGGATCCCAGAGAAATTTTTCTTTTCTTTATCGTCGTCTGTCGCGCCGCCGCCCGCAGTCAGAGTAGCACCGTTTGGAACCACGTCGTTCTCATCTTCATAGTCAATGAGCTCGTCATTATCGTGTGAACTCATTTTCTTTCTCGCAAATACGACAGGTAGAAAGTGTAAAGCAGGGGGTGAGTGTAGGAAGGTGGGAGTCAAACCGCAAAGTGCAAAAGGCAGAGGGGGCCGAGTCGCGTCTGTGGTGAAAAACAACGCCACACAACCAACCACAATCGGGATTCCGGGACCGGCCATGCTTCCCGTTTTAGCCACATTCTGGCTCACGGCCGGCGAGCTTCGATTGCGCCAACTCCAATAGAGCTTTGTTTCTTATTCAAATGTCGTCAGGACGTTTTCCCAGCCTGTCGTGTCGCACTATGCTCCAAAGAATCCAACATTTTCGTGGAATTTTGCTCTCACACGTCTGATTTTTTTTCCTGTTTGCTTCCGCCATTCCCTCGGCTCGACGCGTAGTAATAAGTCGCCAATTTATTTCAAAATGTGTTCCGCGCGTGTCCGAGTTCATGCGTTCATGACCGAGTCCACCCACCTGAGAGTTTCTTCATAGAGTCGAGGTAGTATCTCCCAACCCGGTCTGAACATGACACAACAGCATCGGGGGTATCCATTTTGGTCAGTGATTTAGGGTGTGAACGTGTTGCACGCACGCTAATGCACTTCCGTTGCGTACTCAACAGGCTAGGAGGTCAGCAAGTTCAACATAGTTTTTAGATCACTGTTCTAATTAGAATTATATATCTTACAGGAGTTGCTGCATCTTGTACGTGATTGTCGTTATATACACCGTACTCAACTGACTCTGCTGAACACCTGTTCACTCAGTAGCAGCATGCTGCACACATCCCCTTGACCTTGTCAAAGTGTCAGTCGCTGTATTTGTCCAAGACCCCCCATTCTGAAGGTGATTGTCTAGCCGGATGCAGACCCTCAAACCTGTTCCCGAGGCAAAATCCATATCAGCCTTCACAATTCTACGTGGAACCATCGCCAAGTCTGGAGTTCGCAGTTTATACACTGGCGTCACCGCGTCAATCCTGCGACAGATGACGTATTCCCTTGTGCGCCTCGGAAGTTATGAAAAGATGAAATTGTCGTTGTCAAGAGAAGGCCGTGCTAACTCTTGGAGGTTGTTAGTAGCCGCAATGGTTGCTGGGGGTTTGGGGGGTGTGGCAGGCAATCCTGCAGGTACGCGTTGCTTATGTCGAACTAGAGTGATTGCAAAGAAACTCCTCCCAGATGTCTTACTAGTCCGTATGACGAGTGACGTTTCACGGCCGCCAGAGAAACGGTACAATTACCCAAACGCTCTCACTGGACTGGCCAGTCTGTTGAGGTCAGAGGGCATGAGAGGCTTGACAAGAGGTGTTGGGCCAAATGTGGTACGTAAGACACCGGCGGACCTCAGGCTCGATACTGAACTGCACTCTAGGTAAGGGCCGTTCTGATGAATGTGCGTGATTCTTGTCAGCGATGGTTATTTCTCTCACATAGTCTGTGCCTAAGGGTTCCCAAGTAGGCTCGTGAGTGGATCTTTCGAACCCCTAGCGAGAGGTCACGTCTTGACCCTTTTTGCGGACTAGCTATGACTTTTTCAAGTCGAAACTCATGCACCGGGTTATACCCGTCTTCAACACAAAATTAACCGACAACATTCTCCTGCATTCAATATCGAGCTGCTTAGCGGGACTCGTAGCCACTAGTGAGCTCTTAAGCAGCAATCTTGGCGCATGACTGAGACTGATCAATTTTAGCCGTCTGCGCACCCGCAGACGTGTTGAAGTCGCGTCTCATGTCGCAGGTGAGTGTCTCGGGTCAACCCATGCCACCGTGAATCCGACCTGATCTCACTACTGTCAGAGCGGAGATATCGGTCCGATGAGGGTTCTTAGGCGATCGCTACGTGATGAAGGACCCCGCTTTTTATTTAGAGGTTGGACGCCCGCATTCGTTCGGCTGGGACCCAACACGGTCCTTCTTTTCGTCTTTTTTGAAGTGGGTCCTTCTAGCCACCTTGAAGTGATGCTGACTGATTTGATCGTCCCTAAAGCAACTTAAGAAAGGATGGGATACTATGACGCTCGAATTCTCATGACGTCTCATTTAGAGCAATCTGCATCCCGGGCCTCTGACCGCTCCGAGTTGATGAGGCTCGACAAGACTAGTATTATGTCTTCGCGAACACCCTAGACTCACCCCTAGATAACACTTCTGTGGTTTTGTAAATGCATACCCTAGACACTTATGTTATGGATTAGCGTTAAATGCACTACCTCACTTTTTTCTCTGCCCGAATCTGTCTATGATAGCTTCTGTAACACATGCGGAGCAAATTCGCGAAAAATCCCCTTGTACCCAAGGTCGGGTCACCTGACCGCGAAATTCGATGGTCACCCAGTCACGACTCGTTGCGCTGACTGAAAGTGCTGAACTTCCAGACCCCAGACATCCCATAAGGGTCGCTAATGGAAGCATTCCATCTACTATCCCGCGGGGGAGCGACCTTTGACAAGCAGAGGTTTAAGAGTGATGTGAAGCTGTTTAGCGTGTGTTTCTATTCACACAACCGTCTGCTTGTGCTCAAATATAGCAGGGATCGTCGCATGAAAAAACCAAGAGCAAGAGTGCTAAGGAGGGTGAACTCCCCGATGAACTGGACTTCTTCAAGTACGCGATTGCTGGGCCTTCGAAACGCAAACCCGAGGCAGAGGGTCACGCAAAGAAGAAGAGACACAAGAGGGAAGATAGCATCGACCATGGTGGAGATCCCGACGCCAAGGATAAGGATGATGGTGCCAGCGACGTTGGCTCAGAGCAGGGTACTACCCCCCCAATGCCTAGACACCGAGTCACCGCGAAGGGGAGGAACGTTCCAGAACGTATAAACACGTTTAAAGAGCTACAGGATCGTTACCACATAGCTTCACAGTTGATGGTCAATCTGGAACGAAATGGCTACAAGTATCCCACAGGGATCCAGTCGTCTGGATGCCCGATATTGTTCGAGGTGAGCACCTCGTTTACTTTGAAATGACATCGTGCTTAGGGTCGTAGTCCCGCGACCTCGCTGCTATATCCCCCACAGGCACAGGGAAGACTCTGTCTTACCTGCTACCAATTATGGCCCTACTCAAAGCACCAATATCAAGTTCAAAGGCTGACGCTGGGGCAGGCATACGCGCGATTGTTCTGGCTCCAACACGCGAACTGGCTCATCAGATCTACAACGAGTGCCTGAAACTCGCTCAAGGAAGAAAGTGGCGCATCGTACTGTTCAGCAGGGCAACCGCTGCTACCCTCGCGGATAAAGGAGTACAGGACAAAGTTGGTACGTTTCACCCATTGTCTTTGCGGGATTGGGACTTTATTTTATGCCATCAGACATCGTTATTAGCACCCCATTGCGACTTGTATCGTCGATTCAATCGGGTCATCTTTCGTTACACAAGTATGTCCTAGTCCATGCGCGTGTGTCGACTGCTGTGTTCATTCGTCGTTACCTGGGCAGTGTCAGACACCTCATCTTAGACGAGGCCGACCGGATGCTGGACCAAGAGTTTATCCCCCAAGTGCAGGAGATTCTAGCAGCCTGTACCCACGAACGCCTCCAGACGGCTGTTTTCAGTGCTACGCTTCCCGCAGGGGCAGAGCGCATCGCACTGGACATGCTTCAGGATCCTATCCGCGTCGTTGTGGGTCTTAAGTGCGTCCATCTTTTGCGTTGGTGCTCTCACTCGCTCTGAAATTCGGGGACTTGGACAGAGACACACCTTTGCCCCTCATTGCCCAATCTCTCACATACGTAGCTGACGATCACTCAAAGCTTCCCACCTTGCGCGCATATCTCTCACAACCGTACAATCCCCCCGTCCTTATATTCACATCGTCACAACCTCGTGCGAGCTCTCTTGCTGAAGAGCTTGTCCTGAACGGGATCCCAAATGTCGACTGTCTTCATGCAGGGATGACCAAGAAGGAGCGCGATGAAGCGGTCAGCCGAATGCGTCTAGGGGAGAGCTGGGTAATGATCAGCACGGAAGTGATGGCACGTGGTATGGATTTTAAAGGCGTGCGAGAAGTCATCAACTATGATTTCCCTCGGAGCGTTCAGAGCTACGTGCACCGTATAGGTAAGCTAGCGTTCAGCGTCATCCAATGCTCCCGGATCTACTTAACATTGTCTAGGTCGTACCGGCCGAGCGGGCCGGGAAGGAAAGGCGGTGACCTATTTCACCGACGAAGACGCACCATATCTGAAATCGTTAGTGGATATCTCTCTGATCCATGTGACCCTTTGTTGAGAGAGCGCGCTGCACTAGAATTGCAAACGTCCTTCTTCAGTCAGGCTCATCAGTTCCAGAGTGGATCCCGAAACTGCCTAAACCATCAAAGTTGAAGCGCAAGCAGATGGGGAGGGTAAAGCGTGCAGAGGCAGTGAACCCTGCAGGCAGGATTGGGAGAAGTGATGCAATCAAGAAGCGGTGAGGCGACATTTTCTCATTTCGTAGCTTTCGACCTGACGTGTGCGCTAGCGACATGATTGCTGGTAGTCGGCGGCGAAAAGAGAAGACACGTCTTAAGGAAGAAACATCAGAAACCTATCCTAAAGGATCGGACGATGTTTGGGAGGGCTTATCGTAGCATCTACAGTTCATGGAACGAACTGGTTATACCATACCAGTTAGCAGTGAGATATCCGAATCCCAGTCACCGGTCCATCCGAATCCGAACTAGCAAAAAACATTACAAGTACTTATAATCCCAGAAATCCGTGTCAGAAACAGACCATTCCACATTGATGTGATAGATTGCGTCTGATTTCTAATTTTCTTTCTTCAAGTACATATGATTTCCGTTGTACAAAATGATGGGGCGCTTACGATCCACATAGTTTCCATCTTTCGCTCCCTATTAACCTCCTTTTTTTCGTTGATGCTTGTTGGATGCTTGCTGCTTGCTGCGCCATGAGCGAGTGGGGAAGGTGTCCCCTCGCCACATGTATTACATACTAGATGGCCTGAACGCTATCGATGGCAGTTCTCCGTCTCACAAACGCTGGTATGAGTGCTTGACAGACCACCCGCTTTTATTGCAGCCTCGTGCTGTAATTGGTCTGGTCTGGAACGCGGATTTGGTGGCAGGTAATTGCGCCGAACGTCCCATTGTTCCCCATCCTTGTCAAGGGATGTGATGGACCAATCAGAACGGAGGTTGTCTGCCAGGACCCTGCCTCATGTTAACCGGAAATGGAAATACCAAAAACGCCAGAAACTGCCAACCATCCAGGGGACTGAAGCGGTGGCTGCACAGGATCGCGGAGGCGAAATTACATGTCCGCGGTATGTGATTTCCCAGGGAGAAAGACATGAGGCTTCGTTTACGTGATTTTAGAGCAGGGTGGTTCTCCCACGGGCTACAGGCTGGTGTCCCCCACCAGCGTACAAGAGGCCCCAAGGCCGGGTTGCAAGAGATGGCCAAAGAAATTCGAGGACGCTCTTGGCTTCTGAAATCTTCAATATCTCATCATCTCTTATATCATGCCCGCTACCCGCAATCTCAGACGTGTCCGTTACGATTATGGCTCCCTGGGGATGTCAGACTCAGTGGGGAGGCCGACTCGGATGGGTGAGTGGGCTATGTACCCAATTTGGTAACCCTGTGCGTCTGCTAATCCTTGTCGATACCTCTTCCTGCCTTTTTAGGAACGAGCACAGGTGATGGACTCGGTGATGAACTCGGGTTCAGTGAAAATGGATATCGTGACCTGCTCAGCCACGTTCCCAATACCACGCAATCCATTGCTATTCCCGCGCTTGCGCTCCTACCCGTTTCCGCCATCCCGCTCGCGCAGACCGTTTCCCCCTTGTGGCTCGTCTCGTCTGACGCACCCAGGTCTGGCATGCGTCCTTCGACGGCCGCACCAGTCACAACTCTGCGCTCTCGTGCCGCGCGCGCTGTAGCGAAGAGTCCATACAGCCGCACGAACACTTCAACAAAGTTCGACGCAGCCGTCGATGAAATCATCAAGAACTGCCCTGCCGTGGACGTCCTTCTCGGCGGCTACGCTACTTCCCGCAGCTCTACTCACAATCGCGGTCGCGACCACGAGCATGTGTCTCGCCCCCCCAATGCCTTCATGGTCTATCGCTCCTACATATGGTTCACAAAGCAACTCGAGAAGTCCGACGAGAAGAACCTTAGCAGCGTCAGCAAACTCGCCGCGGAGAGTTGGAAAGAGATGAATGCTCATGCTCGGTCCCCGTTCCACGAGATCGCCGCCCTCGCCAAGCGCAGGCATGCAGAGCTCCATCCAAACTACAAGTACGCACCTTCGTCTCGCTCGGAGAAGCCGACGAAGAAGAACGCCCCGCCACTGACGCCCAAGGCCCGGAAGAAGGTCAAAGTGGCCGCCACACCCACTAACGAGGGCATTGTGGCTGTAGCCTCACCGCTTCCGAGGAGAGCGACGCAAGCTGTCAGGAGATCGTCCGACGCCCGTGAATGCGTAGTCCCCACGTCTCCCGCGCCGTCCTCGTCCACATCGACCGCCTCTTCCTCTTCGGCATCCCTTCCTCCCACCCCCGACCTCGAATACCCCTACCCTACGCCACCCTCCCCAGAGCTTGGATATCCCTGCGACCGCGACCTCCCTGGTTTCCCTCCGAGGCCGCGCTTCCGCGCCGTGAGCTCTGGCTGCATTCCTAGTTGCATTCCCAGTCCTGCAATCTCTGTCTTGGAGCTGACTGTGCATGAGTCCGTGCTAGATTCATTGCCAGATGTGAGACTTCTATCATCTTCTGCCCGAACGACGCATTGACCCCCTTTTTTTCCAGAAATACGAAGAGGCCGCGTCATACCATGATTTGCCTCCCCACGCCTTCCTCTTCAACGAAGGGCCCCCCTTCGATGGCGTCGATCCCAACACACAGATCGTCGTTTCTTCCCCGCGCCAGAGCATCGACTACTCCTGTTTCATTTCTGGCAACCCCGATGCCAAGCTTGTATCGCCAGCAGCATCGACTGTTGATCACCCAGATGCCCCGCCTTTGGGCGGCTGTGCCTTTTCGCTAGACCCTTGCACGGACATTGCCGACCACACGTTCCATTCCCCGTCCCTCTTTGATTGGGCAAGCTTCGACATGCTCACCCTCGGCTCCGGTCCCATCGCAGAGGACGCCGCCATTTACGTCCAGGGTGACGGTCAAAGTCTCGACCCTGTCATCGCCTCTGGGATTTACTGATACGCGGGTCCATGGGTTTTACAGTAATGGCGGGGTCTGGGCAGAAGCGCGGTGCGCACGCCACATCCTGTCAACTAGTACTAACTACCATCCCCTATATTGATGTAATCGATTTGTAAAACCATGTCTCTGCTTTGATTATGCTCTGTTAACTGCTTGTACATATCCATCATCACGATTCGCGTCGTAATTTACCCCCAATATTAGCAGTTGTCTTTCTCACATTCGCATTTGCTCATGCAGTGCAGCAGTAGCGTGTTATTGACGGGACAGGAAATGGAATGGCACTGGCAGTTCGTTTCCATTGTACCTCAACCACGGCGCTCCCCAATGTCTTCTCATAGCATGCTATGCGTGAGCGCAAATGGGGGTAAATGTCAATGAGGGACGTGTTGTTCCGGGGTTCGATGGAGTGATCTCGGACATTTCCGAAGGACGAAAGGAGGAGCACTTTCAAGAGAACGAGAACCAAGTACGGGTGCCATTGTGCGTGCTAAGATAGATAGGCTCTTGAACGTGAAAGTGGGGTTTCGAACCCTGATGTGTCAACTGACGCATAACCCCACCACGAAAAAGTGCTGCCGATCCCCTGACAAACCCGTCTCTTCTCCAAAAAGGTCGAAGCTTGGTCCAGGCCTCACAAACATACATCCAATTCGGTTTGATCGAGCCCCGTTCCATACCATG